>Ga0102892_1000155_pt1 | contig 20052 bp, 18 predicted proteins | sample Colrivmeta1553A3_FD_84501 | JGI IMG/M metagenome (GOLD analysis project Ga0102892, IMG submission 84501) | Estuarine microbial communities from the Columbia River estuary - metaG 1553A-3 | ecosystem: Environmental > Aquatic > Marine > Intertidal zone > Estuary | place: USA: Columbia River...
CCATTCGTCGTATGCACCGCCGTTACAGGCAGCATCGCTTGCAACCGCTTCACGATCCGTGCCGTGCCACTGCCCGCAATCTCCAGCATCATCAATCCGCGTACAGGATGCGGTGCCACGTCTTCGCGGGTCAATACGGTAAACCCAGCTATCTGCCCCGTCTGCTGCAAGCGATCCATATGGGACCGCACGGTTGCACGAGTCACCCTAAGGTCGGCTGCCAGCTCAGAGAGCGACGCCCGCCCATCACGGCGCAACAATGCAATCAGCCTATTATCCAAATCGGTCATTTCATTCGTCCATAACGATCATTTAATGACCATATAGTACAAAATGCAGGATGCATCCACCGCCATTATGGGCAATGATGCCCTATGACACAAACACATTGCATCTTGATTGGGGCCCCTGTTGACTGCGGTAAACGCCGTCGGGGTTGCCTCATGGGGCCAGACGCCTACCGCGTAGCCGGTATCGCCGAAGCCATCACCGCCCTTGGGCATACCGTCACCGATTTGGGCAATCTCGTGCCGGAACATGTTGAGGCGATGACACCCAACAATCCCGCCGTGCATAAGCTCGAAGAGAACATCGGCTGGACCAAAACCCTCTCAAAGGCCGCCAAGACGCATGCGCCAGACGGCATGCCGATCTTCCTCGGCGGCGATCACGCGCTGGCCCTTGGCACTGTCTCAGGCATGGCGGCGCACGCGAAATCTATCGGCAAGCCGTTCTTCGTGCTCTGGCTCGATGCCCATAGCGACATCCACACACCCGACACCACAGATAGCGGCAACCTGCACGGCACACCCGTCGGCTACATTACAGGGCGCAAAGGGTTCGAGCAGTTCCCAGCCTTAGAAGCCGTCGTTGACTCTGAGAACATCGCCATGATCGGCCTGCGCTCCGTGGATCGCGCCGAACTGGCAACGCTCAAAGAAATGCACGTCTCCCTCGCTGACATGCGTCACATCGACGAAAACGGCATCCGCGCACCACTGCAAGCCTTCCTCGACCGCGTCATCGCCGCCGACGGCATCTTGCACGTCTCGCTCGACGTTGACTTCCTCGACCCGACAATCGCGCCCGCTGTAGGCACCACCGTTCCGGGTGGCACGACAGAGCGCGAAGGTCACCTCGTCATGGAAATGCTCTCCGATAGCGGCGTCGTTTGCTCGCTCGACCTCGTGGAACTCAACCCGTTCCTCGATGATCGGGGCAAAACCGCCTCGCTCATGGTGGATCTCACTGCCTCACTTCTCGGCCGTCGTATCTTCGACCGCCCAACGCGGAGCCACGCATGACAATGACACCTTCCAAACTGGCGATGGTTCCCTTCGTTTCCGTCGATAACATGATGAAACTGGTGCATTCCATCGGGTTGGAACAGTTCCTGCGCGATCTGGCCACCGAGATTGAGGCCGATTTCCTACGCTGGGAACTTTTCGACAAAACCCCACGCGTGGGCTCGCACTCTGCCGTTGGCGTCATCGAATTGATGCCAACCTCTGACGGTGAACTTTACGGCTTCAAATACGTCAATGGCCATCCAAAGAACATGAAAGAAGGGCTGCAAACAGTCACCGCCTTTGGCCTGCTCGCTGACGTCTACTCTGGCTACCCCGTGTTGCTCTCTGAGATGACGATGCTCACTGCCCTGCGCACCGCCGCCACATCAGCCGTCGCAACCAAACACCTCGCCGCCAAAGGTGCCGACACAATGGCCATGATTGGTAACGGGGCGCAGTCCGAATTCCAGTGTCTCGCGCAAAAGGCCGTCAACGGTATCACCAACATCCGTCTTTATGACATCGACATGGCAGCAACAAAGAAATGCGCCGCCAATCTTGCAGGCCACGGCCTTAACGTCACGATGTGCACCACGCCCGAAGAAGCCATCGAGGGCGCGCAGGTCATCACCACGGCCACCGCTGACAAAGACATGGCCACCATCCTGACCGATAACATGGTCGGCGCAGGTGTGCACATCAACGCAATTGGCGGCGACTGCCCGGGCAAGACAGAATTGCACCGCGATATCGTGTCCCGCTCGACGGTTTTTGTCGAATACCCACCGCAAACGCGGATCGAAGGGGAAATCCAGCAGATGGATCCAGACCACCCTGTCGTGGAACTTTGGGAAGTCATGTCAGGCAAGGCAAACGGGCGTACATCAGCGGCTGAAATCACGCTGTTCGACGGCGTCGGCTTCGCCATCGAAGACTTCTCGGCGCTGCGTTACGTGCATAACAAAATCAAAGACACCGCCTTCTACGACGACCTCGATTTTGTCGCCGATCCCGACGATCCACGCGATTTGTTCGGGATGTTGCAGCGCGCAAAGGACTAATTTGGCCCTTTGGCGTTGAAGCCACCCCTAGTGTCTGCTAGGTTCATTGCTACGAGATATGGGCAATGAACCACGGCGGGCAACAGCGTGAACGACACACCAGAAACACCTGATAACACTGATGAAACTCCGAAATATGTATCGCCATATACGGGTCCTTCGGTCACAATCGAACACGAGCTGAAAACCAGCTATCTCGATTACGCGATGTCAGTAATCGTCAGCCGTGCAATTCCCGACCTGCGCGACGGCCTAAAACCCGTTCACCGTCGCATTATTTACTCGATGTACGAAAAGGGTATTACAGCCGATAAATCCTACCGGAAGTCTGCGAAATCTGTGGGCGACGTGATGGGTTCTTATCACCCGCATGGCGACAGCGCGATCTACGAGGCGCTTGTACGTATGGCGCAAGGCTTCTCAATGTCGCTGCCTTTGATCGATGGTCAGGGCAACTTTGGCTCGATGGACGGCGATGGCGCGGCCGCGATGCGTTACACGGAATCGCGGCTTGCGAAGTCCGCAGGCGCGCTGACCGAGGACCTGCTCAAAGACACCGTCGATTTCCAAGACAACTACGACGGCAAGGAACGCGAGCCCACCGTCCTGCCCGCCCGCTACCCCAATATGCTGGTCAACGGCGCCGGCGGTATTGCTGTCGGCATGGCGACGAACATTCCGCCGCACAACTTGGGCGAAGTCATCGACGCGACGCTCGCCCTTATCGACAGCCCCGACATGACGTCTGAGGATCTGATCGAATACATTCCAGCCCCCGATTTCCCAACTGGCGGCATTATCCTTGGCCGCGCAGGGGCGCGCAAAGCTTACCTAGAGGGCCGCGGCTCCGTGATCGTGCGGGCCAAAACTCGCATCGAGGAAATCCGCAAAGACCGCTGGGCTATCGTTATCGACGAAATTCCTTACCAAGTGAATAAATCGGTCATGATCGACAAAATCGCTGAAGCCGCCCGCGATAAAAAGATCGAAGGCATCGCTCACGTACAAGACGAATCCGACCGTAACGGTGTGCGCGTGGTCGTCGAGTTAAAGCGTGATGCAACCGCCGAAGTGGTACTCAACCAACTCTTCCGCTTCACATCCATGCAGACCTATTTCGGCTGTAACATGCTGGCGCTGAATGGTGGCCGTCCAGAGCAACTCACGCTCCGCGATTTCCTTTACCACTTCGTGAACTTCCGCGAAGAGGTTGTCTCCCGCCGTACCGCCTTTGAACTTCGCAAGGCGCGCGAACGTTCGCACATTCTTTGCGGCTTGGCCGTCGCCGTGACCAACATCGACGAAATCGTCGCAACCATACGGTCTTCCACGGACGCTGCCGAGGCACGTCACCAGCTGATGACACGCAAATGGCCTGCCCGCGATATCCTTGAATACATTGCACTTATCGACGACCCAACCCACACGGCCAACGACGATGGCACCTATAACCTGTCGGAAACACAGGCTCGCGCGATCCTTGAACTCCGCCTTCAGCGCCTGACACAAATTGGCGTCAAAGAGGTCACTGACGAGCTCAAAGAACTCGCCGCGAAAATCCGCGAATACCTCGAAATCCTTGGTTCCCGCGAACGGATCATGCAGATCATCCGCGACGAGCTTGCGACTGTGCGCGAACAATTTGCCGTGCCACGCCGTACCCAGATCGTGGATTGGTCGGGCGACATGGACGACGAGGACCTGATCGAAAAAGAGGAAATGGTCGTGACCGTCACCTCTGGCGGCTACATCAAACGCACCGCCCTTGCCGATTTCCGCGCACAGCGTCGTGGCGGCAAAGGTCTGTCCTCAATGGCCACCAAAGAAGAGGATGTTGTCACAACGCTCTTCGTGGCCAATACCCACACTCAACTGCTGTTCTTCACAACAGACGGGATGGTCTACAAACTCAAAACATGGCGCCTCCCTCTCGGATCGCGTACCGCAAAAGGCAAGGCAATCGTCAACATCCTGCCGATCCCGCCAGGTGTGTCCATCGCGGCCATCATGCCCGTGGACCGTGACGAGGCAGAATGGGACGATCTACAGGTCGTCTTCGCCACATCTGCGGGCACGGTACGCCGCAATAAACTCTCTGATTTCACGAATGTGATGCGCAATGGTAAAATTGCGATGAAGTTCGAGGGCGAAACCGCAGATTACACGCTGATTAACGCTCGTATCGCGTCAAACGACGACGATGTGATGCTCTTCACCAACTCTGGCCGCGCGATCCGCTTCCGTGCGACCGACGTCCGCGTGTTCAACAGCCGTAACTCGGTTGGTGTACGCGGGATCAAGCTGCAAGGCGACGATAAGGTTGTCTCCATGTCGATCATCCACCACTTCGAGGCAGAATCCTCCGAGCGCCAAGCCTATCTCAAGATGCGCCGCGCGATGGCGGGTCTAACCGATGAGGCCGAGAACGAGGATGACGAGGTGACGCCAGGCGAAATCAACCCGGAGCGTTACGCCGAAATGTCCGCTTCCGAGAACCTGATTCTGACCATCACGGAAAAAGGCTCTGGTAAACTCTCGTCCTCCCACGACTACCCGCTTCGCGGTCGCGGTGGCATGGGTGTGACGGCGATGGATAAGGCAATGCGTGGCGGCCAATTGGTCACCTCCTTCCCTGTTGAACTCTCCGACCAGATCATGCTCGTGACCTCAACTGGGCAGTCGATCCGCGTGCCAATTGAGGGCATCTCGTTCCGCTCACGCAGCGCTGGTGGCGTCAAAGTCTTTGATACCGCCAAGAAAGAGATCGTCGTTTCTGTCGCTTGGATAGCTGATCAAGGCGAAGAAGACCCGATTGAAGACGCCGAGATCGTGCCAGAGGCGTGATTTTTCGGTGCACGCGCTGTGCACACCCAGTGCACGCTTAGTGACAATCCCTTTGGCGGAGCTATATAATGCTCCGCCTCACTCATTCTGGACGTTGTAAATGACTGATATACTTAACATTATTGGCGGCGGCATGGCTGGCTCCGAGGCCGCTTGGCAGGCCGCCAACGCAGGCATCAAAGTCGTCATCCACGAGATGCGCCCCAAGGTCGAAACCTTCGCGCACCGCACGGGAAATTTGGGTGAAATGGTCTGCTCCAATTCCTTCCGTTCCGACGACGACGAGCAGAACGCCGTGGGCCTTCTGCACTGGGAAATGCGTGCTGCAAACGGGCTGATTATGGCCACTGCGGAAAAGCACCGCTTGCCTGCTGGTGGTGCTTTGGCCGTGGACCGCGATCCTTTTGCTGAAAGCGTCACGGCTGCATTAACATCGCACCCTAACATATCAGTTTCATACGAAGAAATCACGTCGCTTCCCACAGACGGGACCTGGATTATCGCCACAGGTCCGCTCACTTCTGGCGCTTTGGCCGAGGCGATTGCCGCGGAAACAGGTGCCGAGGCACTGGCATTTTTCGATGCTATCGCCCCCATTGTTTACCACGACAGCATCAACATGGATATTGCATGGATGCAGTCGCGCTACGACAAGGGCGAGACGATTGAGGAGCAAACCGCCTACCTCAATTGCCCTATGAACAAAGAGCAATACGAGGCGTTCATAGATGCTTTACTTACTGCTGATAAAACAGAATTCAAAGAAGGCGAAACCGCCGGTTATTTCGACGGCTGTCTGCCCATCGAAGTCATGGCAGAACGCGGCCGAGAAACCCTGCGCTTTGGTCCGATGAAGCCTGTTGGCCTGACCAATGCTAACGATCCCGAGAACAAGCCCTACGCCGTTGTGCAGCTCCGCCGCGACAATGCGCTTGGCACACTTTACAACATCGTCGGTTTTCAAACCAAGATGAAGTATGGAGCGCAAAAGGCTGTTTTCAATACGATTCCTGCGCTTGAGAATGCGGAGTTCGCGCGTCTTGGCGGCATCCATCGCAACAGCTTCATCAATTCGCCAACGCTTCTCGACAGCCAAATGCGCCTGAAATCGAAACCGCATATCCGCTTTGCAGGCCAAATCACTGGCGTCGAAGGTTACGTCGAAAGTGCCGCAATGGGCCTGCTCGCCGCCCGTATGGCGATTGCGGAAATGACCGGTAAAACCGTCCCAGAGGTGCCAAACACCACCGCTATGGGCGCGCTTGTCACCCACATCACGGGCGGTGCTGACGCGAAAACATTCCAGCCAATGAACGTTAACTTTGGCCTGTTCCCGCCGCTCGAAGGCATGAAAGCGGGCCGTCGTGGTCGCAAAGACCGCTACAAAGGCTACACTGACCGCGCAAAAATCGACTGGCAAGGCTGGCTCGACCGTTTGACATGATCACCCGCTTCGCTCCTTCGCCAACTGGGCCGCTGCACCTCGGTCACGCCTATTCGGCGCTAGTGGCTTATGACATGGCGGTGGCGGCGGGTGGCAGGTTTCTCCTTCGGATCGAAGACATTGACCAATCGCGCGCGCGCGCCGCTTGGGAGCAACAAATATATGATGATTTACAATGGCTTGGTCTCACTTGGGAAGAGCCTGTCATGCAGCAATCAGATCGATTGCAGGACTATCACGCGGCTTTAAATGTCCTTTGGGGACAAGGTCTTCTCTACCCCTGCACATGTTCACGGTCTGACATCAAAGAGGCCATGGGCGCTCCGCAAGAAGGCGTTGACCAACACGGTCCAGATGGGTTGATATATCCGCGGACGTGCTGTGAAGCCTTGCGTGTTGGTGGCGTACCCCCTGATGTCACGCTGCGGCTCGACCTGAATGCGCTACCAGACTTGCCGTTGATGTATACCGAGGCGGACCGTGGGCGCCACTGGGCGTCAGTTGCTGAACTACGGCAAACAACAGGTGATTTTGTTGTTGCCCGCAAGGACATGGCAACCAGTTACCATCTTGCGGTGGTCGTGGATGATGCGGCGCAAGGCGTCACGGACGTTGTGCGTGGCGCGGATATCCAAGACGCGACGCCAATCCATGTGTTGCTGCAAACCCTGCTAAATTTGCCAACGCCGACCTATCACCACCACCGTCTCATCCGCGACGACAACGGTAAACGGTTGGCAAAGCGTGACGATGCTCGCGCCCTGTCAAAATACCGCGCCGAGGGTGCAACGCCCAATGATATCAGGCGCTTGGTGGGGCTTCCTGCGGCATAGGTTGCGCTGTTTCAACCTCTTCGTCGTCTTGCACAGAGGTATAGAAACAGGTCCGCCTGCCCGTATGACACGCAGCCCCCGTCTGGTTCACCTCAATGAGCAGGCAATCACGGTCACAGTCGATTCTGAAGTCTACAAGCTGCTGGGTATGACCACTTGTCGCACCCTTAACCCAGAATTCCTGTCGGGACCGCGACCAATAGGTCGCCTCACCACTCGTAAGCGTACGGGCAATACTCTCGACATTCATCCATGCCATCATCAGGACCTCACCAGAGGTCGCATCTTGGGCAATTGCAGGGATCAGCCCTGCCTCGTTAAATTTGAGTGTCGATGGATCAAACGTCATGGGGCGAAAACCTTTGCAACTGCTGCGTTGCGCACTATCTAAGGAAAATAACAGCAAAGGGCAAACGCAGTGACCGCAGAAATCGACATGATGAAGCTCTACTCGGCGCGTATTCTTGCGCTAGCTGCTGATATGCCGCGCACGGAGCGCTTAGCTGCGCCAACAGCCACGGCAAAACGGCGCGCGCCCTTGTGTGGATCGACGGTAACCGTTGATATTGCTTTGGAAAACGGCGTGATCGTGGACTACGGACAGGATGTGAAGGCCTGTGCTTTGGGCCAAGCTGCGGCCTCTGTCGTTGGCAGCGCGATAGTCGGATTGACCCCTGCGCAGGTTGAACTTGGCCGTAACCAAATGTTAGCGATGTTGAAACAAGATGGTCCCGTGCCTGACGCGCCATTTGACGGGCTAGAGGTTTTGACACCTGCGAAAGATTATAAAAACCGCCATGCCTCAATCATGTTGGCCTTTGATGCGACCCTCGACGCACTTGCCACCACATAAAAAAATCGCCGCACATCCGGGACGGGATGGCGGCGAGTAAGGAGCGCAAAAGCGGCACCTGATCCGAGTTTTCCAAGGGGAGAGGCAAAACCCCCGCTTCGGAATGGGACAGGCAGGTCATCAATTTGCAAGGTGGGACAAGGCAAGTTGATGGATCAGGCGCTGCAATCGCTGGGCAGGTCAGACCATCCCGGGCAGGGACAGACCGACAAAAAGCATCACAAGCAAAGCGGTAGCGCCAATAGCATCTGCGATAATCGTGTCGCTAGACCGGATGATCACAGTTTTGATTTCTTTCGCCATTGTCGCTCTCCTCAGTGTCTCGTTTCTCTTTGTTGCCTCTTTGTTCCATATGGTTAACAACCTGTAAAGAACTAAATAAGAACAAAAGAGAACAAAGTTGTTAACCTACTGAAATTAAACGAATAGCTTTGTCTTGCTCCATGAGCCAAAGGAGCGTTCTAGCGGCTTTTCCACGCTCAGATTCGAGTTTTGGGTCGTCGACGAGCAGTTTTCGCGCGTCGGTTTGTGCGATTTGCATCAATGCCGCTTGCCGTTCCAAATCGGCAATCCGGAACCTTGGCAGACCTGATTGCGCGGTCCCAATCACATCACCCGCTCCGCGCATGGCGAGGTCTTCCTCAGAAATACGGAACCCGTCTTCTGTCTCACGCAGGATTTCCAAACGCCTGCGCCCCGTTTCGCTCAGCGGTTCTTGGAACAACAACAGGCAAGTCGAGGCCACAGCCCCGCGCCCGACCCTGCCTCGCAGTTGGTGCAATTGTGCGAGCCCAAAGCTCTCCGCCCGCTCAATCATCATGATCGACGCATTTTGCACGTTCACCCCAACTTCAATCACCGTGGTCGCCACCAATACTTTGGTCTCCCCCGAGACAAACCGCGCCATGGCGGCGTCTTTTTCTGCTGGCGGCATTTGGCCGTGCACCAATCCAACCACGCCTTCGCCCAAAGCGGCGCGCAAACGTTTGAACCGCTCTTCGGCAGCGGTCATGTCAATGAATTCGCTTTCCTCGACCAGCGCGCAGACCCAATAGGCCTGACGTCCATCGGTCACGGCGCGGCGTAGTTTCTCGACGACCTCGTTCATGCGTCCCGTTGAGACCAGCGCTGTTTGCACAGGAGTGCGCCCTGCGGGTTTTTCGTCCAATATCGACACGTCCATATCGCCGAATTGCGCCAAGGCGAGTGATCGCGGGATTGGTGTTGCAGTCATTACCAGCACATCGACGGCCTCGCCTTTGGCCCCCAACTCCATCCGCTGGTTAACACCAAAACGGTGCTGCTCGTCGATAATTGACAGACGAAGGTCTTGGAACTCCACACCTTTTTGGAAAACAGCATGGGTGCCGACAAGAATCTGGATTTCGCCAGAGGCAAGCCGTGCCAGCTTTGCTGCCCGTTCCGCGCCCTTGTCCCTGCCCGTCAGCAACTCCAAATTGACGCCGGCGCTTGCGGCTAACCCCTGCAATCCATCCAAATGCTGACGCGCCAAAATTTCTGTGGGCGCCATCATCACGCCCTGCCCGCCAGCCTCCACAACAGCCAACAACGCCATGAAGGCCACTAGGGTTTTGCCCGATCCAACGTCGCCTTGCAGCAAGCGGTTCATCCGCATTGGCGACGCAAGGTCTGCAATGATTTCATCGATCGCACGTCGTTGCGCGCCTGTCGGCGCATAAGGCAATGCGCCCAGAACTTTGGCCTGCAAGACCCCAGTCGCTTGGCTTATCCGCCCTTTGCTGCGTCGCGCCACGGCCCGCGCTAAGGCCAGCGTCATCTGATGGGCGAAGAGCTCGTCATAGGCCAAACGCTCTCGTGCTTTTGCATGGGGCGACAAATCCATTGTGGCTTCTGGCGTGTGAGCATCCCGAAATGCCTGCTGCAAACTGGGCCATTCATGTTTCGCTTTCAGCTTTGGATCAATCCACTCAGGTAAGTCAGGCGCTAGCCCAAGCGCGGCTCGCGTACCTTTCCACATCAGTTTCTGCGTAATACCTGCGTGTAGCGGATAAACAGGCTCAAAGGCAGGGAGTTCCATTGCTTCTTCTGGTCGCACAATATGATCTGGGTGAACCATTTGCGCGACGCTATCAAAGACTTCAATCTTGCCTGAAACAACCCGCTTCTGTCCCGTAGGTAGTTGCTTTGCAAGGTAATCTCCACGTGCGTGAAAGAATACAAGTTGAAATGTAGTCTGCGCGTCAGTGACGTGAATACGGTAAGGACGACCGCGCGTCGCAGGCGGATAATGCTCGCCAATCGTGACCTCAACTGTTGCGACAGCAGGCGGAACGATATCACGGATACTTGCCTTTTGCCCCCGATCAACCCCCGAAAATGGGAGTGTCATCAACAAATCACGCGGCCGCGAAATGCCTGCCTCACTTAGCAGTTGGCCCGTCTTAGGGCCGATCCCATCCAAATTGGTGATCGCGCCAAACAGCGGAAACAGGATTTCTGGACGGCTGCTCATAGGCCTTCAATCATGGAAAGCCATGCATCTTCGTCAATTGTCAAAACGCCCAAGGCCTCTGCCTTCGTGGCTTTTGACCCTGCACCTGGCCCCGCGACGAGTATATCTGTTTTCGCGCTGACTGATCCCGCGACTTTAGCCCCCAGACTTTCGGCCCGCGCTTTTGCTTCGGCGCGGCTCATCTTGGTGAGGGTTCCAGTAAACACGACAGTTTTGCCCGCAACAGGGCTATCTGCAGCAGCAATGGTCACGACCTCCTCTACATCCAACGCTGAGATGAGGCGATCGATGGCCGCCCGTTCGTTGTCATTTTGAAAAGCCGACACCAATGAGGTCGCCATAACGGTGCCAACACCATCAATCCCCAAGAGGTCATCCCACGCCGCACCTTGGCCGATTTCGGCCCCCGTCAATGCCTGTTCCATCGCGTCCCACGTGCCGTAATGCGTTGCGATCAAGCCTGCACTTGAATCGCCCGCGTGGCGAATACCAAGGCCAAATAAAACACGGCGGAATGGAATTTTACGTTTTTCATCGATGGCTTGAAACAGTTTCTCGGCACTTTTCTCGCCCCAACCTTCGCGGTTTTTGAGTTGCTGCATCCCTTGTCCATAGCGTTCACGAAGTGTGAAAATATCTGCGGGCGTCGCGATCCAGCCATCAGTATAGAATTGTTCAACCTGCTTTGCCCCAAGCCCTTCAATGTCGAACGCCCCTCGGCTTACGAAATGCTTCAATCTTTCGACGGCTTGCGCAGGGCAAATCAAACCGCCAGTGCAGCGTCGCACGGCATCGCCTTCTTCTCGGATGGCTGGAGAGCCACATTCAGGGCAAGTTTCAGGGAAAGCATAGGGTTTTGCGGAGAGATCGCGTCTATTCAGATCAACATCTTTGATTTTCGGGATTACATCGCCCGCGCGATAAATCTGTACCCAATCGCCAATCCGAATATCGCGACCTTCGCGGATTTCAGCTCCGCTACTATCGCGGCCTTGGATGTAGTCTTCATTATGAAGCGTCGCATTTGAAACAACGACCCCGCCCACTGTCACGGGCGCAAGGCGCGCCACCGGGGACAATGCCCCAGTGCGACCAACCTGAATTTCGATGTCATTCAAATATGTCCACGCCAATTCGGCTGGAAATTTGTGTGCAATGGCCCAGCGAGGTGTTGTGCTTCGAAACCCCAAACGCCGTTGCAACTCTAGATCGTTTACTTTGTAAACCACGCCGTCAATATCGTAACCCAAAGTTGCGCGAAGTTCTTCAATTTTTTTGTAGTGCGCTATCAATTCTGACGGGTTTGATAGCAATGCAGTGAGAGGATTCGTTTCAAAACCAAATTCTCCAAGCGCTTGAATTGCCGCGAACTGCGTTTGCGCGAAAGGTGCGGACAATTCACCCCATGCGTAGGCGAAAAATCGCAGCGGTCGTGCCTTGGTGATACTGGCGTCAAGTTGCCGCAAAGAACCCGCTGCCGCGTTGCGCGGATTGGCAAAGGTCTTGCCTTTCGTCTCCGTCTGTCGTTGGTTGAGTGCCGCAAAATCTGCAGCGCTCATATAAACTTCTCCGCGCACCTCAAAAACAGATGGCGCACCCGAAATTTGATGCGGAATATTGGCTATTGTTCTTGCGTTTTCGAGAACATTTTCGCCGACTTCACCGTCGCCGCGCGTCGCTGCTTGCGCCAAAACCCCCTTTTCATATCTCAAGGAAAGTGACAGCCCATCGATCTTTGGTTCTGCGGTATAGGTCAGAGTGGCGGTTGCTTCTAGCCCAAGAAACTTGCGCACGCGATTGTCGAATTCAAATACATCGTCATCAGTGAAAGCATTTCCAAGGCTTAACATCGCTTGTGCGTGTTTGATTTTGCCAAAGCCATCAGTGGCTGGGGCCCCTACTTTGTCGGAGGGGCTATCGTCGCGTTTGAGATGCGGAAATATTGCTTCAATTGCGGAATTTCGTTGCTTGAGAAGATCATATTCTGCGTCGCTGAGGTGAGGCGCATCAAGGGAATAGTAGGCCATATTTGCCGACGACAAGAGCGTCGCAAGTCGAGAAAGTTCTCGCTCTGCCTGCATTTCATCCAGTTGATCTGGTGCGATATGGACAAAACTATTCTCTGGTGAAACGACCACGTAATTCTCCTCGCTGGCTACCGTGCAAGTCTCTCGGCGCTCAGCAAGTTTTATCAGCGTGGTGCCGCAGGTAAAGCGGAAGGTGGGAGCATCTGCCCCCGATGTGGGGATTTATGCCCCGACGGCGAGTTTTTTCGTGTTCATAACGGGCTCAGGGTCACGCAAGACATATCCACGCCCCCAGACCGTTTCGATGTAATTTTCACCACTTGTCGCTTCTGCAAGCTTTTTACGTAACTTACAGATGAAGACGTCGATGATTTTGAGTTCGGGTTCATCCATCCCGCCGTAGAGATGGTTCAGGAACATCTCTTTGGTGAGTGTCGTGCCTTTGCGTAGGCTTAATAGTTCTAACATTTGGTATTCTTTGCCAGTCAGGTGGACCGTATTTCCGCTCACATCGACAGTCTTGGCGTCGAGGTTAACAGCAATACGGCCCGTTTTGATGATCGACTGCGCATGGCCTTTTGACCTGCGAATAATTGCATGAATGCGCGCCACGAGTTCCTCGCGGTGGAATGGCTTCGTGAGATAGTCGTCAGCACCAAAACCAAAGCCTTTTAGCTTGCTTTCCGTATCGTCATCACCCGAGAGGATCAAAATTGGTGTGTCAACTTTGCTCAATCGGAGTTGCCGAAGGACTTCATGTCCATTCATATCGGGTAGGTTTAGGTCAAGCAGGATCAAATCGTAGTCGTAAAGCTTTGCAAGATCGATCCCTTCTTCGCCAAGGTCCGTCGCATAGACGTTAAGGTTGGCATGGGTAAGCATCAATTCGATGCTCTTTGATGTTGTAGGATCGTCTTCAACCAATAGGACGCGCATTAATTCTCTCCGCTCTCACTTCCGATAAAATCAACGTAAACCGCAAATGGTTAATTGTGCTTTAACGACATGTGAGAACCTTGCACTTCACGTTAAGGTTGTCGATACTGCTTTAGGGCGGTCACCCGCAAGCCCGCAACCCCATGTTGGTTCACGGCTGTTTCCCATTCTCCAAATTCCTCTTCGGATAGTCCGTAGGTTGCTTGCGCTATTTCCCGCGTTATCAAACCAGCGGCAACAGCGCGCACAACAACTGCTTTCCGAGACGCGACCCAGCGCCGTGTGTCCGCGGGCGGCAAGTCAGCCCGCGTGATTATTGTACCGTCTGATAAGGTCACCGAACGTGGCCCTTCTACTTTTCTCAAATACATCTCTCACACCCCTTTCAAGGTTTTCCCGAGACCGTTATGAGAGTGACACTCTTAATGTAAGGTATAACCGCGCCTTGTTCATGCGGCGAATTTTCCTATATTTCGAACAAAGCTTTCATGATCGGACCTTAAAATGCCTCTCGACCCTGCACTCAACTCACTTGGGTTCGCCAAACCGCCGTCAGAAACGCGCGTTGTTGTTGCCATGTCTGGCGGCGTGGATAGCTCTGTTGTGGCTGCCCAATTGGCCGAGGAAGGCTACGATGTCGTGGGCGTCACCTTGCAGCTTTATGATCATGGCGCGGCCTTGGCCAAGAAAGGCGCCTGCTGTGCGGGGCGTGATATTCACGATGCCCGCCGTGTGGCCGAGGAGATGGGCTTTCCACATTATGTGCTCGATTATGAAAATACGTTCCGCGAGGCGGTGATGGACGAATTCGCCGATAGCTATCTGGCGGGTGCGACCCCAGTGCCGTGCATTCGTTGCAATGAGCGGGTGAAATTCAAGGACCTGTTGAATACGGCCAAGGATCTGGACGCCGATTGCATGGCGACGGGGCATTATATTCAACGAATGGTTGGCGATCATGGCCCTGAGTTGCACGCGGCTGCGGATGCGACGAAAGATCAAAGCTACTTCTTGTTCTCGACAACCCCAGAGCAGTTGGCATATCTTCGGTTCCCGCTTGGACACCTGAAATCTAAGGAAGAAACCCGTGCCTTGGCGGTCAAATACGGGCTGGGCGTTGCGGATAAGCCTGACAGCCAAGACATCTGCTTTGTCCCGAACGGCGACTATGCAGCAGTGATCGAGAAACTGCGCCCCGGTGCGGCGGCAGCTGGTGATATTGTCGATGTCGAAGGCCGCGTTCTGGGCACGCATAACGGTGTGATCCATTACACGATTGGTCAGCGGCGCGGGCTGGGGATAGGTGGTCTGGCCGATCCGCTTTATGTGGTGAAGCTGGACGTGGATAAGCGCCATGTGATCGTCGGGCCAAAGGAAATGCTGGCAACCCGCATGGTGCCACTGCGCGAGATCAACTGGCTGGGCGATGGCAGCTTGATGGACGGTGGCGAGCGTCAAATCGCCGTCAAAGTCCGCTCCACCCGCCCACCAATCGACGCGATCTTGCGGCCGATCTCAGAAACTGAGGCGGAGGTCGAATTGCTGGTCGCCGAAGAAGGCGTGGCCCCCGGTCAGGCTTGTGTGTTCTACGATCCAGAAAGCACCCGCGTTTTGGGCGGCGGATGGATCTGGCGTGGGTACTAAAGTCAATAAACTTTGAAATAGCGCGGCTCAAACATGCGTCGCGATGTAAAATGACCTAGAACAAACCCAACAGGCAGCTTAGGCAAGACACATGATATACAGCACTGCTCAAGAATGGCGAAACGCCCCGCAAAAACGTGTCCTGCTATTTGCAATGTCTGGGCTTGGCAAAACCTATCTGTCCAATCTGGTCCGTGATCAGGGTGATTGGTTTCATTATTCCATCGATTACCGCATTGGCACCCGCTACATGGGCGAGTTTATTGCCGATAACGCCAAGCGTGAGGCGATGAAGGTGCCGTTCCTGCGTGATCTTTTGCGCTCTGACAGTATCTATATCGGGTCCAACATCTCTTTTGATGATCTGCGGCCGATGTCGTCTTACCTTGGTAAACCGGGTAATCCTGAGCTGGGTGGTTTGGAATGGGATGAATATACCCGCCGTCAGGATCAGTTTCAGAAGGCCGAGGTTGCGGCTCTGCATGACACGGGTCACTTTATCCAGCGCAGCCACGACCTCTATCAATACCCGCATTTCATCTGCGACACAGGCGGCTCGATCTGCGAATGGGTTGATGTTAATGATCCCGATGATCCAATTATGACCGACCTTGCCGCCAAGACCCTGATGATCTGGATCGAAGGATCGGACGCGCACACAGTCGAGCTCGTACGCAGGTTCGACAAAGAGCCAAAGCCGATGTCATATGATCCGGTGTTCTTGTTGCACACATGGAAGGCCTATTTGGCCGAATTCGATATTCAGCCTAACGCCGTGAACCCTGACGATTTCATTCGCTGGGCCTTTGCCAAGGCGCTTGCCCACCGTCAGCCGCGTTATAAGGCGATGGCGGAGCGTTGGGGCCTCACGATCCCAATGGATGCCGTCGCACAGGTCAAAACGGCGGGTGATTTTGTCGATATGGTTGCCGAGGCACTTGAGATGCGGGGCAATTAAGCCTAGCTCTCTCTTTCCACACGACAATAGGATCAGAACACATGCCCATTAAGATTCCAGCCACCCTGCCCGCCTTTGACGTGCTGACGCGCGAAGGCGTGATGGTGATGGACCCTGATGCGGCGGTTCATCAGGATATTCGGCCTTTGCGCATTGGCCTGTTGAACCTGATGCCAAAGAAAATTCAGACAGAGAACCAATTTGCGCGATTGATCGGGGCGACGCCGCTACAGATTGAGCTGACCCTGATCCGGATGTCCGAGCATCAAACCAAGAATACCGCCGCCGAGCATATGGAAGAGTTCTATAAGACTTTTGCCGAGGTGAAGGACGAGAAATTCGACGGGCTGATCATCACAGGCGCGCCGATCGAGCATTTGCCATTCCATGAGGTCACCTATTGGGATGAGCTGACGCAAATCTTTGACTGGACCCAGACCAATGTGCATTCCACTTTTGGCGTCTGCTGGGGCGGTATGGCGATGATCAACTATTTTCACAATGTGCCGAAGCATCTGACCGAAAACAAGGTTTTCGGCTGCTACCGCCACCGCGTGACAGAGCCTGCCTCGCCATACCTGCGCGGATTTTCGGACGATTGTGTGATCCCAGTGAGCCGCTGGACCGAAATGCGCCAAGAGGACATCGTGAAACCAACTGGCCTGCAAACGCTGATCACCAGTGACGAGTCAGGCCCTTGCTTGGTCGAAGATGCGGCACACCGTGCGCTTTATATCTTTAACCATTTTGAGTATGACAGCGGCACGCTCAAGCAGGAATACGATCGCGACGTTGCCGAAGGCACGCCAATCCACATCCCGATGAACTACTACCCCAATGATGACCCTACGGTAGCACCGACGAATAAGTGGAGAAGTCACGCGCACCTTCTATATGGTAACTGGATCAACCAGATTTACCAAACAACGGCGTATGATATAAATGACATCGGTAATTAAGTTTTTAGGACTTTCGGCGCTTGCCCTGAGCGGTTCCGCGTTCCTGAGTGGATGTACATCTGCCGCGCGGGATGCAAAAATTGAAAAAGCTTTCCCACCAATTGGTGAATTCGTAGAGGTCGAGGGACGAAAGGTTCATTACCTGCGCGCAGGGTCAGGGCCGGAATTGGTGCTTCTCCATGGCGCTGGCGCCAATGTCCGTGACTATACTTTTGATTTGTTTGATCTTTTGAAAGATCGCTACACCGTCACCGCATTTGACAGACCCGGCCTTGGCTATACGGATCGCGTCCCAAATATCGACACGGGGCCATTTTCAACTGAAGGTGACAGCCCGCAAGCACAGGCTCACATGCTGCGCGAGGCTGCTGAGAAAATCGGCATTAAGGACCCGATTGTTGCAGGTCATAGCTATGGCGGCATCGTGGCGCTGGCTTGGGCTGTCGAGGGGCTTGACATTGAAAGTCAACAAAACGCATCCGCTATTGTGTCATTTGCGGGTGTTGCCATGCCATGGCCAGATCCACTCGCTGCCTATTACACGATCAACGGCAGCGCTTTGGGCGGCGGCATTCTGGTCCCAATCCTTTCCGCCGTAGTGCCCGATAGTGTTGTGGAAAAAGCGGTCAATGACACGTTTACGCCAAATACCGCCCCTGACGGTTTTGTAGCACACCTTGGCGCGGAACTGGTGATGCGACCCGATAGTTTCCGCGCCAATGTGCGTCAGGTGAACACGCTTCAAAACGAAGTCATCAAACTCGCCCCGCGATATCCTGAACTCACAATTCCTATCGAAATTCTACACGGCACGGATGATGTAACGGTCCCAATTCATATTCACGCAAATGAAATCGCGAAAATTGTGCCTTCTGTCCATGTGACACAACTGGAAGGCGTTGGTCATCAACCGCACCACGTCGATGTTGATGCCGCGATTGCCGCAATTGATCGCGCTGCTGGTCGCGCTGGATTGCGCTAGCCGCCGCTCTTCCCCATAATGGTCGTGACCGAGCCAAAGGAAAACTTTGATGGATTTGCCATTCGATGGCGGCATTAGCCGCTTTTACAAAGACGCAGCACCAGATTGGGTAAAAGCCACGCTGAACGATGCGGGTAAAAAAGCAATTTTGAACCCTGATTACCCTTACAAAAAGAAGATGCGTAAATCTGACTACGAAGCTGAAATGGCGGCGTTGCAGGTCGAATTGGTCAGGTTGCAGGCTTGGGCACGTGATAAGGGGGAGCGAATTGTCATCGTTTTTGAAGGCCGTGATGCGGCGGGCAAAGGTGGTACGATTTCGCGTTTCCGCGAAAATCTGAATCCGCGCAATGCGCGTGTTGTGGCCCTTTCTAAACCGTCAGAGGTGGAGGCCACACAATGGTATTTCCAGCGTTATGTTGAGGAGATGCCCTCTGCTGGTGAAATCGTTCTGTTTGATCGCAGTTGGTATAACCGCGGTGTCGTGGAACACGTTTTTGGGTTTTGCACGCCAAAACAACGCGAAAAGTGGTTTAGCCAAGTTGATGCCTTTGAAAAGCTCATGGTCGACGATGGCATCAAGCTTTTCAAAATCTGGCTCAACGTCGGACAAGCCACGCAGTTGAAACGGTTCCTTGACCGTGAAGCTGATCCGCTGAAGCAATGGAAGCTTTCATGGATCGACGTTGAGGGTTTGAACAAATTGGATGACTACACCACCGCCATTGACGAGACGTTGACGAAGACCAATTCGGAACATGCCCCTTGGACAATCGTGCGGTCCGACGACAAGGGGCGCGCGCGATTGAATGCCGTAAGATCGGTTCTTTCCCAATTGGAGTATTCTGGGCGACGCGACGACGGCCTCGGTAAGCTTGACCCGAAAATCGCAGGCGGGATTGATCTCTGGCATGGGTAAACGCGGCTATCATCACGGCAATCTTCGCGAAGCTTTGGTCGCGGGCTCCCTCTCGCTGATTGAGAAGCGCGGCCCAACTGGCTTCACGCTCTCCGAGGCTGCGCGTGAAGCTGGCGTAACCCCTGCCGCCGTTTACCGCCATTTTGAAGGGCGCGAAGATTTGATCGCTGAGGCGGCATTACAAGGCTATGCGATTTTCGCGGAGGCGATGGAAGATGCGTATGCGGATGGCAAACCGTCCGACCTTGCGGCATTTGAAGCCACAGGTCGCGCCTATCTCGCCTTTGCCAACAAATATCCCGGCCATTATGTTGCGATGTTTGAGAGCGGCATCTCTATCCAGCGGACGCCAGAGCTGAATAAGGTTGCAACACGTGCGCTAGGCGTTTTAGAAACCGCCGCGGTCGCCCTCAGCCAGCACATTCCCGTCGATAAACGCCCTCCACCGCAGATGTTTGCGGCCCATATTTGGGCTTTATCGCACGGCGTTGTCGAGTTATTTGCGCGCGGTAGCCCTGGCACAAAATCTCCGTTCCCGCCTGAAGATTTACTTGAAACAGGGATCGGCATTTATCTGCGTGGCCTCGGGCTCGTGCCCCCTGATCAATAGGATTTAAAATGAACGGTCTACTCGCAATTCTCTATTTGGCGGCCAGTTTGTCCGATATGAAACTATCCGATTGCCCGACGGGTTGTCTGGCAGAGGCAGAGGTTCCCTCCCGCGTTAGCATCCGTGTTGCCAAGGTAGAATTTCAGCGCGAGATCATCGGCGACGAGGTCTACGTCGGATATGATTGGGGTAAAACCTA
>Ga0102892_1000159_pt1 | contig 19667 bp, 17 predicted proteins | sample Colrivmeta1553A3_FD_84501 | JGI IMG/M metagenome (GOLD analysis project Ga0102892, IMG submission 84501) | Estuarine microbial communities from the Columbia River estuary - metaG 1553A-3 | ecosystem: Environmental > Aquatic > Marine > Intertidal zone > Estuary | place: USA: Columbia River...
TAAGTATTAAGTTGATGATAAAAAAAGTAAATTGCATATTACAACAATAAATTTGAATTGCTTCATTTTAATCATTTATGTATGAATTTTTCTTATTTTTGTATCTGATAATTTTAATAAGATTTGTGCTATGTTAGATTTTGAATTTAGATCACACTGTCCAATCTCTAGTGCTCTAGATATTTTTGGTGATAAGTGGTCTTTAGTAATAATTAGAGATTTGTTTATTGGCATAAACACCTACTCTGATTTCTTGAAATCTCCTGAAAAAATCTCTACTAATATTTTAGTAGATAGAATTAAAAAATTGAGGAGTCATGGAATTTTAGAGTTCAAAAGAGACGTAAATGACAATAAGATAAAGTACTATTATTTAACGGATAGTGGAATAGATTTATTTCCAATGATCATGAATTTATCATTGTGGTCTCGCAAACATTTACATGTTGAACCAGGTCCATTTTCTAAGAGAGATTATGCATTAATTGATTTAAATGGGTTAGATTCATTCTTAAAAGAGACTACATCAAAATATCTTAAAACTAGGGAGACTATTTTAAATTAAAAAGTCCAGTATACCTTAATAATAAAAAAGCCATTCCTAAGCTAGGAATGGCTTTTTTATTAAGCGGAGTTTCTACTCGCGTTAATATTTCCGTATAAAGATCGGGTGACAATCTTTTCATAGATTTCTTTTAGCGGCGCATTTTGCCCTATTTTTTGAAGGGCGTATTGTTGGATCACCAATAACGGAAGGACTATATTTTCCCGGATCAGTACAGATTCTCTTGAAACAGCTTCTTTTTCCATGAGAATATTTAAGCCAGAAATGAGGAGTAATTTTTCTTTGGATAGGGTGTATTCGTCGTGAAGTATCTGCCAGAAATCGCCATACTCTGGGTCTTCTTTCATATAGCTGGTGAGTTCAAAATAACATTTGGCTAAAGCCATCATACTGTTTTGCATGAGTGCTTTAAAATAAGGCACTTCTTTAAACATCTCCTGTAGTTCTCCCAGTTTGCCCTCTGCCTCTAAAGAAGCAATGGCAGAACCAATACCAAAGTAGCCGGGGACATTTTGCTTGAGTTGGCTCCAAGAACCAACAAAAGAAATGGCCCTTAGATCAGAGAGCTCTAATTTGGCTTTTTGGCCTCTTTTTCCTGGCCTTGAGCCAATATTTGCTTTGGTATAATATTTAAGGGTACTCCTATTTTCTAAATAAGGCATGAATTTAGGATGCTGTTTTAAAGCGTCGTATTTGGTAAAACTTCTTTCGGACAGTGTTTCCATAAGCGCTCTGTGGGCGATTGAAATGGTGTTTTCCTTGCCAAAAATATTGTTAGACAATCCAGCGGTTAAGAGTTGCTCACAATTATATACAAACTGGTCTCTAGTACCATAAGTACTGGTAATGGTCTGTCCTTGAATGGTCAGTTGTATCTCATTATTGGCAATTTCTTTGGTTTGTGCAGCATAAAATCTATGTGTTTTTCCACCACCTCTTGCTGGAGGTCCACCACGGCCGTCAAAAAAGACCGCGCTTACGTCGTATTGCTTACAAACGCTTGTTAGGTTTTCTTTGGTTTTTAGAATAGACCAATTGGCTTTCACATAGCCTCCATCTTTTGTTCCATCTGAGAAACCAAGCATGATGGTGTGTTTATTCCCCCTCTTTTTAACGTGCTGCATATAGGCACTTGTCTGAAAGAGCTCTTGCATGCTTTGTTCAGAAGTGTCCATGCCGTGCATGGTTTCAAAAAGGGGGACAATGTCAAAATGAATGTCTGCTTCTTTGTATCCGGACCACCTAAATAAAGCCCAAACAAATAAAACAGAAAATTTGTCCTCTGAATTACTAATAATATACCTATTGCAACCGTCTTGACCGTTCTTGGCTTGAATGTTTTTGAGGTTTCTGATATTTTTTAAGGTATCTGAAACGAGTGCATCTTCAAATTCATCAGGGGCCACTTCTAGATCTAAATGGAGTAATTTATCGGTGAGTGCCTCAGGGGATAGTTCCTCTAAAGACTCCTTTATAATACCGGCATGTTTTAAAATAGCCGTGATACTATTGAAATGAATGCTGTGGTCTTGTCTTATGTCTAAAGTGGCAAAGTGGGTTTTAAAGATCTTGACTTTATCTATTAAAGCGTCTAGATCTTTTAAATATAAACCAAAGTATTTAGAGACTAAGAGGTCTTTGATTTTCTGGAGTTCTCCAATCAAAAAGTCATAAGGCACTAAGGCATTAGCGTCAAACATACTGTCGTACAATGCTTTTCTAAGGCCTATTAAGGGCTCTTGAAGCGCTGTAAAACTTAATTTTTGATGCAGGGCTTTCAGGTCTTTGTAGTAACACTTCATGAGCGTGGTCCTTAATTCATCTGCTACCTGATCCGTCATTTCCGTAGTGACAAATGGGTTACCATCCCTATCTCCACCTGGCCAGAAGCCTAATTTAACAATATTATAATTGTTGAAATCTACTTGTGGGATATTTGTTTTAATATATGAAAAAAGGTCTCCAATGGCGTCATAATACACATTTCTTAAAATATGTATGATGTTTTTTGCCTCGTCTAAAGGAGTGGGTTTTTTACTGTTTAGCAAAGAGGTCAGCCCCAATTGTTGCAAACTCTTGTCTATTTCCGTGATATTATTCTCTACAATGAGCTTGCGCAAATCTGTCATAATATCTAAAACAGCTGGCGTATAGAATTGGGTGGGGTGTGCCGTTAGTATAATACGGGCACTGAAGTTGGAGAGTTTCTCCGCTACCTCATCCCAACTCTTGTTTTTATCAATAATTTGAAAATAATCTTTTATACTCAGAGAAGAACTATGCTTGTGAAGCTTAGGGAATGCTGCATCTTCCACACTGTCATAAAGCACCACCTGACGTTCCACATACTGGATAATACGAAACATAAAATCTATCTGTGATTCTTCTGTGGTGAGTCCGGCATAATCTTTAAAAAAACCTTCCAAAATTTGCTGTGGGTTTTTTCCAGCTTCCAAACCTTTTTTGCTCTGGTCTAATAGGAGTGGAATAAGCATACCTACATTTTCAATATTGCGGTAAGGGAGATTTAGAAAAAGGCTATTGTATACGTTAAACGTATTATTCACTGTTTTTTTAAATACTTCTAGGCGCTGTTGTTGCATGAGGGTCAATTTAAATTATACCGATTGTTATCATTATAACACCTCATAAATATCGGCATTATAAGGACATTGCGACTGGTTTGCGTCGCTATTTAACAAAATGAAAATTAAGGGTGTTATTTATGGGTAATTTCGCAATTAAATGAACCCCTGGATATGTTTTTTGAAATAGCTTGCACTCTCTGCCACACTTTCCATGGAGTTCACCGCAAAATTCCCACCCTGTTCTATATAGTAACGCTCTAATCCAGCGGTTTTGGCATTGGGAAGGACTTTGGTATAATCTATAGACCCATTACCAAGCTCCGTATAGTCTCTGGTCACTTTATCCATATCTTTAATATGCCACAATGGAAACCTTCCTGGAGCTTTTTCTATAAGTGCTTTAGGGGAAATGACGCCTGCATGCATGACCCAATAAAAATCTACTTCTATTTTAACCAAATCTGGATCAGTTTCTTCTAGTACCCAATTCATACCTGTTTTGTCACCATAGGTATTAAAGTCATAGCCAAAATTGTGGTAGGCCAATTTTAGGCCTGCGGCCGACACCTGAGCGCCAATTGCATTTAATTTTTGCACCAACAGGGTGTAGCCTTCTAAAGTGTGGTATGCGTCTCCTAGCTTTGGCCAAGTAATATAGTGATCTCCCAGTGCTTTAGCCCCTTCAATACAAGCGTCTACATAGTTTTTTAAGTCTGTTTCTGAAGCCTCCATAAGTCCAGGAAGTCCATAATGACCTGTATAAGTACTCAATTCAAGGTCTTCTAAAATAGTCTTGAATTCGTTGGCACTATACCCATAGTAGGTTTTGTTCACCGTGTCAAAGCCATAACTCTCAAAATCCGAATATCCCATGGCTTTTAATTTTTTAAGGGTGCCTACGGGATCTTTGGCCATAAAATCTCTTACCGTGTATAGTTGGAGTCCTAAAGGAAAAGAAGTATTAGAAAATGACACCACACAACTGCTCGGTATTAAAGCGAGTGCCGCTAATGCACTGCTTTGCTTTAAAAATGTATTTCTGTTCATTTAAAAGGTATTGGTCCATTAAATGTAATAAATTAATAATAAGCTAAGGTGAAGCCTCTTGTGTTTTAATCTTTTATCGTAATATTGCAATATATTAATATATAAAAATGGGAATCACTAAAACAGCTATTTTTACGGATCAAGACAATACCCTTGCCGCAATAGCAAAAGCCTTAGCACATCCTGCTAGAATTGCTATTTTAAAGCATTTAATTAAACAGGACAGCTGTATTTGTGGGGACTTGGTGTTGGAGATTGGTTTGGCCCAACCCACTATTTCTCAACACTTAAGCGTCTTAAAGCAAACCGGTCTTATCAAGGGAAATATTTCAGGCACCAGTGTTTGTTACTGTATAGACACAGAGGCTTGGCAGCAGGCAAACCAGACTTTTGCCGGTCTATTTGCTGCAGGAATGCCTACCTCCAATGATTGTTGTTAATTATAAATAGCATGAACACCCTATTATACAAAACTATTGAGGCCTTAGACTTGAATACGCTCTCTGAAGAGCGAAAAAACATCTTAGACCTATTGGTCGTTTTTATTCAAGAAAAGAAAACGGCACAAGCACTAGTAAAACTTCATTTTATTTGCACCCACAACTCTAGGCGAAGTCATTTTTCGCAAATTTGGGCCCAGGCTATGGCGGCCTATCATAAAGTGCCTCATGTGTTGTGTTATTCTGGGGGTACTGAAGCAACCGCTTTATATCCTATGATAATTAAAACCTTAGCAGCACAAGGTTTTGACATTTACCCTATCGCTGAGGGCGAAAACCCCATCTATGCTATTCACTATTCGGAAAGGTCCCTACCGCTCATAGGTTTTTCAAAAAAAATAGATCATCCTTTAAACCCTTCCAAAGACTTTGCGGCCATTATGACTTGCGACGCAGCAGACCAAGGCTGTCCTTTTATTGCTGGGGCAGAAAAGCGAATTGGACTGACCTTTAAAGACCCAAAAATCTCCGATGGCAGTCCACAGCAAGAAAGGGTTTACAGGGAGCGCAGTATTCAGATAGCCACAGAACTTAAATATGTATTTTCTCGAATTTCCTAAGCCATGAAAAAGCAATTATCCTTTTTAGACCAATACCTAAGTTTTTGGATTTTTTTAGCCATGGGTATGGGTGTGGGGATTGGGTATTTATTTCCCTATTTCCCTATTTTTATTAATTATTTAAGTGTAGGAACAACTAATATTCCCATAGCGATGGGACTCATTGTAATGATGTACCCGCCACTCGCCAAAGTCAATTATGCCCTCTTGCCTAAAGTATTTCAAAACGTAAAAATCTTAGGGGTATCCCTTTTATTAAATTGGGTGGTAGGTCCTATTTTGATGTTTGTATTGGCATTAACATTCCTCCAAGAGTATCCAGAATATATGGTGGGACTCATCTTAATTGGCTTGGCCAGGTGTATTGCAATGGTACTCGTTTGGAATGACTTGGCAGAAGGAAGTGCTGAATACGGTGCAGGACTGGTGGCTTTGAACAGTGTTTTTCAGGTATTTGCCTATTCTTTTTATGCTTGGTTGTTTATTACCGTTTTGCCGCCATACTTTGGATTTGAAGGGGCTATAGTAGACATATCCATAGGTGTTATTGCAGAATCTGTACTGATTTATTTAGGGTTTCCTTTTTTGATGGGCTTTTTGAGTAGAAAAATTTTAGTACCGCTAAAGGGTCTGGACTGGTATGAGAAAAAATTCATTCCTAGCATCTCTCCAGGGACACTTATTGCGCTATTGTTCACCATTGTGGTCATGTTTTCATTAAAAGGGGCGCTCATTGTGACTATTCCTTTAGATGTTCTAGTAATAGCATTTCCGTTACTCATTTATTTTAGCCTCATGTTTGTGATTGGCTTTTTTGTGACCAAAGCAGCAGGAGGAACCTATGACAAAACTGCAGCGGTGGCTTTCACCGCAGCCGGGAACAATTTTGAGTTGGCTATAGCCGTTGCTATAGGGGTTTTTGGATTAAATTCAGGCCAAGCATTTGCGGGTGTTATTGGCCCTTTGGTAGAAGTGCCTGCACTCATACTTCTGGTCAGGGTTTCTTTTTGGCTTAAGGCCAGATTCTTTAAATAGAACCATTCTACGTTTCTTTTCACCCTTAAAAGGCTTAGATATATGTATTTTAGCTCTTTAAACTTACCTGATGAGCATAGATAAATCTCTTTTGAAAAGAGCCAATGAGCAGTGCGAATGTTGTAATGCTACAGAAAAATTAGTGGTGTATGAACTGCCAGCATCTGCCACGAGTGGCCTAGAGGCCCAACTACTACTTTGTGAAAAATGTATTTCAGAAGCAGACGCAGAAGAGAGAGATCAAAACCATTGGCGCTGTTTAAATGACAGTATGTGGAGTGAAGTGCCTGCCATGCAAGTATTTGCTTGGCGCATGTTACACCGCTTAAAGTCTTTTGGATGGTCTGCAAGTTTATTGGAGCAAATGTACCTAGATGAAGCGCTTTTAAGCTGGGCAGCCGCTGCTGGAGATGGGGAAGAAAAACCAGATGCGGTCATTCACAGAGATGTAAATGGTGTTGTTTTAGAAGCTGGAGATTCAGTGGTGCTTATTAAGGACTTAAAAGTAAAAGGCAGCAGTATGGTTGCCAAACAAGGGACTGCGGTAAGGCGCATCTCTTTGGATAGAGAAAATGCCCAATATATTGAAGGCAAAGTGGGCGGACAAACCATTGTACTTATTACAGAATACGTCAAGAAACTCTAACGTACCTTGGCCCTTTTAATGAGCTTGGCAAACAAGCCTGGGAAGTACCTTTTCACATAAGCCGCATAACTTTCACGGCCTATATAGACTTCTCTTTTGCCATGCTTTAATGCGTTGATTATTTTTTTGGCGCATTGTTCCGCGCTAATCCCATTGGCTTGTGCCTGATCCATAATACCTATAGCCTCTCCGTTGGGACCCAAGGCATTTACGGAGACCTGTGTTTTAACAAAACCTGGCGCTAACAAGCTAACAGAAATACCACTGTCTTCTAATTCAGCCCTTAGGGAATCAAAAAAACCGTGCAATGCGTGTTTAGAGGCAGCATAGCCAGACCTATATGGCGAGGGAATTATACCGGTAAGACTGGTGACTACCCCAAAGTGTCCGCGTCCATTTTTCAGCATGGAGGGTAAGATTGCTTTAGTGAGACTGACCGTGCCCAAGTAGTTTGTGTCTATGAGTTTTTTGTCTACTGAGAAGTCAGTGTCTTTGACAAGTGAACGCTGGCTAATTCCTCCATTGTGAATGAGAAGGTCAACAGCCCCCACTTTTTCAAGCACCTCTGCCACCTTTTTTTTATGGCTTTCCGTGTCTTCAAGATCCAGTATTTGCAGGTGAATACGGGCGTTTTTATGGCACAGTTCCTCAGCTTCTTCCAAGGTTTTTTCTCTTCTTGCAGAAAGAATTAAGGTACAGTCTTGAGAAGAGATTTCTTTGGCCAATGCCAAGCCTATTCCAGAAGAGGCTCCAGTGATCCAAATGGTTTTGTTTTTGAAAAATGCGCTCATGACAATAATTTTATCTGCAATTTATCAATATTTTATCACAACTAAGACCGCAATAACTTTAGGTTTTTTTTATATTTAATGAAACCTAATTTTTTTGATATGAAACCAATCACTGCTTTTTTTGTCAGCTTATCGCTACTAGCTTCTTTTTCCCTATTGGGTCAAGAGAATATCACTCCTGAAAAAAATGAGGCACTTAAAACATTGGCTATACAGTGGGTGCAAGACAATGAGAAACTGAGCCAGGTAATGGTAGACAAAATATTTAGCTTTTCAGAATTGGGATTCCAAGAAGAAGCCTCTTCAAAGTACCTAACAGATCTTTTAAAAAAAGAGGGGTTTACAATAGAGTACGGGGTCTCAGGTATACCAACTGCCTGGTTTGCTAGATGGTCAAATGGCCCAGGTCCAGTAATTGCTTTAGGTAGCGATGTGGATTGCATTCCAAAGGCCTCTCAGTACCCTGGAGTGGCTTATCACAAGCCAATTGTTGAGGGCGCACCTGGTCACGGAGAGGGGCATAATGCAGGAATTCCTTTAAATATTACTGCTGCTTTTTCAGTTCAAAAAATTATGAAAAAAGAAAAAATTGGAGGTACACTAGTCTTGTGGCCTGGAATTGCAGAGGAATTAGTAGCTGCCAAAGCATGGTACACTAGAGATGGTTTATTCGACAATATTGATTTATGTATTTTCACCCATGTGAGTAGTAATATGGGTGTCTCTTGGGGCCAATCTTCAGGGACTGGTTTAATTTCAGTAGCATACACTTTTGATGGAGAGGCTGCTCATGCAGCAGGCGCTCCGTGGAGAGGTAAAAGCGCTTTAGATGCTGCAGAACTCATGAATATTGGGTGGAATTATAAAAGAGAGCACTTAGATCCTTTAAAAAGGTCTCACTCTATTTTTACAGATGGAGGTGACCAACCTAATGTTGTCCCTTCTAAAGCGACAATTTGGTATTATTTTAGAGACGTTACTTACCAAGGAATCATGGAAATGTATGCTACAGCAAACGATATTGCTAAAGGCGCCTCACTCATGACAGGAACAGAGGTAAATAGTGAGATTTTAGGAACTGCTTGGCCCAGACATTTTAATAAGGTTATTGCCGAAACAATGGATGCCAATATTCAAAGTATAGGTTTGCCCACTTGGTCAGAAGCAGATCAGACGCTTGCAAAAGCGGTTCAAAAAGAAGTATCCTCTAAAACTACAGATGGCTTAGCGACCACTTTAAAAGGCATTCAGCCTCCTGTAGAACAGCCAGTAAGTGGGGGAAGTGACGACATTGGGGACGTTTCTTGGACAGTACCTACTGTCACGCTTCGTTTTCCGTCTAATATTCCGGGTCTTCAAGGCCACCATTGGAGCAACGCAATTGCAATGGCTACGCCCATCGCTCACAAAGGAGTTACTGCTGGAGCTAAGGTAGTTGCTGCAACTGTTTTAGACTTGCTCTTGAAACCTGAATTGGTTAAAGAGGCTTGGACCTATTTTGACGAGGTTCAGACCAAAGAAACCAAGTACACGCCAATGATTACTAAGCAGGACGCACCACCAATCTATTTGAATAAAAATATCATGGAACAATATAAACCTGCTTTGAAAACTTTTTACTACAACGAAAAAAAGTACGACACTTATTTAGAACAACTGGGGGTGAGTTATCCTACTTTAAAAAAAGAATAGTTTCACTATTAACCCTTCCATAATGATTCAATACCGCTTAGAGACACCCTATTTCTAAGGAGTTTAAGGCGTTGTTTGAAGTATTTTTTTTGGGAAGCACTGCCTTGTTTGGAGACGGTTTTTTGTATTCTTTGAAATACTTTAATGCCAGCGGATCCTTTGAATTGATATGGATTTACTTGAAAGATAAAACTGTTGAGGTGTCTTTTCCAGGCCAAGGCCGATGCCTTTTCGTTTTCCAATACACCCATTGTGACCCTTTTGAAAAACCGAGGGTCATTTGAGGTGTCTATGAGTCGCTCTGGGTGGAGTTTTTCCATCTCTAAAAAATGGTTCACCCAAAGGGATAAGGTTTCTGTGGTTTGGGTTTTTTTAGTAAAAATAAAAACCCCAAGGACACTGTTAAAAACAAAAGGGGTATAGGAGAGTTGTTGGGCCAAATAGGCTTGTAATTGGCCTTGTTTTGGTCTGTCCAAAAACAAGGCCTTACAATCTTTGGGCGGTTTAATAACCAGTTTGCAAACCACCTGATTACTTATTTAAGATCAAAACGATCCAACTCCATTACTTTAGTCCAAGCTGCGACAAAGTCACATAAGAACTTGTCTTGGCTGTCATCACAAGCATACACCTCAGCTAATGCGCGCAATTCAGAATTAGAACCAAAGATAAGGTCTACCCTAGAAGCACTCCATTTAAGGGCGCCCGTTTTTCTATCCCTTCCCATAAAGAGGTCTTCTTCTTCATTTGCGGCTTCCCATTTGGTGCTTAGGTCTAAAAGCTGTACAAAAAAATCATTGCTTAAAGCCCCTTTGTTTTTAGTAAAAACTCCGTGGGTACTTCCATCATAATTTGTGTCTAGCATGCGCATTCCCCCAACTAAAACGGTCATTTCAACAGGGCTAAGGGTCAATAATTGTGCTTTGTCTAATAGTAACTCTTCATCTGAAACAGAGAACCTGGTTTTTACATAATTTCTAAACCCGTCTGCCTGTGGCTCAAGTACTGCAAAAGAAAGCACATCTGTTTCTTCTTGACTGGCGTCTGTTCTTCCCGGAGTAAAAGGCACGACTATTTTGCGCCCTGCTGCAGCTGCCGCTTGTTCTATTCCTACACTTCCCCCAAGCACAATTAGGTCTGCTAAAGATACTTGAGTAGCATGTGCTGCGTTAAAAGCGTTTTTGATTTCACGGTATTTGTCTAGTACCTTTGCTAGGGTCTCCGGCTGGTTTACGGCCCAATCTTTCTGTGGTGCCAAGGCTATCCTTGCACCATTGGCACCACCTCTTTTATCCGAGCCTCTAAAAGTACTGGCAGACGCCCATGCAGTTTGCACCATTTCTGCATTGGTTATGCCACTATTGGACAATTGTTGTTTTAACGCTTTAATGTCAGTTTCGTTGATTATTGGGCCAGAAGTTGCTGGGATAGGGTCTTGCCAAATCAAGCTCTCTTGTGGCACTTCTTCTCCCAAATAAAGCGATTTAGGCCCCATATCTCTGTGGGTTAATTTAAACCAAGCCCTAGCAAAAGCGTCTGCGAATTCGTCGGGATTCTCATAGAAGCGTTTCGAAATTTTTTCATAGATAGGGTCTTCTCTCAGGGCAATGTCAGAGGTAAGCATCATGGGAGCATGACTTTTATTTGGGTCATGTGCGTCTGGAACCGTTCCTACACCACCATTATTTTTTGGTTTCCATTGGTGCGCTCCTGCAGGACTCTTAGTGAGTTCCCACTCGTATCCAAATAAATTTTCAAAGTAATTGTTGCTCCATTTGGTTGGGGTAGTGGTCCAGGTAACTTCTAAACCAGAGGTAATGGTGTCTCCTGCATTTCCAGTGCCAAAACTATTTTCCCATCCCATGCTCTGCGCCTCAATAGGTGCTCCAGCAGGTTCTGGGCCTACATATTCGTCTGGATTAGCCGCTCCATGCGTTTTACCAAAGGTATGACCTCCAGCGATTAAGGCTACTGTTTCTTCGTCATTCATGGCCATTCTTCCAAAAGTTTCCCTAATGTCTCTGGCAGAAGCCAAAGGATCAGGGTGTCCGTCTGGTCCCTCTGGGTTCACATAGATAAGACCCATTTGCACTGCAGCGAGTGGGTTTTCTAGATCCCTGTCCCCAGAATACCTTTGGTTTTCCAGCCATTTTCCTTCAGAGCCCCAATAGATATCTTGCTCAGGTTCCCAAATATCTTCTCTTCCACCCCCAAAACCAAAGGTTTTAAAGTCCATAGATTCTAAGGCACAGTTTCCTGCGAGAATCATTAGATCTCCCCAAGATATTTTGTTGCCGTATTTTCTTTTAATGGGCCAAAGCAAGAGCCTTGCCTTGTCTAAGTTTCCGTTGTCTGGCCAGCTATTTAGAGGGGCAAAACGCTGTGCGCCGGTTCCTCCGCCACCACGTCCGTCTGCTATTCTATAGGTTCCTGCACTGTGCCAAGCCATGCGAATAAAGAAAGGACCGTAGTGTCCAAAGTCTGCCGGCCACCAATCCTGAGAATCGGTCATGAGGTTGTATAAATCTTGCTTGAGCGCTTTTAGGTCTAAGCCTTGGAATGCTTTTTTATAGTCAAAGCCTTCATCCATAGGATTAGATGCTTTGCCGTGTTGTCTGAGTATATTAATATTGAGTTGGTTGGGCCACCAATCTTTGTTTGAGGTACCTTTTCCTGCGGCACTTTTAATGGCTCCTTGTGAGAAAGGACACTTCGCGCCCTCATTTCCTGAATAATGTTCCATAATTGCTGTGACTTTTTATTAGACCACAACAAGTTATATTAGATTTAGGTATGAAAAGAATAAAACCTATTGTTTTTTCTTATAATGAAATTGAACGGCTTTATAAACTACAACCTGTTGTAATCTGGTTTCCAGTTTTTAATAGCCATTTTAATCTCTTTTTGGGTCAATTGTTCTTTAATTGCTCGGTCTATTAATGGCAAAAATTCCTCATCTGGCGCAAAGCGGAGGGCAATGATTTGTCCCATTCGAAGTTCTGTGGGCAACAATTTCCCGGTGAGTACGTAATGTCTCAAGCTTTCTTCTGCTCTTATAGCCCTGTCTTGTGCTTTTAAGGGGAATTGTCTGGTGTACCACATCATGACAACAAATATCCAAGAGGTTAAAATAAATAAGGTAGCAGGGTAGGCGTGTCCTTCTTCTGCCAATAATAAGTAACTCACACCACCGCCTAAAAGGGCGAGTATGCTTAAAAATAACAAACCGTGAAATCCTTTGATTAGTATGGGATGGTTTTTAAAATTTTGTTCCGTTTTCATATATAGGTTTTACCAAAAATAGAATAAATTTTTGGTAAAACCTTTTTAGGCCTCCAGAAGTTTAAGTATTACTATAGCCTAGGCAATCCCAAAGGCACTTCCATGAGTAAAATTTCACTGTCTTCAAACGCTTTTATGTCAAATTCATTGGCTTCGGTGATCCCTAATCCATCTCTGTGTGATAAAAGTGTACCAGCGACTTCCAATGAGCCTTGAATAACAAAAGCGTACACCCCATTGTTTTTTGGGTCTTTTAATCGGTATTTTAGTTCAGTTCCTTTTTCTAAGCTTCCCAAATGGAACCAAGCATCTTGGTGTATCCAGACCCCTTGATCATTTGGGTTTGGAGAGAGTATTTGCTGAAGTTTGTTGGCGCTTTGTGTTGGGTCTAAAGTAATTTGTTGGTACCTGGGAGTGACCCCTTTTACTTTAGGTATAATCCAGATTTGTAAAAATTTAACCGTTTTGTCTTTATTGGCGTTGTACTCACTGTGTTCAATCCCACTTCCTGCACTCATTACCTGAACATCGCCATTTTTAATCAGGGCCTCAGTTCCGGTATTATCTAGGTGTTTTAAGTCTCCCTCTAATGGGATAGAAACAATTTCCATGTCTCTATGGGGGTGAGTGTCAAAACCCATGCCTCCTGCTACGGTGTCGTCATTCAACACCCTGAGTACGCCAAAATGATGCCGCTCTGGATGCTGGTATCCGGCAAAGCTAAAAGTATGGTGAGATTGCAGCCAACCGTGGTTGGCATTTCCCCTGCTGTCTGAAGTATGTAAGACTGTTTTCATAATAAAAAACTAAATGTTTACACAACTATTGTATATACAAATGTAATATAAAATTTGACATTTTCATCAGTAAGTCTTATTTTTAGTAAAAAAAGTCATGAAAGCATTTGTTTCCACAGTAATTTTTGGTCTAATGGTGGGTTGTGGGTCTTTAAAAAGCAATACCCAAACTTTGACGCAAACACCTGGTATAGCAAAAAAGCAAACAGTTGTAAAGCAACTACCACCCAACACCGCTTCTAACAAGTACAGCAGGAAGCGGCTGGTAAAACAATAATTTTCTATTTATTTTGTGGAACATTCCTATTCATCTGCAGCAGGTCTACCTCAGTAGCAGTCACGCCTAAAAGGTGTTTGCTAAAATGGTCTGCACGCAGCCAAAAAGCATACTCTGTCATATTACCAAAACCGTGTCTTTGGCCAGGAAGTAACTTAAAGTCAAAGCGTTTGTGTGCCTTGATCAGTGCGTTGGCCATTCTGATGGTAGCGCCAGGATGTACATTGTTGTCTATGTCGCCAGTGACCAATAGCAATGATCCCTTTAGATTTGCTGCTAGAGATTGGTTTTTGTCAATGTCGTATTGGTAACGCACTTCTCCCTTTTCGTCCATTTCTTCTAACACCCCATGATGGGTTTCACTCCACCATGAATTGTACATAGAATTGTCATGGTTTCCAGCCGCAGAAACTGCCGTCTTAAAGAAATCTGGATAAACCAACATGGCCGCGGTAGACATAAAGCCACCTCCTGAGTGGCCAAAAATACCCACCTTATTAATGTCTATGAAAGCATTGCGGTTGGCCAATTGCTCGGCCACATATTTTTTATCTGCTAGCCCGTAGTCCCTTAGGTTGCCATAACCGTAGTTATGGTACCATTTTGAGCGGTCTGGATGACCCCCTCTATTTCCCATGGTAGCCACCACAAAACCCAGCTGGGCCATTCGGTCCAAACGATCCATTCTCACCGAAAACGCCTTATTTACAGCCTCTGTTTGGGGGCCAGGATAGACATACTCTAAGAGTGGGTACACTTTATTTTCATCAAAATCAAAGGGCTTGTACAAGACCCCATAAATGTCTGTAATGCCGTCGTCTGCCTTAACTTTAAAAGGCTCAGGAAATTGGTAGCCAGCGTCAAATAGTGCAGATAAATCTGCAGTTTCCAAATCTAGCACCAATTGCCCAGACGCATTTCTCAATTCAGATTTAGGAGCGGTATTGACCCTAGAATAATTACTCACAAAATAATTGTGCTTGTCAGAAGGACGGGTGCTAGACGTAAAATCTCCAGGATTTAAGGCCTTAGGTGTTCCACCACCTAAAGGTACTGCATAGAGGTGTTCATAATAAGGATCCAGTCCTTTTTGCAGCCCGTGTGCAGTGAAATAAAGCATTCCAGATTTTTCATCTACCCCGCTCACTCTCTCTGAGTGAAAAGGCCCTCGGGTAATTCTATTGCGCAGGGTGCCGTCTGAATTGTACAGATAAAAATGGGCCCAACCGTCGCGTTCAGACCAATGAATCATTTGGGTTTCATTGTTTAACAGCACCAAATCCCTAGATTCAATATAGGTGTTCATGCGTTCCTCAATGAGCACTTTCACCGTGCCGGTTTTAATATCTGCCACGCAGACTTCCATCTTTTTACGGTCCCGACTAATGACATTAAAGTAAATTTTCTCCTTTTTAGACAAGAGTAGGCTGGGTCTAAAATCATCGTCGTAGGTAGAAGGGAGGCTCGGGCGGCTATACACGTCAAGACTCTGCTGTCTCAGCGTGTCCAAAGCGATCTTTTTATGGGTTTTAGAGGGAATGTCAAACACCAAGAGTTCCCTTTTGTAAAACTCCTGTTCCCCAGGCATATGGTACTTATAGGTTTCCAGCGTAGGCCTTTTGTCTGCTACTGAATTAATGACCCAAAGGTCCTTAATCGCCCTACTATCTGTCTTTTGGAAGACAAATTTTTCGCCATTATCTGTCCAATGTCCATAGACGTATTTACGGTCTTTTTTTTCTTTTTCAACATCCTCATTGTCTTTTCCCCTGCTCCCTCCACCGTAGCCAAAATGCTCCTCGCCGTCGGTGGTCCATTGGTTTTCTACAATAGTGGAATCTTTCTCATTTTTTACTGCTTTAAGGAAGTTTTCCTTGTCCATCCAATAGAGGTTGTACTCCTTAGAAAATAGAACCACTGTGGAATCCGGGGCAATATTGGCCCATTTTTCATAGTCCTTTTTAGCCTCCTTTTCGTGGCTAATGACCTTGAGTCCGTTCCCCCCAAGCGTGTACTCTAAAAGAAATACCTTCTTTTCTTTTTTAGGCTTTTTTTGGCCTTTGGCCAATGCTTTATTGCCTTCCCCTTCTTTATCTTTTAAATCCGAGCTGTCTTTTACTACAGCAACGAGTTCCGAGGAAGTGACCCTAAAGCGAATGGCCCACTCCTTGTTTACAAACTCAAAATTAAATTTTGGCAGGTGTTGCCCATCATAAGGATCATTGGTAATTTCAGTGAGCCAAGCTGCCATTTGATCATTGTTGAACAATTTGGTTTTGCTGCGCTTGTCTGCATCTACTAGGTAATAATTAGATCCTTCTGTGGTTTTGTATTGGTACCAGAACCTATTGCCATTCTTTAACCAGTGGGGGCTCACCTCTGTAGAATGGACCATTTTAGCCAATTGGGTGGGGGAAAATTTAGCCGCTAGATCATAATTAGGTTGGGGGGTCTCTTGTGCCTCAGTTCTGCTAAAATTCACCATTAAGCAAAAAATAAATAGGAAGGCTTTGGTGTAAAAAAATGATTTCATTTTAAAAAGATAAGGATTATTTTATTTGATTACTCTGCATCCCAAGCCCTAAAGGTGGGAACAATTCTGGCTTTGGTGGCCTGTTCAAAGCCATAGGCCATTTCTATCAGGCTAGGCTCACTCCAAGCGGTGCCAAAAAACGATAGTCCTACTGGCAGACCGTGTACAGCTCCCATAGGAACGGTTATATTGGGGTAGCCGGCCCAGGCGGCGGGCGAAGAACTGGACACATGGTAGTTGTCTCCGTTTAACCAATCTATACTCCATGCTGGAGATCCAGTAGGGGCTACAAAACCGTCTAATTGGTGTGCTGCTATGACCTTGTCTATTCCATTGTCTCTGCTTCCTTTTCTGAGGGCTTCTAAATGGTCTAGGTATTCTTTACTGTCTAGCCCTGCTTTTTCTAAGGCCATTTCCAAATAGGCTTGGTTGTAGTATTTGAGTTCTACCGAATCCTGTTTATTAAAGGCAATGAGGTCTTCTAAATTTTTAATTTTTGCGTCTGGGCCAAGGCTGGCAAAATAATCATTGAGTCCTGCTTTGTATTCTGTTAGCATAACTTGGAATGAATGGGCTCCAGTGCTTCGCTCATTAATTTGATCAATTTCTATAATTGTTGCACCCTGCGCCTTGAGCACCGCGATGGCTTTTAGGGTGAGGCTATCTGTAGTGGCATGGGTGCCAAAAGCAGCTTTAAACCATCCAATACGTTTTCCTTTTAAGCCGTCTTTTTTGAGATAGGGGGTGTAATCTTTTAATGCTTTGCCTCTGTTTGCTGCTGTTTTTCCATCTCTAGGATCTTGGCTGGTGAGTGGGCCTAGAGCTATTACAGCGTCGGCCACGGTACGGGCCATGGGCCCTGCCGTGTCTTGGGTATAAGAAATAGGGATAATTCCAGCACGACTAATGAGTCCTACCGTGGGTTTAATGCCCACAATTCCGTTGGCGGTTGATGGACAAACGATAGATCCGTTGGTTTCTGTGCCAATTGCCAATAACGTGAGGTTGGCAGAAACAGACACCCCGCTTCCTGCACTGGACCCACATGGGGTTCTGGTCAGTACATAAGGGTTTTTGGTTTGACCATTAATTCCTGACCATCCAGAGCTGGACATTTGCCCTCTAAAATTGGCCCATTCGCTTAGGTTGGCTTTTCCCAGTATCACGGCTCCAGCTGCACGTAATTGCGCCGCTACTTCACTGTCTTGTAGCGGCATAGAGCCCGCTAAGGCACGAGAACCCGCCGTAGTGGCCATCTGGTCCTTAGTGTCTATATTGTCTTTAAGTAATACGGGCACACCGTGTAAGGGTCCCCTCTGCTCTGGGGCTACCCTGTCTAGGGAGTCTGCTATGGCCAAAGCGTCAGGGTTCACTACAATGACTGAATGTAATTGGGGGCCGCTGTGGTCAATGGCGTCTATACGGTTGCTGTATGCAGCGATAACATCTCTGATAGTCCAGCCGCCATTTTTGTAGCCTTCTTGAAGCTCAGGAATGGTAATTTCTAAAAACTGAAAATTATTGAGGTCTTCTGTTTTAGGGGATTCTACTTGGTTTTGACAGGCAAAAAGCAACAAGCTAAGCGCCGCCCATTTGGTTTTTTTTATCAAATTCATGGGGTTGTTTAATTTGGTGTATTTGTATTTTGATGGTTGCTATTAGTAAATGATTCGCTTAAAGATAATAATTTATAATGTGTAAATTCTTTAATAAAAAAGAAGCCGCTATTAGCGGCTTCTTTTTTATTTGGGAAAATACTCAGGTATTTACTCTTCAACACTCGCAGGCGTAATGTCTGCGTCATATGATCTGTAATAGAGTTCTAATAAGGTCATTATTGCATTGAGAAGGTCTCTTGTCTCTAGGAGAATGGAGAAGTACAAAGTGGAGTTTTTTGGACTTGTTTCTTCTGTTCTGATCCTGGCTACCTGTGTTTCAATCTTTTCAGAAACGAATTTTAACAGTGTTGGTTTTACCGCTAGGACTTTTCCAATATCATTAAAATTACGGTTTTCAAAGATGACTTTAGTTTTAGTAAATAATTCTTCTTCAAAAAGGTTTTCTAATTCCTTTAGCTCTTTGAGTTGGTTGTATTTAAGCTTTTTGTGGTTGTTGTTTATGTGTTTGTGGCTCACTTTGGAGATGTAATCCAAAGATTGAGACACATCTGTGAGGTGTGTAATGGTGGAGATGTAAAAATCACTTGCACGAACACTAGACTCATCTAGATTTTTAATAAAGTAGAATATGTGGTTGCGTAGGTCTTCTATTTCGTCGGCCAATTTGGCCCCTTGTTTCTTATTCTTTTTAAGCAGTTCAAGATCTTGTTTTGCCAGTCCTGTAACTGCATTAGAATAGATGTTCTGGGTTCTTCTAATCACGTTAGAAATGTTGTTTGCACTCTCTTCTATAACCCCTTGAATAGAACTACTCTCTGCTTTTCTAAGGCTGTCCTCTGCTTGAAACTCTTTGCTTTTTTTGTTGTAACTAACGTAGTTTCTAGCCAATAAGAATATAGCCAAAATAAGCAACACGCCAATGGCTGTTCCTTGACCTATAGAGATGATTGTTAAAATAATTCCAGCAGCTACAAATGCAATTAGCGCTGTTCCAAACCATCCTCCTATGACATTGAGCACTCCAGCTACACGATATACGGCGCTTTCTGCTCCCCAGGCTTTGTCTGCCAATGAGGTTCCCATGGCCACCATAAAAGTGACGTAAGTTGTAGATAAGGGCAATTTATAGGAAGTGGCAATAGATATTAATATACCAGCAACCACGAGGTTTACTGCAGCCCTGACCATGTCAAAAGCGGGCAGTTCAAAGTTCTTGTCTTTAGATAATGAAATGACTGGTTTTTGAAACTGTGCGTCTAATTTGTTTTGCCATGTTTTAGGAAGAATGGCTTGTGAGTAATTTGAAATGCTCATGGCGAAACGCACAATTCCTCTGGATAAGAAGTTTGGGTTAAAGCGCTCTTTGGATTCTCCCTCTCTAGCCAGATTAATTTCTGTTTCTGCAACGTATCTCGCTTTTTTAGAGAACCAAAGCGTAGCCACCATGACCATTCCTGATGCAAATAATAAAAAGGTAGGCGTTGGCACTTTTTTAGCCAAAACGTTCATGCTAAACTCTGCAGCTGGAATACCAGACATGCTCCAAGCTTCATAAGATTGCCAGGCAGCAATAGGTACACCAATGAAATTCACTAAGTCGTTTCCAGCAAAAGCTAAAGCCAAAGCAAATGTACCTATGACGATAATAAACTTATAGATATTAATTTTAGCCAATGAAATAAGCAGGTATGATATTAAGGACCATATTAATAAATTCACAAGGATGAGACTCCAA
>Ga0102892_1000198_pt1 | contig 17314 bp, 22 predicted proteins | sample Colrivmeta1553A3_FD_84501 | JGI IMG/M metagenome (GOLD analysis project Ga0102892, IMG submission 84501) | Estuarine microbial communities from the Columbia River estuary - metaG 1553A-3 | ecosystem: Environmental > Aquatic > Marine > Intertidal zone > Estuary | place: USA: Columbia River...
AGGATCGAGGATCGAGACGGTCAACATCATACCATTGTCCTCGTGGAACAGATTGTGGCAATGCAGGACGAATTCACCTGTAAAATCAAACTGTTTACTGGCCATCGTGACCATCGTCCCCGGCGTGTATGTCTCATATTTCTGTGCAGCCTGGGTTAACTGAATGTCTGTGCCCCCAATGCTATCGATATAGATCGTATCCCGCCAGATCGGCATCTGGTAGGTCACTGGGGCATTGTAAACGCGATTTCCCGCGTCATATGTCGACCGACCGAGGGCTTGGAACGAGTTGATATGGATGTGGAAAATATGGGCATCGTTGCTGCTGTAAAGATTCCAGACATCCGTATCGCCTTTGAGCAGCTGAATTTGTGCCGGATCGCCAACGACCGCATCAAAATACTGATCATTCACCACAAAGGCGGGTCTTGAAGGATAGGCCTCGGTGAAGTTCTCTTCGATTGTCTTGAACTCGATCGATTGTGTCGCTGCTGGCCAGACGCCGTCAATCGCAACGGTCGGTGGAACCGGGCGCTGGATGGTTGCCGCTTCAAAAAGGCTGACAGTCGGAATAGTCTGGTTTTTGGTGCTCGGTTCTGCCGTTACCTCAACCATCAGGATTTTGGCTGTGTTCGCATCGCCCCCCTCAACGACCATCGGCACAGATCCTTTCGCCGCGCCCTGCAACTGAAAACTGCCCGCGGTGGTGCCCGCCCTTATGAGCAGGTCAAGTCGCTGCCCCGGAGCCAAAGTAATAAGTTCCGCATTGGTCCAATAGGCCTCTGCATCCGTTTCTTTGACCGTATAATCAATCTTGAAGTACTCTGGGTCCAAGAGGGCATCGGGAGCGACGTTAGGAGCGGTGGGCGGCAGCAGTGCAATACCATCCACCGCAATTGCATAGACTTCGGGCGCACCTTCGCCGACGAACTGCGGCACGATGGTCTGGCCGTTCGAAGCATTTACAAAGCGCAGCCGCTTAATCTCGCCCTGATCCATTTTGATGACCGGATTAATCTGTCCGTTGACACCTAAGCCCGGGACAGTCGCAGCTTTGGTCGGTGTCAGCCCGTTGCAGGTGTTGGGATCAAAGTTATCTTCGACGGCACCAACGTAATAGCCATAAGGGTAGAACACGCCTTGCCCTGCCCCCCCAGCGGTTGTGGTTTCGAAATAGGAAATGGTTTGCAGCACCACGATCTTTTCATCGTTGGCAGTGATGTTGCAATTCGTGGCCAGAAGCGTGTCAAAGTCGTTTTCGATCTCAGGGGCCCTGACGATGAGTGCGCCTGCCATGCCCGGGCCAACCTATGCGGCGACCGAGCCGTGCTTGTGCGGATGGTACCAGAAGGTGCCTACGGGATGGTCACTTGGTAACTCATAACGATAGGCATATGAGGTCGCATCCAAGGCGCTCTGGATCGTATGATGTGCAGAGTGTCCGGCATGCTCCGAATGCGGTTTGTATTCGGAATCTAGGATAATCAACACATCATCCGACGGGGCCTGCGGTGAAACGTGCAGGCCATGTGTGTGCAAATTGGTTGAAGTGAAATCATGAGGCTTTCAGCCTGACAAGTTGTCCACAACACCAGGGATCGCATCCGCGCCGCAGCCTTGGATTGCATTTTTCAGCAGAACCCCCGTTGTCTTACCACGTTCCATAGTAAGCGTTGGACCAACAATGGGTTGACCGCCGTTAGCCTTTGTCATGTCAACATAGGCCGGAATTCGCAGGGTCGTGCCATTGAAAGGTGCATCTGTCCGTGTCTCGCATCCTAAAGCGTAAAACACGTCAGGCACTTGATCTCCGCCTATAAAGTTTACATCCATATGCTGGAGCCAATGCTCGACCAGAAACTCAAGATACTGTTCTTCAAGCGTTTCTTCGAATTTTTCCGTAAAAGCCAGTCCATGGGGCGTTTGGATCGCTTTGGCAAGATTGGCCGGACTCGCAAATACGGTACCTACGGCATGAGTTTCCGCGCGCGCTGTGGGCACAAAGGCGATTGCAAAAGTAGTCGCCGCTGTCGATTTCAGAAATGCGCGCCGCGATAAAGGTGAATGGGCTGTCGGGTTCATCGTCGATCTTCCTTATAATTTTTAAAATAAGAGGTGCTTAAATGCACGCTAAAAAGATGTGCTTAAAAGTACGCCAGAAAGATGTGCTTAAAAGCACGCTAGAAAAATTATATCAGGCACACAGCGTAAAAGTGCTATTGGCCTAAAAGTTGCAACCAAAACCACTGAGCAGGTCGCCAGGTGATGAATTCGCCAGTCGAAAAACTGGGGGACTTCAAAACACTCTGCATGAAGTCTTTTTAACTTAGGGAACTGCCATTCTTACGACTTGCAGCTTAAGTCGAGCTGGGCTTGAAATCGGCCTCTGGGGCAGCGAGGTATCAGCACGTCTGACCGCTTATGCTCAATAACTAATGAGCAACCTTGCGGCCGGTAACAGCTATATATTGACACTTGCCAACGCCCTAATCACCCCCCGTGAAAACTGTCTACCTAGGTTTCGAAGGTGTTATTAACGTCCGCTTTTTCCGTTCGGAAGTGACGGCCTTGTTAGTGCAGTGAAGATCTCTTTGCCGCCATCCTTAGCGGGTATTAGCTTCCCCTTGCCCTATTTCTAGCGTTTGTTCTTCTTTTGGCATGAACACGTTGATCTGTATCCTGAAACGAGGTGACAGGCCTCAAGTTCCAATCGGTGACTTCATAAGAGAAGCGGGAACGAGCTATGTTAGCAAAGGTTTTGGCCCGCTATACGCTACCCTCTCATGTATTTTACATGCGTGGCGTGTTTACTTCTTCTTCGCCTCAAACGCTTCGATCCGCGCCAGCAGTGCTGCGTTCTCTTCGCGCGCTTTTTGCGCCATGCCGCGCACAGCCTCAAATTCTTCGCGCGTCACGAAATCGCGATCGGCGAGCCAGCGATCCATCATGCCGCTCATCGCGGTGCCGGCCTCATCTTTGGCGCCTTGGGCCACGCCCATTGCATTTGTCATCAAGGCGCTGATGTCGTCGAGTATCTTGTTTCTGGTCTGCATCGCAGTCTCCAATTCTATCTGATTGTTATATGGGGCAAGGTTTCCCCGCGTTCAACCTCTTGACTTCAACATGGCTGCAAGGAAGGTAGGCGCCATGATAGCAGCCATCACATTCCCCGACATTTCGCCCGAGATCTTCAGCCTCGATCTTTTCGGTTTCCACTTTGCCCTGCGCTGGTATGCGATGGGCTATATCGTGGGGATCATGCTCGGTTGGCAGTTGCTGAAGGCCGCGCTGAAGCGTGATTCGCTTTGGACTGCTGGTGCTCCGATGGTGCCTGCCAAGATGGAAGACCTGCTCACCTATATCGTCATGGGTGTGATTGCGGGCGGCAGGCTTGGGTATGTGTTGTTCTACAAACCTGCCTATTACCTCGCCAATCCGATTGAGATCCCGCAAATCTGGACGGGTGGCATGTCGTTTCACGGTGGGTTTATCGGGGTGATCGTCGCCGTTTATCTGTTTAGTCGCCGCCATAACGTGGCCCTGCCCAAGCTGGCCGATGGGATCGCCCTTGCGGCCACGCCCGCGATCTTGCTGGTGCGCATCGCCAATTTCATCAACGCCGAGCTTTGGGGCCGCGAGACAACGGTCCCTTGGGGCGTCATTTTCCCAACTGCGCCTGACGGCAGTGGCCCGCGTCACCCGTCCCAGCTTTATGAAGCGGGTCTTGAGGGGTTGCTGCTCGGCACGATCCTGATCCTGCTGGCGTTCCGCTTTGGGGGTCTAAAGAAGCCTTGGCTGCTGACGGGTACATTCTTTACAGGCTACGGCATCGCCCGTTTCCTCGTTGAGTTCGTCCGCCAACCCGATGCGCAATTCATAACCGAGGGTAATCCGCTGGGCCTTGCGTTTCACATGAATGGTTACGGGCTGACCATGGGCCAGACCTTGACCCTGCCGATGATCCTGATTGGAAGCAGCGTTGTGATCTGGGCGCTGCGCAGATGACCAAGCTGGGTGCTTTGCTGGCCCAGCGCATTGCCGCGACAGGTCCGATGACTTTGGCCGATTATATGGCCGATTGCTTGATGCATCCACAGTTCGGCTATTACGCGACCCGCGATCCGTTTGGTGCGAGTGGTGATTTCACCACGGCCCCCGAGATCAGCCAGATGTTTGGCGAGTTGATCGGGCTGTGCCTTGCGCAGACGTGGATGGACCAAGGCGCGCCTGCACAAATCACCCTCGCCGAGATTGGCCCCGGTCGTGGCACGCTGATGGCGGATGCGCTGCGGGCCACGCGGGGCGTCGTAGGCTTCCATGCTGCTCTTTCCGTGCATTTCATCGAGACATCGCCCACCCTGCGCAAACGTCAGGCCGAGGCCGTGCCAGATGCCACGTGGCACGACAGTATCGAGACATTGCCGCAAGCCCCGCTTTATCTAGTCGCCAACGAATTCTTTGACGCGCTGCCGATCCGCCAGTTCACCCGCGATAAGGCAGGTTGGCGCGAGCATATGGTGGGGGTTCAGGGCGATACCTTATTGATGGGTCTGTCTGCACCTGCGCCGATTGCACTGTTAGAGGACCGCCTGTCCGACACGAAGGAGGGCGATATCGTCGAGCACTGCCCTGCCCTGCCCAGCATCGTCGGCGAGATGAGCCAGCGAATCGAGGCGCATGGCGGTGCGGCCCTGATTATCGACTACGGCGACTGGCATTCACTTGGTGATACCTTGCAAGCGCTGCAAAACCACGAGACGGCCAATCCCTTTGCCAATCCGGGCATGGCCGATCTGACGGCGCATGTGGATTTCGAGGCGATTGCCAAAGCCGCCACCTGTTTTACCCGCGTCACACCGCAGGGGGTTTTCCTTGAACGGCTTGGTATCACGCCGCGTGCGCAGGCCCTCGCGAAGGGCTTGACCGATGCAGCCCTTGAGGCGCACATTCAAGCGCATTGGCGGCTGACACATCCAGACGCCATGGGGTCGCTTTTCAAGGTAATCGGTTTGTTTCCCTCAAACGGCATTCCACCAGCGGGATTAGAGACATGACACTCGACATTATCACCCACGATTTGTTGGACGGCACGCAGCACGGCTTTTTCGGGCGCGGGGGTGGCGCATCGTCAGGTGTGTTTGCGGGGCTGAACTGCGGTTTTGGCAGCTCTGACCAACACGATATCGTCGCCATCAATCGGGGCCGCGTGGCTAAGGCGCTGGGTGTCGCGGACACGCATCTGATGGGCGTGCATCAAATCCATTCGGCGGATTGTGTGACGGTGTCAGAGGTAAGCGCCGATAAGCCCAAGGCCGATGCGCTAGTGACTGCAACGAAAGGGATCGCCCTTTCCGTACTGACCGCAGATTGCCAACCAGTGCTGTTTGCGGACAAGGACGCGGGCGTGATCGGTGCGGCACATGCAGGCTGGCAAGGGGCGCTGAACGGCGTACTCGATGCGACAATCGATGCGATGGTGGGGCTTGGGGCGACACGCGAAAACATCGTGGCGGTGATCGGCCCGTCTATCAGCCAGAAAGCCTATGAGGTTGGGATCGACTTCGCCGAGCGGTTTATCGACGAAGATCACGCCAACGCGCGGTTCTTTGCGAATGGGGCGATTGGCAAGATGCAGTTCGATCTGCCCGCGTTTGGTTTGGCACGGCTTCGGGCCGCTGGGATCAAAGATGCGGCTTGGACGCGGCATTGCACCTATGCGAACCCTGACCGATTCTACAGTTACCGCCGCACATGTCACAATAAAGAGGCCGACTACGGACGGTTGATTGCGGCCATCAGGCTTTGACTTAGGCGAGATTGGGGCGCGGAACTGCCTCAATTGAACGAAACAATCATGGGTTTTTATCCCCTATTGTTTTTACGACCTGCCGATTTCCCTTATTTTACTGGCGCTTCACAACAATCGTGAATTGCGGCCAACATTTCTTAACATTTCTGTGAAAAACTTTGTCCATGCCAAATTCTTGCCCCGCTCAAACAGCAAGATGTACTCAACGCCGCCAATGAAGACGGCAAACATGAGGAGCGATAAAATGGGTTCTAGCAAACGTTGGATCGACAACACGATCGAAGAAGCAAACAAGTGCGAAACGAAAATGCCATGGGAACGTGGCCTGCGCCGCCAAGCGATGATTGCGCGCCGCCTTGCCCAAACCGAGAAGCCGACAACGGTTTCCCTGCCGCCGATGCCTGCCTTTATGACGATGGCCATCAGCGCCTAAACGAAATTACCGGCCTCCCCCTCCTAAGGCCCGCTTCCCAAGAGCGCTAAGAGCCGTGTGGTCCCTCCCCCACACGGTTTTTTGCTGTCTTGATTCGGAGCTATCTAGATTTGGTTCGCGCCAATTTTGCGCGAAATGTGGCAGGTTCGATCACGCCCCGAGAACAATCTTGCTCAATTAACCATGATTGATGCCCATTTGTGGCAGGATCACAAAAGACTTTGACAAGATGAACACTTTTGGGCCACATTCACACCAACAGCAACCATCTCCTCAGATGTTGTCGGTGGGGCCGACAGATGATGTGACAAACCGAAAGGTTAGACACATGACTTATACGCCTCCCACCACCGCAGGCCTCTCGGCGGAATCCTATACCTCTCCGGCCCAATCGGGACGGATCGCTAGTCCAAGTGGGCAACCTCTCCGCGTGATGCCTCTCATGCGTACATATGAAGTTGCCCACTTGACCACCTCCCTCACAATCGAAGAAAATATCGTCATTGCACCCGCTTTGCCTGTGTTTGAAACGGCCTTTGCCGCCTTTGGCCGTGGCGCGATTTTGCGCACCGAAAATGGGCCAATGGCCGTCGAAGACCTGCTGCATGGTGACCGCGTGATGACCGCAGAATCTGCGGTTTCAGACGCTGATGTGGCGCGGTGCGATCACATTGCATCCTGCTCGCAACGGTCAGCCGTCGCTTGGTGCGATGACACGGATTACCACTGACGCGATGGGATATGGTCGCCCTAACCCTGATCTGGTCCTAGGACCATCGGCGCGCATTCTCTACAAGAACCCTGCCATCAAGATACTGACAGGCACCGCCAGTGCGCTGGTGCCAATCCGCGATTTTGTCGATGATAGTTCGACGATCGCGCTCAACCCCATAAGCCCTGTGCAGTGCTATCAGCTTGGTTTTAAAGGCCATTGTTGTGTGAATGTGAACGGGATCGATGTGGAAACACTGCATCCCGGCCCTGCTCATTTTCTACGACTGACAGGTGCCATGAAGCTGTATTTCGAGCAACTCTTTGCCCATAAAGCCGATCCTGCGGATTTTGGTCCGATGATCGCCCCGCGCTTGCGCATGGACGATGTCAACCTTGTGACCGCCGCTTAGGCGTTCTGCGCAAGGCGGGCTTCGAGCACGTCGAACGGCACACCGGGTTCATCCTTGGCACCACGGATCACCAGCGAAGTTTTCACGCTGGCTACATTGGCGGCACTGGTCAAATCCTCGGTCAGGAACCGCTGGAAGCTACGCAAATCAGGTGCCACGCATTTGAGCACAAAATCGACTTCACCGTTGAGCATATGGCACTCGCGCACCAGCGGCCAGGATTGGCAGAGCTTCTCGAATGCGGACAGGTCAACCTCGGCTTGACTGACCAATCCCACCATCGCGAAAACCTGCACTTCAAAGCCAAGTTCGCGCGGGTCCACATCCGCGTGATAGCCGCGAATGAACCCCTGTTCTTCCAGCGTGCGCACACGGCGCAGGCACGGCGGCGCGGAAATGCCCACGCGCTTGGCCAGCTCAACGTTGGTCATCCGCCCATCGGCCTGCAATTCGGCCAGAATCATACGGTCAATTTCGTCAAGCTTGGTGCCGGGCATTTTCATAGAGTCCTCGCTAGAATTTTAGAAAGACTATGCCAAACACCCCGTTTGCGCAATAATGTTTCAAGGTGGCGCAAGATAATTCTGCCCAGCCTCTAAACCGCGACAATCAGGCGGGGTTTTAACCACGCGCCCGCGCGGCTATATCTGGGGAAATTCCTGTTCATAAAGGGGCTCGTCCCATGTCTGCCACCCGTCATACCAAAGTTCTGATCATTGGCTCCGGCCCTGCTGGCTATACCGCTGGGGTTTATGCGTCCCGCGCGATGCTGGAACCAATTCTGATCCAAGGAATCGAGCCGGGCGGTCAATTGACCACCACCACCGAGGTCGAGAACTGGCCCGGTGATAGTGAGGTCCAAGGCCCTGATCTGATGGTGCGGATGGAGGCCCACGCCCGCGCGATGGGCTGCGAGATTATCGGCGATATCGTCACGAACTTGGACCTGTCCAAGCGTCCGTTTACCGCGCAAACTGATAGCGGCACGGTTTACACAGCCGACGCCGTAATCCTGTGTACCGGTGCGCGGGCGAAATGGCTGGGCCTGCCATCTGAGGAAAAGTTCAAAGGTTTTGGCGTTTCGGCCTGTGCGACTTGCGACGGGTTCTTTTATCGCGGCATGGAGATCGTGGTTGTGGGCGGCGGCAACACCGCTGTTGAAGAGGCGCTGTTCCTGACAAACTTTGCGTCCAAAGTGACCTTGATCCACCGCCGCGACGAGCTTCGTGCCGAAAAGATCCTGATCAACCGTTTGGAAAAGAACCCCAAGATCGAAACGCTTTGGTTCCATGAAATCGAAGAAGTCTACGGCACCGACGCGCCCTTGGGCGTTGAGGGTGTGAAGGTCAAACACACCAAAACGGGCGAAATCACGGATATTGCGTGCAAGGGCGTATTCATCGCGATTGGCCACGCGCCCGCGTCCGAATTGGTCAAGGACCAGTTGGCCTTGCACTCAGGCGGCTATGTGTCCGTTGAAGCAGGCTCCACGCGCACCGCAATCGCAGGCGTGTTTGCAGCAGGCGACCTGACCGACCACACCTACCGTCAGGCAGTGACATCGGCAGGCATGGGCTGCATGGCCGCACTGGACGCGGAAAAATTCATCGCGGAACAAGAGTAACGCGACGCCCATAAAACACCGCCCAATAGCCCCCACGCTATTGGGCGCTTTGATTTGAAAGCACCCAAAATGACCCACGACTTCGCAGCCCAAAAGGCCGAAACCTACGACGTATTCGGTGAAATCCAAGGCAATGCTGACCTGCCCGAAAACTCTGACATCGACTATATGTTCGAGGCTGGCGACGGCGCTGATTGGGAGGCATTTGAGGCTGCGCTTGACGCGGCAGGCTATGACACCGAGCGCGAAGAGGGCGAAGGCATCCCCTATTTGGTCGCGATTCTGGCCGATCAGCCGATTTCAGCGCTCACCATTTGGATGGGCGAAGAGATGGCCACGAAAATAGCGCTTCAGCATGGTTTCACACCAGATGGTTGGGGTTTGCTCGCTTAAACGCTGAACATGAGCCACATCACGCGCATTTCCCCACAAATCAAAGCAAAAAACCTTGATTTACCTCCATGTTAGGGCCGAGACGCCCAACTAACGTCACTTGTCCGAAGCTTTAAGCAGAGAATATTCATGTCAGAAAACCTTGCACCGATCCCCGAACTTTATGTCTCTTATGACAGCGCCCAGAAACTCAAAGTTGAGGCTGGCAATTTAACAAGCCACGATCTGACACCGCGTCAGATTTGTGACCTCGAACTTTTGATGAACGGTGGCTTTAACCCGCTCAAAGGGTTCCAATCCGAGGCTGACTATAACAGCGTTGTTGAAAACATGCGCACGGCAGACGGCGCGCTGTGGCCAATTCCTATCACACTGGACGTCAAAGCGGCATACGCTGACACGATCAAGATTGGCCAAGACATCGCGCTGCGCGACCAAGAAGGCGTGATCCTTGCGACCATGACCGTCACCGACAAGTGGGTGCCAAACAAAGCGCGTGAGGCCGAGATGGTTTTCGGTGCTGACGATAGCGCGCACCCTGCCGTGAACTACCTGCACAACCAAGCGGGCGACGTTTACCTTGGCGGTCCTGTGACTGGTATCCAGCAGCCTGTGCACTATGATTTCCGCGGTCGTCGCGACACGCCTAATGAGCTTCGCGCCTATTTCCGCAAGATGGGCTGGCGCAAGGTTGTTGCGTTCCAGACACGCAACCCACTGCACCGCGCACACCAAGAGCTGACGTTCCGTGCAGCCAAAGAAGCGCAAGCCAACTTGCTCATCCACCCAGTTGTGGGCCTGACCAAGCCGGGCGATGTGGATCACTTTACCCGCGTGCGTTGCTATGAGGCGGTTCTTGACCAGTATCCAGCCTCCACAACAGCAATGTCCTTGCTGAACCTTGCCATGCGTATGGCTGGCCCACGTGAGGCGGTTTGGCACGGTCTGATCCGTAAGAACCACGGCTGCACACACTTCATCGTTGGTCGCGACCACGCAGGTCCAGGCAATAACTCCAAGGGCGAAGACTTCTACGGCCCATACGATGCACAAGACCTGTTCCGCGAGCATCAGGAAGAAATGGGCATCGAAATGGTCGACTTCAAACATATGGTTTGGGTCGCTGAGCTTGCGCAATACGAGGCGATGGACGAGATCAAAGACAAAGACGACGTCACGATCCTCAACATCTCTGGCACGGAACTTCGCCGTCGCTTGGCCGAGGGCCTTGAGATCCCTGAGTGGTTCTCTTTCCCACAAGTGGTTGCTGAACTGCGCCGCACAAAGCCTGCGCGTTCCAAGCAAGGCTTCACTGTGTTCCTCACTGGTTTCTCTGGTTCGGGAAAATCCACCATTGCCAAAGCTTTGATGGTCAAACTGATGGAAATGGGCGGTCGCCCAGTGACATTGCTCGACGGTGATATCGTGCGTAAAAACCTCTCGTCCGAGCTGGGCTTTAGCAAAGAGCACCGCGATTTGAACATCCGCCGCATCGGTTACGTGGCCTCCGAAATCACCAAGAACGGCGGCATCGCGATCTGTGCGCCTATCGCGCCATATGCAACAACACGCCGCGCTGTGCGTGAAGATATCGAAGAATTCGGTGCCTTCATCGAAGTCCACGTCGCCACATCCATCGAGGAATGTGAACGCCGTGACCGCAAGGGCCTTTATAAGCTCGCGCGCGAAGGCAAGATCAAGGAATTCACAGGCATCTCCGATCCATACGATGTGCCCGCGAACCCTGAGATGGTCATGGAAACAGAGAACGTCGAAGTCGACAACTGCGCCCACCAGATCATCCTCAAGCTGGAAAGCATGGGTCTGATCAAGGCTTAAGGTCTTAGCCAAAAAAAGATAAAATCCCGCCTTGGCCTTTGCCAACGGCGGGATTTTTTATGCACTTAGGTGACAAAGTCACCGACACTTTCGACGCCGCCAGATAAAGGCGAGGCAAGATATCAACCCTAAGGAGCCACCACATGGCCTATACCGAAAAATTCCAAACAATGGCCGATGCCGCCCGTGCCGCTGTCACCGAAGTGCAGCCCGAAGATGTCGATGCGCTGATCGCAAAGGGCGCCATCGCGCTCGATATCCGCGACCCTGACGAGCATGCGGCGGGCCATATCGCGGGCTCTGTGAACATCAGCCGCGGCAAGCTTGAGATGAATGTCGAAGGCCAGATCACCGATATGGACGCGACCATCCTGTGCTACTGCAACGCGTTCAATCGCGGTGCGCTGTCCGCCGCATCCCTCAAGGCGATGGGCTATGAAAACGCGACCTTCATCGCAGGTGGGCTGAACGCTTACCGTAAATTGAAGGCCTAAAATGCAAAAAGCCCGCCTTGGGATGACCAAGACGGGCTTTTTGACTGTGAGATGATTAGTGTTTGAACCACATCCGCTTTAGCAACCCGTCCTTCATGATGAAATGATGGTACAGCGCAGCAGCGGCATGAATACCCGAGACGATCAGCAAAGCATTCATCAAAAGGACGTGGATTTCGCCAAACTGGTCGATCCCGCCAAACCAAGCCGCCATGCCTGCCAATGGGACAAACGCCATCAAGACATAGAGTAAACGGTGGGTCCATGTAGAAGCCACAGTCATCCATTCGCGTGGATTTGGTGCCTCGGCGGGCACGCCCATACGACGACGCACGATCAAACGGATCACGACCAGCACAAGCATCGTAACGCCCACATAGACGTGGGTCATACCCGGCCAAAGAGCTATGTCTTTGCCCTCCATGTGCGCATCAAAAATGCGGTTCATGCCGTCGCCAAAAATATAATTAAAAACAAACAGCAGAACGATCAGCCAATGTAAGGCGATCTGGATATGGCTGTAGTTGTCACGAATCTTGGTCATATGAGTGGTCCTTCAAACCCTACGGCGACCTGCCGCATGGATCGAATTTTAGACCTACTCACATGCCAAATCAAATTAACTTAATGTAATGTTACGATCCGCACATTGTTCTCGGCGGCAAGCTGCCCTGCAAACCGAAGGTCCGCGACATAAGCCACTTGCGCGCCCTCTCCGTTGTGAACTGCAAAAATCTGCTCCATGTCGCCCGCTTGTTCGCGCACGCCCTCAGGCAAATCCTCTGTGTTCATCGGCTTAAGATAAACGATATTTGCGCTCATTTCGATCAGGTCAAATTTGGTATTCATCACTTATCCTTTCCGGATATTGATAGTTTGTATCACACGGTCGGGTTCGCAGCGGTTCAGATCCACATGAAGCAACCCGTTCTCAAGCGTCGCTTCGCCCACATCAACACCGTCGGCCAAGACAAACGAGCGTTGGAACTGACGGGCGGCGATGCCACGGTGCAAAAACACGCGGCCCTCGCTATCGTCCGCTTGGCGACCCCGAATGACCAGCGCGTTGTCCTCGACCGTGATCGACAGGTCTTCCATTGCAAAACCTGCCACGGCCAATGTGATCCGGTAAGTATTTGTCGACGATTGTTCGATATTATAGGGCGGATAGCCCTCATTGCCCGATTTTGCGGTGCGTTCGACCAAGCGCTCTAGCTGCTCAAACCCCAACAGGAACGGATGCGTCCCAAAAGCCAATTTTGTCATCCACACGTCCTTTTACGAAGCGACATCTGTCTCAAAGGCCCCGTTTTGGCGACCTTATCCAAAATATGGAGTTCGGAGCGGCCTTGTGCAAGAGGAACCACTAGGAGGAATCGCAGCTTTCCCCTATAGAACCGTCAGCTGCCGAGAAAAGGCCCCTAGACAATGACCACTGCTAAAATGGAACAGATGGACGTTTTGCGCGTCGAGTTGGCAATTTTGCGCCAACAGCACCGCGATCTGGACAATGCCATCGAGGCGCTGCACGAGCAGAACTCGACCGATATGCTTGTGCTAAAGCGGTTGAAAAAGCAAAAGCTGGCGATCAAGGACCAGATCACGGAACTGGCGGATCGTATCACCCCTGATATTACGGCTTAATTGCCGTTGCGCCCGTGCATGCGCTGGCTATAGTGCCGCTTCCTTTCACCTCGGGGACAGACATGACACAACCACTGGTCGGTATCATTATGGGCAGCCAATCCGATTGGCCCACCATGCGCGAAGCAGCAGATATTCTGGATGCGCTCGGCGTGCCTTACGAGACAAAAATCGTCTCGGCGCACCGCACCCCTGACCGTCTGTGGAGTTACGGTAAAACTGCGGTCGAGCGTGGATTGCAGGTCATTATCGCAGGGGCTGGCGGTGCCGCCCATCTTCCCGGCATGATGGCCTCAAAGACCCGCGTGCCTGTGATCGGCGTGCCCGTGCAAACAAAGGCATTGTCGGGCGTCGATAGCTTGTATTCCATTTTACAAATGCCCAAAGGGTTTCCCGTCGCCACCATGGCAATCGGCGCTGCGGGTGCCGCGAACGCGGGCCTGATGGCCGCTGGCATCCTCGCCCTGCAAGACCCTGCCCTCGCCGCCCGCCTTGATACATGGCGCGCCGATCTGTCCGCCTCCATTCCAGATGAGCCCATTGATGAATAACGTAAAAACAATCGGCATTCTTGGCGGTGGTCAGCTTGGCCGTATGCTCTCAGTCGCAGCCTCGCGCCTTGGCCTGAAAACCCACATCTATGAGCCATCCGCCAACCCGCCCGCAGCCCATGTCGCAGATGCGGTGACAACCGCATCCTATGAGGATGTGGCAGCATTGCAGGCGTTTGCGGCTTCCGTGGACGTGATCACCTATGAGTTCGAGAATATCCCAACATCGGCGCTCGACGTGCTAGAGGCCTTACGCCCAATCCACCCGCCGCGCGGCGCCTTGGCGACGTCCCAAGACCGCCTCGTTGAGAAGGCATTCCTGCAAGGTCTGGGCCTGCAGTTGGCCCCTTTCGCCGACGTGCAAAACGCGGACGAACTCGCCCGCGCCATCGCAGAAATCGGCACTCCCGCGATCCTGAAAACCCGCACAATGGGCTATGACGGCAAAGGCCAAGCACGGATCATGTCGCCCGCCGACGCGGACGCAGCCCTCGCCGATATGGCAGGCGCATCCTCGATCTTAGAGGGTTTTGTGAACTTCAGCCACGAAGTCTCGGTTATCGGCGCGCGCGCTGCCGATGGCGCTGTGTCCTGCTTTGATCCGGGTGAAAACGTGCATGTGAACGGCATCCTGCGCACCACCACCGTACCCGCAAAACTGACGCCCAGCCAGCGGACCGACGCCGTGCTGATCGCGGCCCGTATCCTGAACGCTCTCGACTATGTCGGCGTGATGGGCTTGGAGTTATTCGTGACGCCTCAAGGGCTTATCGTGAACGAAATCGCACCCCGCGTGCACAACTCAGGTCACTGGACGCAAAACGGCTGCGCGATTGACCAGTTTGAGCAGCACATTCGCGCCGTCGCTGGCTGGCCTTTGGGTGACGGGTCGCGGCATAGCGATGTGATGATGGAGAACCTGATCGGCGACGATATGGACAAACTCCCCGCGCTCGCAAAAACCGACGCAGCGATCCATCTCTATGGCAAATCTGACGTCAAAGCGGGCCGCAAAATGGGCCACGTAAACCACATCAAAAAAGGCGCATAACCCCCGCCTTCTTCTGATCTCAAAACCTGTCGCACGGAGCGCGTCGCAAGGCTACTCCGTGCCCAACACCTCTTCGATACCCGCCTCTAGGACGCCCCCGAAACTTAGACTACGATCAAAGCGGCCACCGTCGAGAAAGGCCATCACCTGCGCCATCACGAGCGGATTATTCATCAAAAATGTATGGGTCACAGGCAGGGTCAAATGGTCGGCCTCACCTTGCAAATGGGTGCTCGCAACCGAGACTTTTCCGTCATCGGGACCATCAATCATTGAAGAAAACAAAGGGTTCAGCGAAACAGTCCCTGCGATCACGCCAACTTCATAGGACGGCAGGCCCAACTGGTTGGGCAGGCTCGATGTTTCCGTCCCAAGCTGCAATCCCGCAGGCCCGTTCATCCATTGAAACGGCTCGAAGTCACCGAAAACATCAACCAGTTCCGATCCCGCATTTGGCGGTGCCAACATCACTACACGGCCCATATTCTTTGGGCGATGGTTGGCCAGCCAAGCGCGGGCCAAAATTCCACCCATCGAATGGGTCACAAAATTCACGCGCTTATCGCCGCAGGCAGTCACATCAGCAGGCAGATTTTCTGCGATCAGCTGCTGCACTGTGGCTTCGGTCGACGGGTAGCCACTATTCACCACCAAGTAGCCATTATGCTCCAACACCAATTGCATCGGCGCAAAGGAGTTCTCGGAACGGGCCAAACCGTGCAGCAAAACTACGCAGTCTTGCGCAGTTGCCACGGTGCCTAAGACGGTCAAAACAATCGCTGATGCAAATTTTTTCATCCCTCTCGCATAGCAAATCCGTTTCATATTGAAAGGTCTACAAATCCCGACCTTGCGTCTTTTTGCGCAAACCTGCACGGTCGTCTGATGAAACGTACCATTCGCATCGCAACCCGCGCTATCATTTTGCACAACGACAGGCTCTTGCTGGTCAACGCTTGGAAAGGGCGGTCTGATCTATGGTGCGCGCCCGGGGGTGGTGCAGAATTGCATAGTTCCCTGCCCGACAACTTGATCCGCGAAGTGATGGAGGAAACGGGCCTGACGGTGCGCGTTGGCGCGCCTTGCCTAATCAACGAATTCCACGACCCGCATGGTGATTTCCACCAAACGGATATCTACTTTCGCTGCGAGATTACCGCAGGCGAGATCGACGACAATTGGATTGACCCAGAGGGCATTGTGACGCGGCGCAAATGGGCGACGCGCGATGAGGTTCGGCGATTGCGGGTCAAACCTGATAGTTTGGCGGCGGTCGCATGGGGTGAAGTCGGCGCGATTACTTACGATCCTTTGGAGCCCATCGTACGTTAGACAACGCAATCCCGCCCAATACCAAGACCCCTGCGCGGCCATCCGCATCGTCAGCTCTTCGCTTAAGAAAAGCACCCCACCCACAACCGCAATCACTGGCACGGACAATTGCGCCACCGCCGCCACTGTCGTCGGCAGTTGCGGCAAAACCCGATACCAAAGCGCGTAGCCCAGCCCTGACGTGACCGCCCCTGCCAAGGTTGCGGCAATCACGCCCCCTGCGCTGACTGCGCTCATGGAGCCGCCCAGCAGGGCCAACGCCACGATCGGCAGACAAAGGATGAAATTGCCAGTTGTGGCCAAAAGCGGATCCTTTGCGCCCTGCCCGAGGATTGTATAAGTAGCCCAGCCGATCGTAGCTGTGATCATCAAGAGCGTTACGACGATGGGCACAGCAAAACGCTCCGTGGGCCAAAGCAAAACAACAAGACCGACCATTGCGAAAAAAGCACCAACCCAACGCATTCGCGGAATGGCTTGGCCGCGCCAAACGGCCCAGCCAAACATCATGATCTGTAACGAGCCGAATAAGATTAAAGCGCCAAGCCCCGCACCCAGCGTCAGATATGCCCAAGAAAACCCGAGCATATAAACCGCCAAAGCCAAGGCCCCGCGCCAGCGTGCAAGCACCCCATGAAACGGAGCCCCCCCGCGCGCCATGACCAAAGCGGCCAGCATCACAGCCCCCGCCGCAACTCGCAGGGCGGCAAACGAAACCGCATCCATCCCGTAATGCGCGACACCAACGCGGGTCAAAATCGAGTTCGCGGCAAAGGCGCACATTATCAGGGCCACAAGGAAAAACAAACGCATGATGGCTCCATGAACGGCTGTCGGATCGGTATTAAAGTAGGATGGGTTTTAACCCATCACACCCCGTTGGAAGATGGGGGATAGATCAAATCTTGCGCAGGCGCACCCGCCAGACCGCACACCATGGTGTGATCAATCGGATAGGGACCGGTCAAGGCCGCAGCCCCCTTGCGCGAAAACCCGGCCTTCTCATAAAATGCAGGTTCG
>Ga0102892_1000215_pt1 | contig 16377 bp, 14 predicted proteins | sample Colrivmeta1553A3_FD_84501 | JGI IMG/M metagenome (GOLD analysis project Ga0102892, IMG submission 84501) | Estuarine microbial communities from the Columbia River estuary - metaG 1553A-3 | ecosystem: Environmental > Aquatic > Marine > Intertidal zone > Estuary | place: USA: Columbia River...
CGCCAAGCAGGCCTAAACCCAGACACACTTCTGTCGGCTGTGCGCCGTGGCTACTCTGGCACAGGTGGTCCGCTGACACCGCTGCAATTCTCCACCAAAGGTGGTGCGCCTGATCCAGATGCGGCACGTGCCAACGGCATTCTTGACCGTATGGACCGCATCAACCTTTACCGCATCGCGGCAGAACGTGCGCCTTTCGACATTCCAGTAAAGAGTAATTTCCGTTTCACATCAGGCTTCGGCCAACGTTGGGGACGCCTTCACGCGGGTACAGATTTTGCTGGTCCCGTAGGCACCCCAATCTACGCAACCGCAGACGGCGTGGTTGTTCACGCAGGCTGGGCGTCTGGCTATGGTCGCCTCATTAAGATCCAACACGAGTTCGGAATCGAGACACGTTACGCACATTTGAACGCAATGCGCGTTTCTGTGGGCCAAAGGGTCTCGCGCGGACAGCGAATTGGTGATATGGGCAACTCAGGCCGGTCCACCGGACCTCACCTTCACTACGAGGTTCGCGTCGGTGGCGCTCCCGTTAACCCAATGATTTACATAAGAGCTGGACAAGATGTTTTCTAAATCCAAAATCAATGAGCCCGGCCCAAAGGCCGACGAAGCACCAAAAATGCCTGCGGCGGCACCAACGACACCTGCCCCAGATTTCAAGGCTTCCGCACCAAAAGCGAAGCCTGCAGCATCCGTGCTTTCCTCTGATCTGTTGATCACAGGTAACCTTAAAACAACTGGCGATATCCTGATTGAAGGCCAAGTGGACGGCGACATTCGTGCGCATCTGCTTACGGTCGGCGAAGGCGCCACTGTTAAGGGCGAAGTTATCGCTGACGATGTTGTCGTGAATGGCCGCGTAATTGGTCGTGTGCGTGGCCTTAAGGTGCGCCTGACTTCATCTGCGCGTGTTGAGGGTGACATCATCCACAAGACAATCGCAATCGAATCTGGCGCCCACTTTGAGGGTTCCGTTCAGCGTCAGGACGATCCTCTGACAACTGGTGTTGGCGGCAAAGCCAAGATGCCAGTGACAGACACAAAGTCCTAAGGGACTTATTTTGATACGATCTAGGGCGCCTGAGCTATCTCAGAGCGCCCTTTTTCATGTCAGCTGTTGATGCCACGCCTGACCCAATTGTAGCAGCGCCAAATCCGCCCCACGCGGCCCAGCGATCTGTAGGCCCATCGGCAAACCATTGGCGCCCAGCCCCGCAGGCACCGCCAAACACGGCAAACCGATCAGGCTGACGGGCACCACAACTTCCATCCAGCGATGATAGGTATCCATCTTCACGCCTGCGATTTCGCGTGGCCAATCCCATTCTACGGGGAACGGATAGCATTGCGCTGTGGGCAGCACAAAAGCGTCATAAGTCTCAAACAGCGATGCCGCTTTCTCGAACCAGCGTGAACGGATCACACTCGCGGCCTGCACCTGCGCGAGGGTCAATGCCCTGCCCCGCTCGATCTCCCAAATCGCTTCTGGCTTCAACTTGGCCCGCATGCCTGCGTTGTCATAGAGCGCCCCAAGCCCCACCGACACCGACCACGACCGCAACGTGATCCAAGCCTCCCAAATATCCGCCACCTTAAACGGCGCAGACACGGCCTCAACGACACAGCCCATCGCTCCAAGCCGCGCAACGGCGGCAGCGGCATGATCCATCACCCCCGCCTCCATCGGATAGGCCCCAGACCAATCGCCCAGCCACGCAATCTTGCGCCCTGACACATCCGCATCCAAGCGACCAGCGACGGGCGTATGGTTCAGCGAATGCGGTTGGCGCGGATCGCGCCCCGCCTGTACATCAAGCAAAAGCGCTAAATCCGCAGGGCTGCGCGCCATCGGCCCGCCGGTGGAAAGCTGGTGCAGAAACGTATCGCCCTTAGGTTCAGACGGCACCGCGCCCCACGTCGGGCGCAACCCGTAAATCTCGTTCCAGCCCGCAGGGTTCCGCAGACTGCCCATCATATCCGACCCATCCGCGATCGACGTCATGCGCGCCGCCAAAGCTAAAGCCGCACCACCACTTGACCCGCCAGCACTACGGCTCGAGTCAATCGCATTGCGGGTCGCGCCAAACACAGGGTTATAGGTATGCGAGCCAAGGCCAAACTCTGGCGTATTGGTCTTTCCGATGACAATCGCGCCCGCATCAATCATGCGCTGAACCATCACGTCCGAAGTTCTCGGAACCATCCCTGCCAAGGCCGCACAGCCCATCGACGTCGGGATGCCCGCAACATCGGCCAAATCCTTCACCGCAATCGGCAACCCATGCAACGGGCCTTTGCGCGGCCCCGCATCAGCAGCGCGGGCTTGGGCCAGCAACGTCTCGCGATCCACACGGCTCACAATCGCATTGAGCGCAGGGTTCACCGCATCCACATGATCAAGTGTGGCGATCATCAAGGCCTCAGCCGTCAATGTACCATCCGCAATACGGCCCGCCAAAACGGTCGCGTCTAATTTGAGTATATCGTCCATGCCCACAGGAAACCGTGAGACGGCCGGTCTGGCAAGCCCTATTCGCCCTGCGCATCCGCACGAGATTTGCCCGACACAGCCAAAGCCAATGTCGCCGCCATGAAGCCATCAAGATCACCGTCCAAAACACCTTTTGTGTCGGAAGTCTCGTATTGGGTGCGCAGGTCTTTGACCATCTGGTAAGGCTGCAAAACATAACTACGGATCTGGTTGCCCCAGCCCGCATCGCCCGCATTTTCATGCACGTCGTTCACGATGGCAGAACGCTTATCGAGTTCCATCTGATACAAACGCGATTTCAGCGCCTTCATACAAATATCGCGGTTCTGGTGCTGCGACTTCTCGGAAGAGGTCACAACGATACCCGTCGGGAAGTGGGTAATCCGCACCGCAGAATCGGTTGTGTTCACGTGCTGGCCACCAGCGCCCGACGAGCGGTAAGTGTCCAAACGAATATCCTTGGCCTCGACCTGAATGTCGATGTTGTCATCAACCACAGGGTAAACCTTCACGGACGTGAAAGAGGTGTGGCGCTTGGCGGCACTATCAAACGGCGAAATGCGGACCAAACGGTGCACGCCGCTCTCAGACTTCAACCAACCATAAGCGTTCAGACCTGAAATCTTATAAGCAGCAGATTTGATCCCCGCCTCTTCGCCCGGGCTCTCGGCCTGCAACTCGACCTTATATCCCTTTTTCTCGGCCCAACGGACATACATCCGCGCGAGCATATTGGCCCAGTCGCACGATTCTGTACCACCCGCGCCAGAGTTAATTTCAAGGAACGTATCGTTGGCGTCAGCCTCGCCATCCAAAAGCGCTTCAAGCTCTTTGGCGGCAGCCACTTTCTCAAGCTTCTTCAAGGCCGTTTCAGCCTCGGTGACAATCTCGGCATCATTTTCCATTTCGCCCAGTTCAATCAGCTCGATATTATCGGCCAACTCCTGACGAATACTCTCATAGGCAGCCACAGCATCTACCAACATCTGCCGATCACGCATCAGCTTTTGGGCGGCCTCTGGATCGTCCCACAGGGTTGGATCTTCAACGCGGGCATTGAATTCCTCTAACCGATACGGTGCGGTTTCATAATTCAAACGCTGCGCCAGCAGGGCCAGCGACTTTTCAATCGCGTCAACGGAGTTTTGGGTATCTGCGCGCATGGGGCACCTAATGAAGTCAGTGAAGTTGTTGGGTCATACCAAGCGTTGTTAGTAAAGGCCACCCGAGGAAAGCAAACCGAACGAAGCCTTTGGTCCAACTTGCGCCGTGCCACCAGAAGAAGATTTCACAGAGCGAGTCGCGCGCGGCACAACATCAAACAATGGCAAGTCAGCCGCCATGCCAAAACCACCGTCAAACGTGATACCAAACACTGGCTCTTCGCCCGGACGGAAACATTCGGCAATGACGTTATCGCCGCTGGCACTGTCAGGCAAACGCGCACCACTGAAACGGCCAATCTTGATGAACTGACAGTCGCTGGGCACGTTGAACTTACCGCCGCCATAGGTCTTGATCGCTTGTGTCATAAACTGGTTGAACACAGGGCCACACATGCCGCCGCCATAGGCGCCTTCACCCAAAGAACGCGGATTGTCATAACCGATGTAGCAGCCCGCAACGATGTTGGAGGAAAAGCCAATAAACCACACGTCTTTTGCGTCGTTTGTTGTCCCTGTCTTACCTGCGATGGGCACAGGCAAGTTCACGGTCTTGCTGGCAGAACCTCGTTGTACCACGCCCTCCATCATAGAGGTCAGCTGATAAGCGGTGATTTCGTTCATCACGCGTTCGCGGGTCGAACTGATACGCGGCGCCTGACCAAGCGGCAGGTTCAAATCGGAACAGTCCTCACAGATACGCTCGTCGTGACGATAAACCGTCTTGCCGTAACGATCCTGCACGCGGTCCACGAGCGTCGGTTCCACGCGCTCGCCGCCATTGGCAAACATCGCATAAGCGGCAACCATCTTGAACAATGTGGTTTCTTGGCTCCCCAAAGCGTTGGCCAAAACTGGCTGCAGTTTTTGATAAACACCAAATTTCTCGGCATAGGCACCAACAACATCCATGCCAATTTCTTTCGCCAAACGAATGGTCATCAGGTTCCGCGATTGCTCGATCCCTGTGCGCAACGGGGTTGGGCCGTAAAACTGGTTAGAAGAGTTCTGCGGACGCCACACACCCTGCGGCGTGTTGATCTCAATCGGCGCGTCGACCACGATTGTCGCAGGCGAATAGCCACTATCAAGGGCTGCCGCATAGACAAACGGCTTGAACGACGAACCGGGCTGACGTTGGGCTTGGGTGGCGCGGTTAAAGACCGAGTTCTGATAAGAGAACCCGCCCTGCATCGCGATCACACGGCCTGTGTTGACGTCCATTGCCATGAAACCGCCCTGCACTTCTGGCACTTGACGCAAAGTCCAACGAATGAATGTGCCATCCGCATCTGTCGTCATACGGCGCACATGCACCACGTCACCAACTTCAAAGTTGTCGGTAAAACCGCCCCTGATCCAGTCAATATCTTTCGCTGGAATAACCTGAGGCTCGGCCTCTGTCGCGATGACATCCTCGATGCCAATACGCATTTCACCATCTGCTATCCCAAGGACAACAGCAGGATACCACTTGTTTTCCAAGGTTACATCGCGGGCAACGATCGTATTGCTCAACGCCGCACGCCACTGGTCTTCCGTCGCCAATCCCTCTGGGGCAATCGTTTTACCAGTCCCACGCCAACGGCCGATACCACGGTCATATTGCTCGAGCGCACGTTGCAAAGCATGGGCCGCTTCGACCTGCATATCAGGGTCAATCGTCGCGCGGATCGACAGACCACCAGAGAAGAATTCTTCCTCCCCAAAGTTTTGGCTCAACTGGCGCCGGATTTCGTCCGTGAAATAATCACGCGGCGGACGTTCGCTTGAAAACGCAGGAAAATCGCCGTTCTGAACCGTGCGCAAAGGATCGTTCAACGCCTCCTGATAAGCAGCCTGATCGATATACCCGTTCTCGAACATCTCGCGCAAAATAAAGTCGCGACGTGCGAGTGCGGCTTCGCGGTTTTTCACAGGGTGATAGCTATAAGGTGCCTTTGGATGCACAGCCAAAAACGCGGCCTCTGCGGGCGACAACTCTGACAATGACTTGTTAAAGTAACTTTGCGCAGCAGCCGTCACACCAAAAGAGCGCACACCAAGATCAATCTCATTGAGGTAAAGCTCAAGAACCCCCTCTTTACCCAAAGACGCCTCTAGGCGCGGCGCCAAGATCAATTCCTGAATTTTCCGTTCCGCTGTGCGCGATCCGTCCAAAAGGAAGTTCTTTGTCACCTGCTGGGTAATCGTGGACGCACCACGCAAATCCGCGCCCCGTGATTTCACCGCATCGACAAATGCCGCAGCCATACCGCGCAAATCATACCCCGGGTGGGAATAGAAGTTCTTGTCTTCCGCCGAAATAAACGCCTGTTTTACGATGTCCGGGATTTCCTCGGACGGCGTGAACAAGCGGCGCTCGGATGCGAATTCGTCGATAATCCGGCCTTCACTCGAATAAATCCGACTGATGGTCTTTGGCGCATATTGTGACAACACATCATAAGACGGCAAGTCGCGGCCATACATATAGAAAATAGCGCCCAGCGTCAGCGCCATCATGGCAAGGCCGAGTGTCAGCATCGAAAAGATACCGCCGAAGAAAGACAAGATAAAGCGAACCAAGGCGCTGACCCCTCATAAGATGATTGGCTTATAGGGGTAGTAGTTCAATTGGTCAAAACCGCAAACGCCATTTTTGGCGCGAATTCGCCTGTATCATCATCACTTTTTGTGCAGGCCGCCCTATTGGCGGATCAAAGGGGCACGTGCGGCCTCATCTTGCGCCCAAGCAAGCAGTGCCGCCACGATTCCACGCACCATCGGCGCACGCGTCGCCGAGCTGCTCAGGTTTGCGCGATCGGTGTCGGACGACAAGAACCCGATTTCAACCAAAACGCTGGCAAAGTCAGGGGCATTGAGCACCGCAAGCTTATCCTTACGCCGTGGTTTGCCGTTCAACCGCACCCCTGCGGACCGTAAGCCAGTGACAATCGCATCCGCCAATCTATCGCTCGCAGGCCCCGTTTCGAGACGCGCCAAATCCATCAAAACTGTCGCAATACGGTCATCTTGCCCCTTCAGGTCGAGCCCCGCCAGCAAATCCCCCCGCTCATGACGCTCCGCCATACGCTCTGAGGCATCATCAAGCGCCTCAGCAGACAGCGTATAGACAGACGCACCCTGTGCGCCGCCCTCTTCCAATGCATCCGCATGCAGCGACACAAAAACAGCCGCACCCGCCGCACGTGCAATCGTCATCCGTTCTTCCAGCGGCACAAAGAAATCCGCGTCACGCGTCATCACGGCGCGCATCTGTCCTGTGCGGTTGATCGCGTCAGCCACCTCAATGGCCAGCGACAACATCACATCGGCTTCGCGCACACCGCCGCGCTCGGCACCCGGATCAATGCCGCCATGGCCCGCATCAATGACCACTATCATCGGGCCATCATCAACCGCTGGGGCCGCGACAGTGCTATCAACACGGGCCAACTCTTCCCAACCCGCCTCTGGCGGCGCACCTGCGTTGCTTGCAAAATCAGCGGCTTCGACGGGTTTCAACACGATATGCAATTGCGCGGCCCCTGATCCAGTCTCGACTTGCATCCCGGCCTCGGACACCGCCAGCGGCCCCGCCAGATCAACCACCATCCGCGACCAACCGGAGCGCAATGGGCCAAACCGCAGATCAGTCGCGGCATCGGCATTCAACAGCCACTCAAGGCTCGCTCCCGTAAAATCCACCTCGCGAAAATCAATGACCAAGCGGCGTGGCTCATCCAGCGTATAAACGCGGTACGGCACAGGTTGGGTCAGGCGCAAATCAATCACCAGATTAGGCCCATCATCGCGCAATTGGCTTTGGGCCACGTCCAAACGCGCCATGGCGCTAAACTCTTGCGCCGACACTCCAGAGGCACAGAAAATCAGTAGCGCGATCAATCGCAACATCACGTGCGCCCTTTCATAAAGGTCGTCAATCTCGCGACCCCTTCGGTAATATCCGCCGTAGAGCGCGCATAAGACAACCGCAGCCATTTATGCCCATTGGCAGGGTCAAAATCCAATCCCGGTGTCACGGCAACCCCTGCCTTTTCCAAAATCTCGGCGGAAAACGCGAGCGCATCGTTCGTATAATCCGACACATCCACATAGACATAAAACGCGCCATCAGGCGGCGCAAATTTGCCCAAACCCGCCTTAGTCAGCCCCGCAACCATCAGGTCGCGATTGGCCGCATAAACCGCCAAATGGCTGTCCAATTCCTCTTTGCAATCAAACGCCGCCAACGCCAATGCCTGAGACGCATGCGGCGCGCAGATAAACATATTTTGCGCCAACCGCTCCACACGGCGCACATGATCGGCAGGCACAACCATCCAGCCCACACGCCACCCCGTCATCGAGAAATACTTTGAAAACGAGTTGATGACATAGACATCATCCGTGACAGAAAGCGCCGTAACCGTCTCTTTATCATAGGAAATCCCGTGATAAATCTCGTCCGAAATAAACGCCGCACCCTTGGCCGCACATGCATCCGCCAGCGCCTTCAACTCAGCTCGCGTCAACATCGTACCCGTCGGGTTCGCAGGCGAGGCGACAATCAACCCGTCCAGATCAAAATCCGCAACGTCACTCGGCTGCGGCTGATAACGGCCAGCGGCAGTCGTCGGCATCTCAACTGCCTTCAACCCCACCGCCTTGAGAATCTGGCGATACGACGGATAACACGGCAGGCCCAAACCAACCCGTTCGTCATTGTCAAAAAGCGCCGAAAACGCGAGCAAGAACGCACCTGACGCGCCCGACGTAATAACAACGCGGGCGGGATCGACTTCCAGCCCGTAAACTTCCATATAATGCTGGGCAATCCGCGCCCTGAGCGCAGGTAGGCCCAAACCAACGGTATAGCCCAACGGCTCCGCCAATTGGTCCGCCAATGCCGCACGCGCGCCCTCAGGCGCACCCGTTCCTGGCTGTCCCACTTCCATATGAATGATATGACGCCCAGCAGCCTCCGCCTTGCGGGCTGCCTCCATCACATCCATCACAATAAAGGGATCAACGTCGCCACGGGTTGAATGTTTCATGCACTGCCTCTTATAAGTTTTGACACTTGTGCCTCTTGGCATAGGGGCGCGTCAACATCCGACCTTGGCAGCCCCGCGCAGATGTGATCTGCATCTGGGAAATTTGCAGATGAAAGAGACCACTATGAAGTCAGTAGCCCTTCTTGTCGCCATGTCCTTGGCCACACCCGCACTTGCCCAAGAGGCCATGTCAGACGCCGAGCGCACAGCATTTCGTGCAGAAGTCCGCGCCTATCTGATGGAAAACCCCGAAGTCATCATGGAAGCCGTCGCCGTCTTGGAACAGCGCGATCAGGCGGCCAAGGCCAATAACGATGTCACTCTTGCTCAGAACCACGCAGGACAATTGCATGACGACCCAAATTCATGGGTTGGCGGCAATCTTGAGGGCGACATCATCATCGTCGAGTTCATGGATTACAAATGCGGCTACTGCAAAAAGGCCTATCCAGAGGTCGCACACCTGCTGACAACAGACGGTAATATCCGTTATATCGTGAAAGAGTTCCCGATCTTGGGCGACCAATCCATGCTGGCCGCACAATTCGCCATCGCCACGAAATTGGTTGCAGGCGACGAGGCTTATGAGACCGTGCACAACACCCTCATGGAATTCCGCGGCGACATCACACCTGACATGCTGACCAAACTCGGCGAGAGCCTTGATCTCGATACTGCCGCGATCACCGTTGAAATGGAAGGCGCCGAAGTCGCCAAGGTCATCAACGACAACCGTCTCTTGGGCCAAGCCATGCAGATCAGCGGCACGCCAACCTTTGTCGTCCAAGATCAAATGCTGCGCGGCTATGTGCCATTCGACCAAATGGTGCAAATCGTCGAACAAATCCGCGACGCAGGTTAACGTCTTATGGGGACGCCGCCACGATTGGCGGCGTCCCACCCCTGCGCACGCAAAGTTGCTTGCCATCCGTCCAGCGCCCCCCCTAGCATTTTGGTAGATACCGCAAACTGCTTAAGGAGCCGCCTCATGTGCTTTTCCGCTTCAGCCAGTTTCACGACAGCCGTCGTCCTAACACCGGTCGGCATTTATACAGTCAAAACCGCGCTGCAAAATGACCGCCGATTTCTGGGATTTGCGTTATTTCCGCTTTTGTTTGGCGTGCAACAAGCCTTCGAAGGCGGCCTTTGGATGGCGATCGGCAATGGAAACGCGCAACAATCACACACACTGGCCTTAGGGTTCTTGTTCTTTGCCTATTTGGTATGGCCGTTTCTAGGCCCGTTTTCGACCTCGATGGTCGAACCGCGCAGCAATCGCAGAACGATGTTTCTGGGTTTGACGGTTTTTGGCGGCGCCTTGGGGCTGTCGCTCTATCTCCCCTTGCTGGTGAACCCAGATTGGGTTCCACTCACACTTGAGCGGCATTCTATCGACTATAACTCCCACCTGATCTGGGACGGTATCTTACCTCAGGCCGTGCTGCGCGTCGTTTATGCGGGCATTGTCTGCATCCCTTTGCTGTTGTCCTCCAAGAGATCCATTCGGACCTTCGGCGTGCTGATCACCCTCTCGGGGATCATCGGTTTTCTATTCGCGCAATACGCCTTCACGTCGGTTTGGTGTTTCATGGCTGCGATCATATCGGCCTATATTCTCATCGTGATGCGGCAGGTCGCGGCGCGTTGACTTCAAAGAATACGGCAAATAACGTCACTTTCTTGGACGTAGCACTATCTGGAGGAATCAAAACAACCCCAGGAGTGAAACCATGCAAACACGTCGACATTTTCTCACAAGTTCCGCAGCACTTGGCACTATCACCTTGCTGCCCTACGCCGCGATGGCTGCCGCTCACAGCTCTGACACCTACGAGACCGCCAATGGCACCGTGACGGTGCATCCGATCTCCCACGCCTCTATCGTGATCGAAACACCCGCAGGCGTGATCTACGTCGACCCTGTGGGCGAAGCGTCACTTTATGCCGATTTGCCAGCCGCCGACCTGATCCTGATCACCCACGAGCATGGCGATCACTATAACGCCGACACGCTTGCAGCACTCACAGGCGATGCGATAACACTGATTACCAACCCCGCTGTTTTGGACTGCTGCCAGAGGCGCTCAAAACCAAAGCCAGCACGATTGCCAACGGCGAAAACACGGTTTGGAACGACGTCGCCATCGACGCGATCCCCGCCTATAACACGACAGAAGACCGCCTGAATTTCCACCCGCAAGGGCGGGACAACGGCTATGTTTTGGCAGTTGACGGCCTGCGTATCTATATCTCTGGCGACACCGAAGGCACGCCCGAAATGCGCGCGCTTGAAAACATCGACGTGGCCTTTGTCTGCATGAACCTGCCCTTTACAATGAGTGCCGAAGCAGCAGCAGAAGCCGTCTCTGAGTTCGCGCCAAAATACATCTACCCCTACCACTACCACTACCGTGGACGCGACAACGGGACCCAAGACCCCGCCGAATTCGCGGGAATGGTCAAAGGCGCGATCGAAACCAAATACGGCAATTGGTACGAAGCCTCCTAAGCGGAAAATGGCACTGCGCCACAGCGCGCAGTGCCACATCCACAAAACCTGTCTATAAAGCGCCAACAATTCTAAACCTGATGGGCTTTACCAGTATGACACTTACCAAACCGCGCATGAAAACTGCGATCACAATCTTGGCCGCGCTCTCCGTGTTGTCGGGCTGTTCCATGTTCAGAAAAGACGACGCGGACACATCTGACAGGGTCAGAGGTCCCAGAGGTGCGCAAGAAGCCTGCATGGCCCGCGCGATGTACTTCGAATCGAACCGCTCCAGCCGCGACGGCATGATTGCCGTTGGCACCGTTGTGATGAACCGCGTCAATTCCCCGGATTTCCCCAACACGGTCTGCAAAGTTGTCGGGCAGAAAAACCAGTTCGCGCCAGGGATCATGCGCAAACCGATGAATGACAGCGGCCTGCCACTTGTCCTTGAGGCCGCATCTGCCGTTATGCATGGCGAACGGCATCCGCTGGTGCAGAACGCACGGTTCTTCCATGTTGCGGGCCATACGTTCCCCTATGACAACATGCATTACGTCGTCACCGCTGGTGGAAACGCATTCTACGAGAAACGCAAAAGCAATCTGGTCACGCAACCTGTGCCGCTGGCCCCTACCGAAGGGATAACGCCAGTTCGGTGATCAGCTTTCCGCGGCGGCTGCCGCATCAAGCTGAGCTGCCTTTTTCTCAACCTGTTCAACGATATGATCGACCATCTGGTCGTTGGACAGCTTGTGACTTTGCTTGCCCGCCAGATACACCATCCCAGAGCCAGCACCGCCGCCCGTAAAGCCAACGTCAGTCATCAGCGCCTCACCAGGGCCATTGACCACGCAGCCGATGATCGACAGGCTCATTGGCGTTTTGATGTGCTCCAGACGCTTTTCCAGCGCCTCGACGGTCTTGATCACGTCAAACCCTTGCCGGGCACATGACGGGCAAGAAATGATGTTTACACCGCGGTGACGCAGGCCCAGAGATTTCAAAATTTCAAAGCCCATCTTCACTTCTTCCACAGGATCAGCCGACAAAGACACACGGATCGTATCCCCGATCCCCGCCCAAAGCAGGTTTCCCATGCCAATCGCCGACTTCACGGTACCAGATATCAAGCCACCAGCCTCGGTGATCCCAAGATGGATCGGCGCGTCTGTGGCCTCTGCCAACTGCTGATAAGCCGCCGCCGCCATAAACACATCCGACGCCTTCACCGAAATCTTGAATTCGTGGAAATCATTGTCCTGCAAAATGCGGATGTGATCCATACCGCTCTCGACCATCGCATCAGGGCAAGGCTCGCCGTATTTCTCAAGTAAATGCCGCTCCAATGATCCCGCGTTCACACCAATCCGAATGGAACAATTGTGATCGCGCGCCGCCTGAATGACCTCTTTCACGCGCTTGGCATCACCAATATTACCCGGATTAATGCGCAGACAAGCAGCCCCCGCCTCCGCCGCTTCAATCCCGCGCTTATAGTGGAAATGGATGTCGGCCACGATTGGCACAGACACCTCAGGCACGATCAACTTGAGCGCCTTGCTCGATGCCTCGTCAGGCACAGAGACCCGCACAATATCCGCACCCGCATCCGCCGCTGCTTGGATCTGGGCAATCGTGCCCTTCACATCCGTCGTCAGCGTATTGGTCATCGTCTGCACCGAAATCGGGGCATCGCCACCGACTGGCACATTGCCCACCATGATCTGACGGGATTTACGGCGCTCAATATTGCGCCAAGGACGGATGTGATTAAGCGACATCAAACAGGCCTCTTCAGGACAAGGAAACTCACCCCCTACCTATGCAGGCAAGGCGACATCAGCAACCAGCAACTTGGGATTATTCGGTCGCAGGACCCGCAGTTTCAACTGGCAAAACGGCTTCGGCCACAAGACTTACCGCATCGGCAAGACCCTGATCCGCAGTCAAATCAGCCACTTGATAAGCATCTGTCAAATGCGCGGCCGACAATGGCAGGTTATTTGTCACAGACCCGTTTGGACCAGCAGGACCATACGCCGTGCCATTCACCGCAAAATAAACCGCGCCACTTTCGCCAACGCGCAATGTCGCAGGCTCTTCGGTCGCTGGCAGTGCAAACTTATCGCCTGCGTCCATGATGCCTTCAAAGATCACCGAACCATCGGCCGAACGGACGCGCACCCAAGCAGGACGCGCTGCGACCAATTGGACTTCTGGTACAGGGCCTTCGTTCACTTGAATTGCAGGCACATCGCTATTTGGCACGACACCAGCAACAAGCAGCGCCTCTTGCACAACAGCTGTCACGGTCTCGCCGCGATTTGGGTTCAAGCTTGAAATCGGGCCATCACGCGCCACCAAAACAGGCACATCAAGTGCCTGAGGGCGATACAAACGGTCAAAGGCTTCTGGTGTTGGCGCATCAAACGTAGCAATCACGTCGGTGCCAACTGTTTCATCAATGCTATTGGTCGCACCCGCAAGTGGATCAAGATCAGAGACGACGACAGGGGTTTGCTCAACGGGGGCAAACTGCACCTTTTGCACTTCTTGCAAAACGGTCCAACCGCCGTAACCAAGTCCACTGACCAAAGCTATCAGAACAGCAACCGAGCCAATTGCACCCGGTTCAATACACGACAACATTGCCTCACCTGCAGGGATGAAAGGCGTGGTTGACGACGAGAAAATATCTTTGCCAGCACCAAGCGCGCTTGCGCCTTTTGGCGTTGGACGTGTTGAGGACGCCTTTGCAGACATGCCATGCGCTGTGGCAAAACCACTTTCACGGCAAAACGTATCAAACGCCCAATCCGGGTCCATGTTCAGATACCGTGCATAAGACCGCACATAACCTGCAATAAAACCGGGGGTGTCAAAGCTCGAAGGATCAGCATTTTCAATCGCAGCAATATAGGCAGCTTTGATCTTAAGCTCGCGCTGCACATCAAGAAGGCTTTTACCCAAAGTTGCGCGCTCACCGCGCATCAAGTCGCCAAGGCGCAAGTCGAAGCCATCAAAACCCTTAGTTTTGACGTCATCAGCTGCTTTTGTGCGTCTGAAGCTTTTACCAATCATGCCGTGTCCCGAAACCTGCGTGCCCAAATTATACCGCCGAATCGAACCGACGAAGTGCATTACTGATTACTTACCATAGGGTAAAGCCCATGGCGAACACTCTTAGTTTATCCAGTTAATTCGGCACGATTCAGCGCACAATGGGACCAAAGCCCATCCAAGGCACCCACCAAAGCATCAATTTCACGCGGGCCGTGAACAGGCGATGGCGTGAACCGCAAACGCTCTGTGCCGCGCGGAACCGTCGGGAAATTGATCGGCTGCACATAGATGCCAAACTCCGAAAGCAGCATATCGGACAGCTTTTTCGTGTGCTTTGGGTCACCCACGATCAGGGGCACAATATGCGAGCCGTGATCAATGATTGGCAAACCCAGCCCCTTGAGGCGCAGCTTGAGTATCTTCGCTTGCGTCTGGTGATCATCACGCAGCTTTTGATCAGTCTTCAAATGCCGCACCGACGCCGCCGCCCCTGCGGCCACTGCTGGCGGCAAAGATGTCGTAAAAATGAAACCGGGCGCATAAGAGCGGATCGCATCACACATCTTAGGCGATGCCGCGATATAACCGCCCATCACACCATACGCCTTGGCCAATGTGCCGTTGATGATATCCACACGGCCCATCAACCCGTCACGCTCGGCAATACCACCACCGCGCGGGCCATACATGCCAACGGCGTGGACTTCGTCCAAGTAAGTCAGCGCGCCAAATTCATCAGCCGCATCACAAATCTCTTTGATAGGCCCAAAATCGCCATCCATCGAATAGACGCTCTCAAACGCGATCAGCTTAGGTGCCGCAGGATCATCAGCCGCCATCAACTCACGTAAATGTGCCACGTCATTATGACGGAAAATCCGCTTCGCCCCGCCATTACGGCGCACGCCCTCAATCATCGAGGCATGGTTCAAAGAGTCAGAATAGATAATCAGCCCCGGAAACAGCTTTGGCAGCGTGCTCAGCGTCGCATCATTGGCGATATAGGCGGAGGTAAACAACAACGCCGCGTCCTTGCCATGCAAATCCGCAAGCTCGGCCTCAAGGCGCTTATGATAAACTGTCGTGCCAGAAATATTGCGCGTACCACCAGACCCTGCACCCGTCGCATCAATCGCCTCATGCATCGCGGCAAGCACAACAGGGTGCTGGCCCATGCCGAGGTAATCGTTGCCACACCAGACAGTTACGGGCGTCTCCGCTCCATCAGGGCGGGTCCACACAGCATGGGGGAATTGACCGCGCTTACGCTCAATATCAATAAATGTACGATAGCGCCCCTCAGTATGAAGGTTCTCAATCGCAGTGTTCAGCATCAGATCGTAATCCAAAAGACTTCCTTTCGTCTCTCGCCCACGTATCGACACGCGGATTAGAATTATTCTAGCCCCCATATAGAGCCAAAGGCCAGCGGGCAATACGCTACAATCTGTCGCCCCCCTGCTTGGCCTTATGCACATGTCGCGCTAGGCTTTGCATGATCCATATCAATAACGCGTAAAAAGGCACAAAAACATGACCCTTGACCCCGTCCTCGCGAGAATCGACGAAAACCTAGATGCCGCAACGGCAAGGCTTCTTGACCTGCTGCGCATCCCGTCCATTTCAACTGACCCCGCCTATAAGGCCGATTGCGACCGCGCTGCCGATTGGCTCGTCGAAGACCTTAAATCCATAGGGTTTGAAGCCTCTAAACGCCCCACCCCCGGTCACCCGATGGTCGTGGCACACTCAGACGGTGACGGCCCGCACATTCTTTTTTACGGCCACTACGACGTGCAGCCTGTCGATCCGCTCGACCTGTGGGACAATGATCCCTTTGATCCGCAAATCCAAGACACCGCCAAAGGTAAGGTCATCCGTGGGCGCGGCTCGTCGGACGATAAAGGCCAGCTCATGACCTTTGTCGAGGCATGCCGGTCATGGAAAGAAATCCACGGCACCCTGCCCGCCAACATCACGATCTTTTTCGAAGGCGAAGAAGAATCAGGCTCCCCGTCGCTCACCCCCTTCATGCGTGACAATGCCGAAGAGCTGACCGCCGAGATTGCGCTGATCTGCGACACAGGCCTGTACGGCGAACACACACCCGCGATCATCACA
>Ga0102892_1000230_pt1 | contig 15679 bp, 12 predicted proteins | sample Colrivmeta1553A3_FD_84501 | JGI IMG/M metagenome (GOLD analysis project Ga0102892, IMG submission 84501) | Estuarine microbial communities from the Columbia River estuary - metaG 1553A-3 | ecosystem: Environmental > Aquatic > Marine > Intertidal zone > Estuary | place: USA: Columbia River...
ATTCTCGGCTTGGGCTAACAGCATTCAAAGGTATTGATCATGGCAATGATAATCAACGAAGAGCACAAGATGCTCAAAGAGTCGGCCCAGGGGTTTCTTGCGGAATTTGCACCGGTTTCAGCACTGCGCAAATTGCGCGATGAAGGCAGTGATATCGGGTACAGCGTCGACCTATGGCGACAGATGGTGGACATGGGCTGGGCGGCTATTTTAATTCCAGAAGCTTACGGCGGTCTGGAGTTTGGGCATGTTGGCATGGGTCAAATTGTCGAACAGACCGGCCGCACACTCACCGCATCGCCGCTATTTGCGTCGGCTATCGTCGGCGCAAGTCTGATTAATTTGGCGGGTACTGAAGCGCAAAAAACAACACTGCTTGGCGCAATTGCGGCAGGTGAGCTTACCACCGCGCTGGCGGTTGATGAAAAAACCCATCACGCGCCACGCCAGATCAGCATGGCAGCCGTTAAGCGGGGCGATCACTATGTCCTGAATGGCGAAAAACGCTTTGTTGTCGACGGCCACAGTGCAGATAAATTGCTGGTTGCAGCGCGCACGTCTGGTGTTGCGGGAGAGTCGTCAGGTATCAGTTTATTTGTTGTCGACCGCACGGCTAGTGGCGTTGCAGTTGAGCGCACTGCGATGGTCGATAGCCGCAACGCTGCCAACCTGCGTTTCACGGATGTTCAGGTGCCGGTCGCCGATTTGTTAGGCGAAGAAGGCAAAGGCTTTGCGGCGCTGTCAGCCGCTCTCGATATTGGCAATGCCTACTTAGCGGCAGAACTGCTGGGAATTGCTCAAGAAAGCTTCGACAGAACATTACAGTATCTTAAAGAGCGCAAGCAATTTGGTGTGCTAATTGGCTCTTTTCAAGCGCTACAGCATCGCGCAGCCCATTGGTGGAGTGAAGTTGAGCTGTGTAAATCAGTCGTGCTAAAGGCTCTGCAGGCGCTTGACAGTGGGGATGCCAAAAGTCCTGTGATGGTCAGTATCGCCAAGGCAAAACTCTGCGAAGTGACAGAGTTAGCAACCAACGAGGCGATTCAAATGCACGGCGGTATTGGTATGACCGACGAGTACGAGATTGGCTTCTTTATCAAGCGCGCGCGGACAGCGGCAACGCTTTATGGCGGCTACGCGTACCACGGTGACCGCTTCGCGCAGCTGTGTGGCTACTGATTAGCTAACAACTATTTGGGGGTGTCGCTGATGCCACCCATTTTTCTGTGCGGCAGCGGCAAAGCGCGTTATGCTGGGGCATAAATAAACATAATTGAGAGGGGACGTTTGATGGACTTAGGTATTAGCGACAAGGTTGCACCGATATTGGCAGAGGTTAAGCACTTTATTGATACAGAAATTCTGCCGTTAGAGTATGAGTATCACCAAGAAGTGGAAAAAGGTGACCGCTGGGCGTTTACCGAACGTCAAACCGAGATCATGGAAACCCTCAAGGCGAAAGCCAAGCAAAAGAATTTGTGGAATTTCTTCTTGACCCATTTTGAAGGGGGGCATGGCCTCAACACCGTTGAATACGCCTACATTGCAGAAGAGACAGGGCGTTCACAGTTGGCGCCTGAGGTGTTTAACTGCGCCGCGCCCGACACGGGCAATATGGAAGTGCTGGCGCGGTTTTGCAACGAAGAGCAAAAAGAGCGCTGGTTAAAGCCCTTGCTGGCGGGTGAAATTCGCTCTGCCTACGTGATGACCGAGCCGGGCGTTGCCTCTTCTGACGCCACCAATATCGCCATGTCCTGTGTGGAAGACGGTGACGAGTGGGTTTTGAATGGCGAGAAGATCTGGATTTCAGGGGCGGGCGATCCACGCTGCAAAATTTTAATTGTCATGTGCAATACCAATCCCGGTGGCCCGCGTCACTCGCAACATTCACAAGTGCTGGTGCCCAGTGATACTCCCGGTATTCAGGTTCTTCGACCCATGACCATTTTTGGCAAAGACGATGCACCCCATGGGCACATGCATATGCGCTTTACTGATGTGCGTGTGCCGAAAGAGAATATGATTCTGGGGCAGGGTAGAGGCTTTGAAGTTGCTCAGGGTCGTCTTGGCCCGGGCCGTATTCACCACTGTATGCGTTCACTTGGCTTGGCTGAAGCGGCGCTGAAACTCCTCTGCGAGCGCGCTCTGAGCCGTGAAGCCTTTGGTCGTCCGCTGGCCAAACTCGGCGGCAATATCGATATTATTGCTGACGCTCGCATTCAGATTGAGATGACACGACTGCTCTGTTTGAAGGCCGCATGGCTGATGGACAATGTGGGCACCGACGCAGCGCAGCCCTATATCTCCATGATCAAAGTTGCCGCGCCTAATATGGCACTGAAGATTATCGATGAAGCCATGCAGATGTACGGTGGTTTAGGGTTATCTCAGGATACCCCACTGGCTGTTTGGTACGGCGCGATGCGCACACTGCGCTTTGCTGACGGTCCCGATGCGGTACATCGCATGGTTATTGGTCGCCGTGAACTGCGTCAGTACAGTTCATAAAATGCGCTAATAAATCGCTATTTAATCTCTATTCAACGTTATAAAAATACTGTAATACATTGATAAACATAAGGATAAAAAATGACAATTCGCTATGACGGGCAGGTTGCCATTGTCACTGGAGCCGGTAATGGCCTCGGTCGATCACATGCGTTAGCGCTGGCGGCGCGGGGAGCCAAGGTTGTCGTTAATGACCTCGGCGGGTCGGTTAACGGTGCCGGCAGCTCCAGCGCAGCTGCGTTGGAGACGGTCAAACTGATCGAGCAGACTGGCGGTGAAGCGATTGCCAATGGCGCAAACGTAGCCAAGCTCGACGAAGTCGCTGCGATGGTAAAGCAGGCGATGGATACCTGGGGTCGCATTGATATTCTCGTCAATAACGCCGGTATTTTGCGCGACAAAAGCTTTGTCAAAATGTCGATGGACGATTTTCAGCTGGTGGTTGATGTCCACCTGATGGGGTCGGCCAATTGCACAAAAGCGGTGTGGGAGATTATGCGCGCGCAGGGTTACGGCCGCATTGTGATGACCACCTCGTCGAGCGGTATGTACGGTAATTTCGGACAGGCCAACTATGGCGCGGCGAAAATGGCGGTTGTTGGGCTGATGAACACCTTGGTGCTGGAAGGCGATAAGTACAATATTCGCGTTAACTGCCTGTCACCCACGGCGGGAACACGTATGCTGGAAGGATTGGTGACTGAAGAACAGTCGCACATCATGACCGTTGAGGCGGTGACAGCAGGCTTACTGACACTGTGCGACAGTGACGCGCCCAACCGTTCAATTCTCTGCTGTGGCGCAGGCGGTTATGCGCGCACGCACATCTACGAAACGGACGGTATTTATCTGCCGCCGGAACAACAAACGCCGGAAAATGTGCGCGCTCAAATGGCAGCAATCGACAATCCAGCGGGTGAGAAAGTCCTGTTGGGCGGCTTTCAGCAAACCGATAAATTTGTCGCCAAAGCAGTGGCACATTTAAAACAATAATCAGAAAGGAAGGGGAGATATTCATGAAGGCACTTGTTTGTAGCACCTTAGGCGCAACCGAAGATTTAACTCTCGAGGAGCGGCCCGACCTCACGCCAGGCAAAGGCGAAATACTCATTGACGTTAAAGCCTCAGGCGTGAATTTCCCCGACATCTTAACCGTGCAGGGCAAATACCAATTCAAGCCACCGCTGCCTTTTGTGCCCGGCACAGAAGTTTCTGGCATAGTCACGCAGATTGGCGAGGGCGTAACGCGCCACGCAGTGGGCGACAAAGTGATTGGCACATTGCCTATCGGCGCGTTTGCCGAGCAGTGTGTGACGTCTGAATACACTGCCTTTGGCATGGGTAAAAGCATGAGCTTCGAGCAGGCGGCGGGTTTTGCGGTGACCTATGGCACCTCCTACTACGCACTCAAACAGCGCGCCAATATTCAGCCGGGTGAAACTTTGCTGGTGTTGGGCGCCGCTGGCGGTGTGGGAATCGCCACCATCCAGATTGCCAAGGCCATGGGCGCAACAGTGATTGCCGCGGCGAGCAGCGAAGAGAAGCTCGATTTTGCCTGCCAGGCGGGTGCCGATCTGCGCATTAACTATTCGACCGAAAACCTCAAAGAAAAAGTCAAAGAGCTGACCAATGGCAAGGGCGTCGATGTGGTCTATGACCCCGTCGGTGGCGACTACTCCGAACAGGCGTTCCGCTCTATTGCGTGGAACGGTCGTTTCCTGGTTATTGGTTTCGCCTCAGGCCCGATTCCGGCAATGCCCCTTAATCTCGCCCTGCTGAAAGGCGCATCGCTGGTGGGCGTATTCTGGGGCGCTTGGGCGGCGCGTTCGCCACAGGAGTCGTTTAAGAATTTCGCCGAACTGATTGACATGATCGATAGCGGTAAATTTTCGCCGCTAGTCACTGAGGTTTACCCGCTGAGCGATTTTAAAGCGGCACTCGACTCCATCACCGAGCGACGGGCGAAGGGCAAAGTCATTTTGTCGATGGCTTAAAATAGCGGGCCTCTGTCCAGTTGCGGGTCAGAGGCGCAGGATAGCCGGTTATCATCGGCGAGCCAGCGATAGGGGTCTGCCATGCAGGCCCTTTTTTTGTCGATCCCACTGCATTTGTCGATCCCTCGGTAGTGCAATGCGTAACCGTTGGCCATACGGCGTGACTCCCTATACACTCGCCGCCGGCCGCGCCTATGCTTCCAACTTGGCGCCAAGGCCCTTATGCCGATAGCCGTCCTAGCGGACGCAGCGTGAATTCGGCAAACAGTCTGCGGTTTAACATCACTAGCAAGAACACCATGATTGAAACAGCACGAGACATTTTAAAAAGCCTGTATGGCTATGACGATTTCCGTGGTCATCAGGCTGACATTATCGAGCATGTACGTCAGGGCAATAATGCGTTGGTGCTAATGCCCACCGGTGGCGGCAAATCACTCTGTTATCAAATTCCCTCCCTGCTGCGAGAGGGGGTCGGCGTGATTGTTTCGCCGCTTATTGCCCTTATGCAAGATCAGGTCGGTGCCATGCAGCAGCTCGGCGTGAAAGCGGCATTTTTGAATTCCACGCTCGACCGCGATGAACAAGAAAACATTGAATGGCAGTTGAAAGCGGGGCAGCTAGACTTGCTCTATATCGCGCCCGAGCGGTTGATTCAGCCCTACGTTCTCGATTTGCTCGGCCGCTGCCGCTTAGCGCTATTTGCCATTGACGAAGCGCACTGCGTTTCGCAATGGGGCCATGATTTCAGGTCAGATTACCTCTCACTGAGCCTGCTCGCCGAGCGCTTTCCGACGATTCCGCGGATAGCTCTCACCGCCACTGCCGATATACGCACCCGCCAAGAAATTATTGAGCGACTGTCACTGACAGACGCCAAAGCCTATATCAGCGGCTTTGATCGGCCCAATATTCGCTACGCAATAGCCAATAAAACCACGCCCAAAAAGCAGCTGCTGGCATTTTTACAGCAGCGCAGAAGCGAGGCAGGCATTGTCTATTGCCTATCGCGCCAGAAGGTCGACGACACTGCCGAGTGGCTCAGCGAACAAGGCTTCACCGCATTGCCCTACCACGCAGGCTTGCCGGCGCAGCGCAGGCAAGCCCATCAAAACCGATTTTTGCGCGAAGACGGTGTGATCATTGTTGCCACTATTGCCTTTGGCATGGGCATAGATAAACCCGACGTGCGCTTTGTCGCTCACCTCGATTTACCGAAAAGTATCGAAGCCTATTATCAAGAAACCGGTCGTGCCGGACGCGACGGTCAGCCTGCCGACGCCTGGATGGTCTATGGCCTGCAAGATGTTGTACGACTACAACAAATGGCTCTCAGCTCAGAGGGTTCCGAGCAGTTTAAGCGGGCTGAGCGGCACAAACTGGACGCCATGTTGGGCCTCTGCGAAGTCACCACCTGCCGGCGCAAGGTGCTGTTGCGGTATTTTGCCGATGAGGCCCCCAACCACTGTGGCAATTGCGACAACTGTCAGCTGCCCCCTGAAACCTGGGATGCCACCGAAGCTGCGCAAAAAGTGCTGTCCTGTGTCTATCGCACGGGACAGCGTTTTGGTGTGGTGCATGTGATGGATGTACTGCAGGGCAAAGAGACGGAAAAGGTTTTGCAGCATCGGCACCAACAGTTGAGCACGTTTGGCATCGGTCGCGATTTACATGAGGCGCACTGGCGCTCAATTATTCGGCAGCTGGTGGTGCGCGGGTTACTGCGTGTCGATTTAGAAGGTTACAGTGCCCTGCAGCTCACAGACCTGTGTCGCCCCGTTTTAAAAGGCGAACAATCACTGCATTTGCGCAAAGAAGAGATAAAAGCACCGGCGCTCTCAAAAAGAGGGCAGAGTGGCGGTAAAAAATCGGCGAGCAAGACACAAATTCGACCCGAAGATCAGGAACTTTGGGAAGAGCTGCGCGAGTGTCGCAAGTATCTTGCGGAAGAAAACAATGTTCCTCCCTACGTGATTTTTCACGATGCCACCTTAAAAGAGATGCTCGAGGTGATGCCGCTGTCAGAGTCTGAGCTACTGCGCATTACCGGCGTCGGTGAGAGCAAGCTGGAAAAGTACGGTGCTGATTTTATCGATATTATTCGCCGCCACGCCGAGTCAGGTGGTCGCTAACAGACATTGTGCAGGCGCGCGGCAATCCGCACCCACGGGCTCTGCGTAACATCAGCCATATTGCATTAAAAGCAAGTGCTTGGCCCCAAGCGGGTTTTTGCTACCACCCTCCGCCCAAACAGGGCAGAATAGCCACACAAAAAAGTGCACAAGGAAAAATAATGACGCGTTTAATTATTGGTATGTCTGGCTCAAGCGGCGTGATCTACGGGATTCGCATGCTGGAAGTGCTGGCCCAGCACAAAGAGATTGAAACGCATCTTATTATGAGTCAGTCGGCGCGCTTGAATATTGGTATCGAAACCGACTGGAAAGTTGAGGATGTCGAAGCCTTGGCCGACGTTGTGCACAACAATAAAAATATTGCTGCCAGTATCTCCAGTGGCTCGTTTAAAACCGCCGGCATGATTGTCGCGCCCTGTTCCATGAAAACCCTCTCAGGCATCGTCAATTCTTACGCCGACAACCTTTTGATTCGCGCGGCGGATGTTGTCTTAAAAGAGCGCCGCAAGTTGGTCATCATTCCACGCGAGTCGCCCCTGCACACTGGCCACTGCGAGCTGATGTACAAGGCCAGTCAATACGGCGCGGTTGTCTGCCCGCCATCTCCCGCATTCTACAGCCAGCCGAAAACCGTCGACGATATTATTAATCACACCGTCGCCCGCGTTTTGGATCTGTTTGATATTGAAATGGTCGGTCTCAAGCGCTGGAACGGCAATGTCTAAAGACGTCAGCAAACTTCACGGGTTTTTAAACAGCGAGACCGTGCTCACCATTGCCACGGCAGATGCCTGCGGTGCTTGGTCGGCGCCTGTGCTGTATGTCGCTGATACCCAAGCTGAGCCATTTGAACTGTATTTTTTGTCATCTAGCAATAGCCGCCATATCAGCGGGCTGCCTTTAAGTGGTAGTGCGGCAGTATCGATATACACAGAGTATACGGGTGCTTGGCAATCTATTCGTGGGGTGCAAATACACGCCAGTATCATGCAGGTTGCAGAGAGCGAAAAAGCGTCAATAGCGCAGCGCTATTTTGCGCGTTTCCCGGAAGTTAAAGCACTGATTGATCGGCCCGCCAGCGAACAAGAGACGCGTATAGGTCAAGCCTTTGGTAAAAGCCATTTTTACCGCGTCACGCCCTCGTTTGTGCGCTTCACCAACAACAGCGACAGTTTTGCTGGCCGCACCGAGTGGCAGTTTTAGCGCGTTCGCGCCTAGTTCTTACTCAGCACAAAGCCAACAATTGTCGCCACGGTGACAATAAACAGCAGGGTAAAAACAAACCCGCCGATAATAAACGCCAGTGGGCTGCCTTCCTGAAAGTCCTTTTCACGATTTTTGTTGCTCTGCACGCCAATACCGGCGGCTAAAATACTTTTTACCACCGACCACAGTTTTACTTTGGGTTTGACCGGGGACTGTTCTTCGGCTTGTTGACTGTTGGTCACAGATGCTCGCTTAAAATAGTTATTCGTCGTTGAGAATCGGGGTTAGCCAGCGCTCTAGCTCAGCAACTGGAACACCTTTTCGTGTCGCGAGGGAGTGTAACTGATCGCGAGCAATTTTACCGGTGTTAAAATACTTGGCATCGGGGTGGGCGAAGTACCAACCACTGACCGCAGCGGCAGGGTGCATAGCGTAGCTTTCTGTCAGGGTGATACCAATATTGTGGGTGACATCTAGCAAGTCAAAAAGCTGTCCTTTTTCGGTGTGATCAGGGCAGGCGGGATAGCCAGGCGCCGGTCGAATGCCGCGATACTTCTCTTTGATCAACGCCTCGTTATCCAGTTGCTCGTCGGGCGCATAGCCCCAGTACTCCTGCCGCACACGGTGGTGCAAATGTTCGGCAAACGCTTCCGCCAGCCGGTCCGCCAGCGCTTTAACCATGATAGCGTTGTAGTCGTCATGGGCGGCCTCGTATTGCGCGGCCAATTCGTCGGCGCCAATGCCGGTAGTCACGGCAAATCCACCAATATAGTCTTTCACCAAGCTCTCTTTTGGTGCCACAAAGTCGGCCAGAGAAATTAATTCGTCACTGCCGCCGGGCTTTTGAATTTGCTGGCGAATATGGTGCAGTGTGGCAGCTACTTGGCTGCGCGATTCGTCGCTATAGACTTCGATGTCGTCTGTATTGACGGTATTGGCCGGCCACAGGCCAAAGACCGCGCGGGCGCGCAGATGTTTATTGTCGATAATATTTTTCAGTAAGGCCTGTGCGTCGGCGAATAGCGCAGTAGCGGCCTCGCCAACAACGTTGTCCTTAAAGATGGTGGGATATTTTCCGACCAAGTCCCAGGTGATAAAAAAGGGCGTCCAGTCAATATAGGGCACCAGTGTTTCCAGCGGATAGTCGTCTAAAACCGTTACGCCGAGGGTATTGGGCAGCTCGGGCTGGTGGTCGCGCCAGTTAATCTGCAGTTTTTGCTTTACCGCATCTTCGTAGGCAAACAGGGTACCCTGCGAGGTGCGATTGGCTGTGCGCAGACGCACGGCATCGTACTCACGCTGAATCTCTGCAACAAAGCTATCGCGATGTTCAGGGCTCAGTAGTTTGCTGGCCACACCCACCGCGCGGGAGGCGTCGGACACATAGACGGTTTGGTTGCGGCTGTAGGTTGGCGCAATTTTCACCGCAGTGTGGGCTTTCGACGTTGTCGCGCCGCCAATCATCAGGGGTATATCAAAACCCTGTCGCTGCATCTCTTTACCCAGGGTGACCATTTCGTCGAGCGACGGGGTAATTAGCCCCGACAGCCCGATAATATCGACATTTTCAGCGCGCGCTGTCTGCAAAATTTTCTCCGCAGGTACCATCACGCCAAGGTCAATTACCTCGTAGTTGTTGCACTGCAGCACCACGCCGACAATATTTTTACCAATGTCGTGGACATCGCCTTTTACCGTTGCCATCAAAATTTTGCCATTACTGCTGGCGGCAACGTCTTTTTCCGCTTCGATAAAGGGCTGCAGGTAGGCCACGGCTTGCTTCATAACGCGTGCTGATTTGACCACTTGCGGCAAAAACATTTTGCCGGAGCCAAATAGGTCGCCGACGGTGTTCATACCATCCATTAAAGCGCCTTCAATCACATGCAGCGGTCGCGCGACACCTTGGCGAGCCTCTTCGGTGTCTTCCTCAATAAATGCTGTGATGCCTTTGACTAGGGCGTATTCAAGGCGGCGGTTAACGCTTGCCTCGCGCCAGCTGAGATCTTCGGTCTTGGATTGTGTGGTGCCATCGCCGCGGTAGTTGTCGGCAATCGCCAGCAGTCCGTCGGTGGCTTGCTCGTTGCGGTAGAGTACAACATCTTCAACCGCCTCGCGCAGCGCCGTGGGCAGATCGTCGTAGACTGCCAGCTGACCGGCGTTGACTATGCCCATACTCAGGCCTTCGCGAATCGCGTGATAGAGGAAGACCGAGTGGATGGCTTCGCGAACCGGATTGTTGCCACGGAAGGAAAACGAGACGTTGGAAATACCGCCGCTGATCATGGCATGGGGGAGGTTTTGCTTAATCCATGCGGTGGCTTCAATAAAATCGAGCCCGTAGCGGTTGTGCTCTTCAATGCCGGTGGCCACGGCGAACACATTGGGATCAAAAATAATATCTTCAGCCGGAAAGCCAATCTGGTTCACCAGCAAGTCGTAGCTGCGCTGACAGATTTCTTTGCGTCGAGCCAAATTGTCTGCTTGACCGTCTTCGTCAAATGCCATGACAACAATCGCCGCACCGTATTTTTTACACAATCTGGCCTTTTCGACAAATTCCGCTTCGCCTTCTTTCAGGCTGATTGAGTTGACGATGGGCTTGCCTTGAATGCACTTCAGCCCCGCCTCTATCACGCTCCATTTCGACGAGTCGACCATTAGTGGCACGCGCGAGATATCGGGCTCTGCCGCAAGCAGGTTAAGGAACTTGACCATCGCTGGCAGCGACTCGAGCATACCTTCGTCCATATTGACGTCGATAATTTGCGCGCCATTAAGAACCTGCTGGCGGGCCACTTCGAGGGCTGCGTCGTAGTCCTCTTGTAGAATTAGGCGCTTAAAAACCGCTGAGCCAGTCACATTGCAGCGCTCGCCGATATTAATAAACAGCGAGTCGGCCGTAATATTGAAGGGTTCCAATCCTGACAGACGGCAGGCGGGGGCGATGGTCGGTATTGCTCTTGGGGAGAGTGTTGCCACCGCCTTGGCGATTTCGCGAATATGATCTGGTGTAGTGCCGCAGCAGCCTCCGACAATGTTAAGCATGCCAGACTCGGCAAACTCGGCAACCGTTGCGGCCATTTCTTCTGCGTTTAAATCGTAGCCACCAAACTCGTTGGGCAGTCCGGCGTTGGGGTGGGCGCTGACCAGTGTGTCTGCCACCGTGGATATTTCGAGTAGGTGAGGGCGCAGCTCTTTCGGCCCGAGCGCGCAGTTTAGGCCAATGCTCATGGGCTTGCTGTGGCGTACCGAATTCCAAAATGCCTCGGGCGTCTGGCCAGAGAGGGTGCGGCCGCTCGCGTCGGTAATGGTGCCGGAAATCATAATCGGCAGCTCGAAGCCGAGCTTTTCAAAGGTCAGTTGCACGGCAAACAGCGCGGCCTTGGCGTTCAGAGTATCAAAAATGGTTTCCACCATAATGATATCGCTGCCGCCCTCAATCAGCGCTTCGCAGGACTCACAATAGGCCTCGACGAGGACATCAAAGGTGACATTTCGCGCACCGGGATCGTTGACATCTGGCGATAGCGAGGCTGTGCGGCTGGTGGGGCCGAGAATACCGGCGACAAAGCGCGGGCGTTCGGGGGTCGAATATTCATCTGCCGCTTGGCGCGCCAACTGCGCAGAGGCGACGTTGATCTCCCGGGAAATCGCCTGCATCTCATAGTCGGCCTGGGAAATGGTTGTGGAGTTGAAGGTGTTTGTCTCGATAATATCCGAGCCCGCTTCAAGGTAGGCGCGGTGAATATCGCAAATAATGGTCGGCTGTGTGATGCTCAACAGGTCGTTGTTACCCTTGATATCACAATGCCAGTCGGCAAAGCGCTCGCCCCGAAAATCCTCTTCTTCCAACTTGTGTCGCTGAATCATGGTTCCCATGGCGCCATCGAGCAACAAAATGCGCGCTTGAGCAGCGCTTACGAGTCGTTCAAAACTGGGATGGCGTTTCAGGGTTTGGGGAGTTGCATTGAGTGGCATATGGGATTCTGGCCCTGTATTTTCAGTATGTATCAAAATATTTTGATGGATGCGACATAATACCAACTTGTGCAAAAAAAGCGACACTTAAAAAACACAAATGAAGCTTTTGTCGGAGGGGTGGGATAGCGTAAAATACCCTACTTATTTAGTCGGACTTTATTTTAGGACCTCAATATGTTGAATGTCACCATTACCGAAACCGCGCAGGACTATCTCGCCGGTCTGCTTGAAAAGCAAAATTGCGAAGGCATTGGTATTCGTATGTTTGTCAGTGACCCGGGCACGCCCAAAGCCGAGACCTGTATTGCCTACAGTCGTCCCGGCGAGCATAACGAGGAAGATCTTGTGGTTGAATACCCCGCCTTTAAAGCTTACTTCGAACAGCGCAGCATCCCATTTCTTGACGACGCAAAAGTGGACTACGCGGCCGACAAGTTTGGCGGTCAGCTCACCATTCGCGCGCCGAACTCGCGTCTGCCGAATGTCAGCGACGACAGCCCCATTGAAGATCGCATCAACTATTTGCTGTATAATGAAATCAATCCGAGTCTCGCCTCCCATGGTGGCGTGGTGTCCTTAAGTGAGTTTACCGATGGTTTTGCGATTTTAGAGTTTGGTGGCGGCTGCCAAGGTTGCTCATCTGTCAGCTTGACCCTGAAAGAGGGCGTTGAAAAAACGTTGATGGAAAAGATTCCCGGTCTGAAAGGCGTGCGCGATGTGACGGATCACACTGACACCTCTAATGCCTATATGTGAGTGGGAGAGCCTGAAGTGTTGGGCTTCTAACCTTAGACGATAAAAAAAACCGCCTTGATCAGGCGGTTTTTTTTGTTTCAAGCATCTGACAGCAATTAGCTCATCTCAACAATCTGCTGTGCAGCAATCAGTTTGCCTTTTTCGGCAGACTTCTGGAACGAGGCAATTTGATCAAAGTTCATGTAACGGTAGATCTCTGACGACATTGAGTCGATCTTGCTGGCGTACTCCATGTACTCCGCAGCCGTTGGCAGGCGACCCAAGATCCCGCCGATTGCCGCGAGTTCTGCAGAGGTGAGGTAGACATTGGCACCATCGCCCAGGCGGTTGGGGAAGTTGCGCGTTGAGGTCGAGAGCACGGTGGCTCCGGCGAGTACACGCGCTTGGTTACCCATGCACAGTGAGCAGCCGGGCATTTCGGTGCGGGCACCGACTTTGCCGTAGATGTTGTAGTAGCCTTCTTCCATCAGGGTGTGAGCGTCCATCCGAGTGGGTGGGCAGATCCAGAAACGGCTATCAACGGCTCCGGCTTGGTCGAGCAGTTTGCCAGCAGCGCGGAAGTGGCCAATATTGGTCATGCATGAACCGATGAAGACTTCGTCGACTTTGTCGCCAGCGACGTCAGAGAGCAGGCGCGCGTCGTCTGGGTCGTTGGGGCAACAGACGATGGGCTCCTTAATGTCGGCGAGGTCGATTTCGATCACGGCGGCGTATTCGGCATCGGCGTCGGCAGACATCAGCGATGGGTTGGCGAGCCACTCTTCCATTTTGCGCACGCGACGCTCGAGGGTGCGCACGTCGCCATAGCCTTCAGCAATCATCCAGCGCAATAGGGTAACGTTTGAACGCAGGTACTCGGCGACAGAGGCTTCGCTGAGCTTGATGGTACAACCGGCTGCAGAGCGCTCTGCAGAGGCGTCAGAGAGTTCAAAGGCTTGCTCTACCGTCAGCGACTCAATACCTTCACCTTCGATTTCCAGAATGCGACCTGAGAAGAAGTTCTTTTTGCCTTTCTTTTCAACTGTCAGCAAGCCTTCTTTGATGCCGTAGTAGGGAATAGCATGCACAAGGTCGCGCAGGGTAATACCGGGCTGCATTTTGCCTTTAAAGCGCACCAGCACGGATTCTGGCATATCGAGTGGCATGACCCCCGTGGCGGCGGCGAATGCGACGAGGCCAGAGCCACCGGGGAAAGAGATACCCATGGGGAAGCGTGTATGGGAGTCTCCGCCGGTGCCGACGGTGTCAGGCAGCAGCATGCGATTCAACCAGCTGTGAATAATGCCGTCGCCGGGACGCAATGACACGCCGCCGCGATTCATAATAAAGTCTGGCAGACTGTGTTGGGTTTCAATATCCACTGGCTTGGGGTAGGCGGCGGTGTGACAGAATGACTGCATTACAAGGTCAGTGGAGAAGCCGAGACAGGCGAGGTCTTTGAGTTCGTCGCGCGTCATGGGGCCGGTGGTGTCCTGCGAGCCGACAGTGGTCATTTTCGGTTCGCAGTAAGTGCCGGGACGCACACCGGGGACGTTACAGGCTTTACCAACCATTTTTTGCGCGAGCGTGAAGCCTGCATTGCTGGCTTCGGGTGCTGTCGGTGTGCGGAAGACAGTTGATGCTGGCAGTCCGAGGTGTTCGCGGGCGCGCTGTGTGAGACCGCGACCGATAATCAGGTTGATGCGGCCGTCTGCTTGAACTTCATCAAAGATAACATCTGATTTGATTTCAAACTCAGACAATAGGTCGCCGCTTTCGCTGAGAATTTTGCCTTCGTATGGGCGAATTTCAATAACATCGCCATAGTTAATCTTGTCGACCGGTGCTTCAAATACCAATGCCCCAGCGTCTTCCATGGTGTTGAAGAAAATCGGCGCCACTTTGCTGCCGATACAGATACCACCTGAGCGCTTGTTGGGCACGCCGGGCATATCTTCACCGAAGAACCACAGAACCGAGTTGGTTGCTGATTTGCGCGATGAGCCAGTGCCGACGACGTCGCCGACAAAAGCCACAGGCAAGCCTTTCGCTTTCAGTGCGTCTATTTGCTTCATAGGGCCAGTGACACCGTGTTCTTCTGGCGTCAGACCGTCGCGAGTCATTTTAAACATTGCGCGTGCGTGCAGCGGAATGTCTGGGCGAGACCACGCGTCTTGAGCGGGTGACAGGTCGTCTGTGTTGGTTTCGCCAGTAGCTTTGAAGACGATAGTTTTTATGCTTTCTGGAACGGCCTCGTTCGAGGTGAACCACTCGGCGTCTGCCCAAGATTGCATGACTGCTTTAGCGTCGGCATTGCCAGCATCGGCGCGCTCTGCAACGTCGTGGAAGGCGTCAAAGACTAGAAGGGTCGATTTTAACTGCTCTGCGGCGAGGCTAGAAAGTTCTGCGTCGTCCAGCATACTGACCAGCGTGGCGACGTTGTAGCCGCCGTGCATATTGCCAAGGAGCGTGGTCGCAGCGCTGCGGTCGACCAGCGGAGAGGAGGCTTCGCCTTTAACGATAGCGCTGAGAAAGCTGGCTTTTACGTAGGCTGCTTCATCGACTCCCGGTGGCACGCGGTTGGCGATCAGGTCAAGTAGAAAATCCGCTTCCCCTGCGGGTGGGTTTTTCAATAGCTCGACAAGTCCTGCGGTCCACTCTGGGGTCAGGGGCTTTGGCGGAATTCCCTGTTGTTGACGTTCAGCGACATGAGCACGATAGGCTTCTAGCACGGCTGGATTCTCCTGTTAAATGACTGTGGTATGAAGTTTTTCCTGCGCTTCAATCGAGCGCAGAAATAGACGCAGCATTGTACGTGAAGCCGCGCTTTATTGACAGTTGGTTATCGGGCCATCTGGTTGACTGTCAAACCTTGCTTTGAATGGTTTTAAGGTGGCGAAAATGCTGGTATATCAGAGTGTAAAACCCTTTGTTAGGTTTGGAAAAAGAGTCGCCATAGAGTGAGTTTATAGCCGTTATCACTGGCGCTATCGGCAGCCTGTTCTGTTGTCGCGCGGGCGCAGTTTATTGGCTTATGGTGATAATTACCGCTTTGTGTCTCGCCGAGTGGGCGCTACAGTGATTATACTGCGCCCCTTAAACGTCGTTACAACTGTC
>Ga0102892_1000306_pt1 | contig 13235 bp, 8 predicted proteins | sample Colrivmeta1553A3_FD_84501 | JGI IMG/M metagenome (GOLD analysis project Ga0102892, IMG submission 84501) | Estuarine microbial communities from the Columbia River estuary - metaG 1553A-3 | ecosystem: Environmental > Aquatic > Marine > Intertidal zone > Estuary | place: USA: Columbia River Estuary...
CCTTGGCAAACCAATCTGCGGCATCATTCAACTTATTATATTCTTTATGCTTGAGGGTTATTTTAATGATTTTATTAAAAGGAGGGTATTTATAAATCTCTCTCTGATACAATTGCTCCTTACACATAGATTGAAATTCATAGCTAGTTACCTGCTGAAGGATTTGATGCTCTGGTTGGTAAGTCTGAATGAGCACTTTCCCTTTTTTTTCTGTCCTACCCGCGCGTCCTGCAACCTGGGTAAGTAATTGGAAGGTCTTCTCATGCGCTCTAAAATCAGGAAAGTTTAACAACGCGTCTGCAGCCATTACACCCACTAAACCAACATCCCTAAAATCCAATCCTTTGCTCAACATTTGGGTACCTACAAGAATATCTATTTCATGTTGTTCAAAACGATCAATAATTTGTTGGTAGCCATCTTTTGCCCTTGTTGTATCTAGGTCCATTCGACCCACCCTAGCTTCAGGAAAAAGCACCTCCAAAGAAGCGACTACTTGTTCTGTTCCAAAACCTTTTGTAGACACATCTAAACTTCCACAAGCATTACATTGAGACTTTTTGTATTCTTCATAACCACAATAATGGCAACGAAGCACTCCTGCGTTAGAATGAAAGGTTAAACTCACATCACAACTTTTACAATGAGGGGTGTGCCCACAGCTAAAACATTCAACTATTGGAGCGTATCCCCTCCTATTCTGAAATAAAATCACCTGCTCTCCTGCAGACAAAGTTTCTTCAATAGCCCACCTGAGTGGCTCTGAAAACTGAAGCTTCATCTTTTTCTTTTTGTATTGTTCCTTGAGGTCTATCAAATTAATACTAGGCATAGCAATATTTGCATGTCTTTTGGTTAATTCCGCTAAACCGTATTTGTGTTGCAATACATTTTGCATTGATTCTAAACTCGGGGTAGCGGAGCCCAATACAATAGCTGCCTTTGAAATATGTGCCAAAACAATTGCCGAATCTCTAGCATGGTATCTAGGGGCTGGATCAAACTGTTTAAATGAATTTTCATGCTCCTCATCTACTATTACGAGACCTAATTTCTTAAACGGTAAAAAAAGTGCAGATCTAGCGCCAACAATCAATTGCGCCTTTGGGCTTTCATTGACTGTATTTTGCCAAACTTCTACACGCTCTTGCAAATTGTATTTAGAATGATACACAGAAACACTAGTGCCAAAATAGGACTGAAGCCTGGTGATAAGCTGGGTTGTCAATGCAATTTCAGGCAATAAATACAATACTTGCTTTCCACTTGAAAGCGCTTCCTGAATTAAAGCCGCGTATACTTCTGTCTTTCCAGAAGCAGTGACTCCGTGTAAAAGCGCCACTTTTCGTTCATTAAAATGAGACTTAATTGCAGCCAATGCTTTTATTTGTGGAGGATTTAAAGGTTTAATTGGTATTGTTTTAAAATCCGGATCAAGTAAAACACGGTCTACCCTTCTTGCTGTTTTTTCCAATACACCTTTAGAAACCAATGCCTTTAATGCGGCAGGACTTAGTCCATTATTTCTAAGATCTAGGTCGGTAATCACTTTTGAATGCGATGCAGCAGCAATAAAGAAATTTACTATTTCAAGCTGTTTGGGGGCATTTTTAAGCTTTAACTCCAAAGATTCTACATGGCTAGCATCTGAAAGAAAATGCTTTGGAAAGGTGTACTCATTTCTAAATTTTGGGGTGTAACGTGCCGTGAGTTGCTCTTCAACAACAACTAATTTAAGGTTTAAAAGCACCTCAATAATATTAAAAATATTGTCATTTTGCACAAGAGTACTCATGGTCTGAATAGGAAGTGATACGTCTGAGGACAGTGCATCCAAAACTATATAAGCATTGTCCGAAAGACCTGCTATGAGCGCATCATGATCCCTTTTCAAGATATCTGAACGCCTGAGATGTGTCTCTCCCTCTAAAATCAGTGCAGTTGGAACAGCCGTTTTATATACCTCACCTAAAGCGCACATATAATAATCTGCCATCCAAGACCAATGCTTTAATTGTATTTCAGTAACAATTGGTGTAGCATCTAAAATGGAGAGTATTCTTTTTGGTTCGTAAGTTCCTTCAAATGTATTTTCAAGGGAATAAACCAATGCGGTATACACTTTGGATTTACCAAAGGGGACCGCAACCCTCATGCCCGGTAAAAGGAATTGATATTCCGCCTCTTCTAACTCATAGGTAAATAATTGCTTTAAAGGCAATGGAAGAATAACGGAAACAAAGTGCCTGATCATGAATCCTCTTTATTTTTCACAATACCACTCTTTAATGAAAATAAGCTCATGTTGAGCTCAAAGCCTAAAAGCAAGATATTTGAGTTAATCCATATATAAAACATTAGAATCAAAAGCCCCCCTAACGCACCATATAGCTGGTTATAGGTAGAGAAATTATCTATATAAATTCCAAAAAAATAAGAGGTGAACAAAAACAAAGCGGTAGTCATAAAAGCGCCAATGGAGAAAAAATTGGTCTTGGTCGTTTCTGCTGTTCCAAAGAAATACAAAATAGTTGTAATCAGATAGAAAACACCCGCGAAAAAAGCGGTCTTTAACCAATACACGAACTGTAGTTCTTGATCTGCAGAGGTATAGGGATTGCTTTTTGAAAAGTCAATCATGAAATCTAAAATATAAAATTCAAAATATACATATCCAATGGCTCCCAAGATAAAAAGCAGGGATAATAAAAGCCCTACAGCTAAGGCAAATACATATTGTTTAAAAAAGTTTCTGCTGAGTTTTGAATGGTATGAGTTTTCAAATCCTCCGAAAATAGCGTTCACCCCATTGGCCATTAAAAAAATAGAAACCACAAAAGATGTAGATAACAAGCCTGACTGCTTTTGCTGCTTAATCTGATTGAAAATCTCAGAAAAATAATCTCCAGTGGCAGTGGGCAAAAAAGATTCCATAAACAAAAACAATTGCTCCTCAAATGCCTGGTCTCCTATTTGAATGTAAGGAATAATGTACGGCACCAAGGTTAATATAAAAATGAGCAGTGGAAATAGCGCCGTAAAAAGCGAGAAAGAAATAGCACTCGCCCTTGTAGAAAGCGCTCCCTTGATTATCCCCAACATATACATCTCAATAAGATCATATGCAGACAAACCTTCGAATCCGGGGAGCTGAACTTTTTTAAGTAAAGACAACAAGTTTCTAAGTAGGGGTATTTTTTGAATTTTTATCTCAATCTCCTTTGACATGGTAAACGTATAGTCTTTCTGCTAAATTAATAAAAACAAATACCTTTGTATACTTATCTGATTAAAATGACCATAAAACTAATTGCTGTTGGAAAGACAGACCAAAAAGAGCTACAACACCTTATTGATGTTTACATTTCAAGACTCAAACACTATGTCAGTTTTGAAATAAACATTATCCCAGATATTAGACATAGTAAAAATTTAAGTGAGTCACAGCAAAAATCAAAAGAAGCTGCGCTTATTTTAAAACAAATCACACCCGCAGATATCTTTATCCTATTAGATGAAAACGGAAAAAGTTATGACTCAGTAGCATTTTCAAATTACCTTCAAAAACAAATGCTAAGTGGTCAAAAACAATTGGTTTTTGTGATTGGTGGTCCTTATGGATTCAGCGAAGAAGTTTATCAAAGAGCCCATGGAAAAATTAGCCTATCCAAAATGACATTTTCTCATCAGATGATTCGATTGTTCATGGTAGAACAGTTGTATAGAGGGTTTAGTATTTTAAAAAATGAACCTTACCACCACAGATAAAAATCATTTAATATTTTCGAAAGCACCCACACTAGTACAATACCCTAAACTTAATGGTGTTAGGTATTTCCTTAAGTGCTTTAATCACTTCTTTGTTGTAATCTTTATCTAAATCTGAAATCACATAACCTACCTCAGCATCTGTAGAGAGAAACTGTCCACTAATGTTCATATCAAAGGATGCCAACACTTCATTTATTTTGGCCATAATTCCTGGAACATTTTTATGAATGTGTAAAAATCTATGGGCATTTTGTTGCTTGGGCAGTCTAATATTTGGAAAGTTTACAGCGTCTACCGTATTTCCAGAATTCATGTATTCCATTATTTTATTTGGCACAAAATTAGCAATATCTCTTTGTGCCTCTTCCGTACTGCCTCCAATATGAGGTGTTAATATAACATTTTCCATACCCTGAAGGGCCGTTACAAAGGCTCCATTGCTAATAGGCTCCTCTGGATAAACATCTACTGCAGCGCCACCTATTTGGCCGGATTTTAATGCGCTTACCAAGGCTTCAATATTCACTACAAATCCTCGTGACAGATTCACTAATAAAGCCCCATGCTTCATAGCGTCAAAAGCAGCCTTATTAAAAAAGTCTTTATTTGCTTTGTTGTCATCTATATGTAAGCTCACTACATCTGACAATCCCAATAGTTCATTTAAATGATCACATTTGGTGGCGTTACCGATGGATAACTGGTCATTTACATCGTAAAAATAAACATGCATCCCCATAGCTTCAGCCAGAACAGATAATTGTTTGCCAATATTCCCGTAACCAATAATACCTAGATTCTTTCCCCTAACTTCTCTTGAATTTGCTGCTGTCTTATTCCATTGACCCTGATGAATCTCAGTACTTCTAGGAAAAATACTTCTCATTAACATAATAATCTCTCCAATAGCTAATTCCACTACAGATCTGGTATTGCTGTAAGGCGCATTAAAAACAACCACCCCTTTTTTCTTGCAGGCCTCTAAATCTATTTGAGTGGTCCCGATACAAAAAGCACCAACAGCCATTAGTTTATCTGCAGCATCTAAAACTTTTTGCGTCAGTTGTGTTTTGGATCTAATCCCTAGCACATGCACCCCTTTAATCTTCTCAATTAAAGCGGTCTCATCTAAACTGGTTTTAACCAACTCAACCGAAAAACCATCCTTAGAAAGCTTTTTAAAAGCTTCAGGGTGAACATTTTCTAGCAACAAAACCTTAATTCTATTCTTAGGATAGGAGATGTTTCTGGGAAGGTCATTAACATATAAGAACTCATCTAAGTTTGGTGTAACATGATCTGCATTTGCCGTGGCTTTGTCTCTAGAAACATTTTCAGTATAGGCAAAAAACTTATCAGCAATCCCAGCTTCTCTCATGACATAATCACTATACCCATCCCCTATTACCTGAACTTCACCATCTAAATTCATTCGCTTCAAGCACTCAATCTTTCCATTGTGCGAAGACAATACATTCTTTTTGTCAAATCCTGTGATATTACCTTTTTCATCATAGGTGAATGTATTGGCATATACTTTGTGTGCTGGTATATTATAATGCGCTACAATTGGTTCAATAAATTCTTTAAAACCACATGAAATCACATAAATATCTTCAGAATACTTCTCAAAAAATTCTTTGTTTCTAACTATTGAAGCAGACACTTTATTTTGCAATTCTTGAACCAAAGTAGCCAAATCTGCCTTGTTTGCGTGTAATAACGAAAGCCTTCTCTCTAAAGATTCTGTAAAGGAAATATCTCCATCTATACCGAGGTTTGTAATGGCTTGAATTTCTGACACAACTGCGTCTTTCTCTGGCTTATTTGCCAAAGTGATTTCTGCCAAAACATCCAATGCTTCTACACTTGTCAAAGTACTGTCAAAGTCAAAAACGTATTTCTTACCCACGAGAAGGAATTTTAAATTAAGGCATAAAAATAGCTATTATTTACGCTTTATAAGCGCTTTGTCTATTCATTTTTAAGGGAGTTATACACATATTAAACAATATTCACAAAAATGTAATTTATTGGGCAAAAACACACAATTATAAAATAAAATGAGGCTTTTGTTGTGACTTTTACAACAGCCCTAGCTGAGGTAAATTTAAAGTATCTTTGAAAAAAAATATTTAGATGAAACTTATTTTCGCCACACACAACCAAAACAAGCTCAATGAAATAAAGTCTCAACTCCCTACTAATATTGACATACTATCGCTTAAAGAGTTTTCATTTAGTCAAGAAATTCCAGAACCCTATCTTACTTTAGAGGAAAATGCAGCGACAAAAGCAAATACTATTTTCAATTGCTTTAATGAAGCTTGCTTTAGCGACGACACTGGTTTGTTTGTTCCAGCGCTAAATGGCGCACCTGGTGTTCACTCTGCTAGATATTCAGGGCCCAATGCAAGTGCAAGCGCAAATATGAATAAATTACTCAAAGCACTTGAGCACATTACAGACAGAAAAGCGTACTTCCAAACAACCATTGCGCTTAAAACCGCTAATGATTTAATATACTTTACAGGAAAAGTATATGGTTCCATTGCGTTAAGTAAAAAAGGTAATGGCGGTTTTGGGTACGACCCTATTTTTATCCCTGAAAATCATTCCGAAAGCTTTGCCGAATTACCCTTGGCCATAAAACAAAAAATTGGTCACAGAGGTAAGGCAATTAGTGCGCTAATTGCCTATCTAAATAATCTCTAGTTTTAATTAATTGCGCCAAAATCCCTAAAACACCAGTAAAATCAATACATAACGCAACATAACATATGTATTACATTTCAAGGTATTCTGGTTTATTTTTTGTAATTTTGCCACTTCAAATAACGCCGCTAGTATAGCATGTGTTGCGCTGAGTAAAAGGTTAGTAAAGGTTAATCGCTCTATGCAACAGACATATTTGCGATTAAACATTTAAAAATGATACCATTTTCAGAATTGGGACTTCAAGAGTCCCTGCTCAAAGCTATTGAAGATTTAGGCTTTGAAACCCCATCAGAAGTTCAAGAAAAAGCCATTCCCCTATTATTAGCAGACCACATAGATTTAGTGGCGCTAGCACAAACAGGTACTGGAAAAACAGCTGCTTTTGGATTTCCACTTATTCAAAGAATAGATCCTTCAAGCAGAACAACACAAGGTTTAATACTTTCACCTACCAGAGAACTTTGCTTACAAATAACAAAGGAGATTCAAGCGTATTCAAAATATGAAAGAGGCTTAAATACGGTAGCCATATACGGTGGTGCTAGCATTCAAGACCAAGCGAGACAAATTCAGAGAGGCGCACAAATTGTTGTAGCTACCCCTGGAAGAATGAAAGATATGATCAGCAGAGGAATGGTAGACATTTCTAAAATTGATTACTGCATATTGGATGAAGCAGACGAAATGTTAAATATGGGGTTCTTTGAAGACATCAAAGACATTTTATCCAATACACCAAAAGAAAAAGCGACCTGGTTGTTTTCAGCTACCATGCCTAAAGAAGTCGCTATTATTGCTAAAAAATTCATGAACAGCCCACAAGAAATTACTGTGGGAACTAAGAATTCTGGAGCAACAACAGTACAACATGAATATTATGTAGCCGGAGGAAGAGACCGTTACCCTGTGTTAAAAAGATTGGCAGATACCAATCCTAACATTTTTTCTGTGATTTTTTGTAGAACAAAAAGAGACACTCAAAAAGTAGCTGAAAACTTAATTGAAGACGGTTACAACGCAGGAGCACTTCACGGAGATTTAAGCCAGAACCAGAGAGATTTGGTCATGAACGCTTTTAGAAAAAAACAAATACAAATGTTAGTTGCTACAGATGTAGCAGCCAGAGGAATAGATGTAGACGACATTACACACGTAATTAACTACCAACTTCCAGATGAAATAGAAACATACAACCACCGTTCAGGAAGAACCGGAAGGGCAGGTAAATCAGGAACTTCTATGGTTATTATCACCCGCTCAGAAATGAGAAAGATAAAAGCCATTGAAAACAAAATTCAAAAGAAATTTATAGCAAAACCTATTCCAACAGGAATGGAAATATGCGAAACCCAACTGTACCACTTAGTAAACAAGATTAAGGATACAGAAGTAAATGCAGATGTAGAAAACTACCTTCCTGCCATTAACGAGATGCTAGAAGGTATTGATAAGGATACCTTAGTGCAAAAAATTGTTTCCGTTGAATTTGGTCGTTTCTTTAATTATTACAATAAGGCTAAGGATTTAAACTCAAATGACAGGGACAGAGGAGAAAGACCTGAAAGAGGAGAGCGTAGAGATTCTGGCGACTCTAGAGACAGAGGCGCCTCAAAAAACTACGGTGGAGACGGATCTACCCGTTATTTCATTAATATTGGTGAAAAAGACGGTTATGATTGGATGTCCCTAAAAGACTTTTTAAGAGACACTGTCAACCTTGGTAAAGACGACATTTTCAAAGTAGATGTTAAAGAAAGTTTTTCATTCTTTAACTCTGAAGCTAATGTTGAAGAAGCCATTTTAAATACTTTTAAGGACCTAAAGGTCGACGGCCGCTTTGTTAATGTGGAAGTCTCTAACAATCCAATTGGTGGAGGTTCCAGCAGAGGTGGCGGAGGTTTTAAAGGCAGAAGTAAAGGCGGATCTGGTGGCGGAAGCGGTTTTAGAAGCAAAGAACGTGGTGGCTACAAAGGGGGTGGATCTTCAAGATCAGATCGCCCTTCTAGATCTACTAGTTCAGACAGGTCTGATTCCGGAAGAAGGGGTTCTGGAGATGGAGGTAAATCCTTTGGCGGATCTCCTTTCTCGGAAAACAAGAAAAGCAAGAGAAGAAACGGATTTATGTAATCATATATTTTAGTTAAAAAAAAGGCGCCAAGGCGCCTTTTTTTTGTTTTCCATCCTATCTTTATGCCAAGCTTAAGATATGAGAAATAACAGACCAACAATCAAAATAGTCCTTTTTACATTTACTTTTATTCTTGGACTGCAATCTATCTTAGCGCAGTCAGATGAGATAAATGCGACTATTATAAATGCTCAAACACAGGAGGCTTTAGAAAGTGTTCACGTCATTAATCTTTCTCAAATAAAGGGAACCATAACAGATAAGGATGGAAACTTCACAGTCCCTGCGGTAGCCAATGACACCTTACTTTTATCTTATTTAGGTTTTAAAACTATCAAGGTTAGGGTGACCAATGATATGATGACTTTCCAAAATACAAAAATAGCTTTGACAGAGTTAGCATATGCCTTAGAGGAAGTGGTTTTAAAACCATATCAACTCACGGGTTACTTAGAAATAGACATTAGAAAACTCCCCGTCAATACCGCATTTCAATACAGCATATCTGGCCTAAACGTCAGTTATGAGGCAGGTAATAAGAGACCATCATCTGTTTCAAAGGTTCTTGGAGCTATTTTAAATCCCGCAGACCTGCTTAGAAACTTGTTCGGAAAGAAACCAAAGCAAATGAGAAAGCTCAGACAGATGAAAGAAGACAACAATATTAAGGACCTGCTCGCTTCTAAATTCGACAGAGAAACACTCACCGCATTACTGCAAATTGAAGAAGCAGATATTCAAGACATTCTAAGTAACTGCAACTATTCCAAGTCATTTATTAAAACAGCTAACGACCTTCAAATTCTAGATGCCATAAGTGGCTGCTATGAGGAGTATAAAGTTTTAAACAGACAGAAATAGTGTTGCTCAATAGTACCCATCACTACTTTTAATCCGCAGGTAGCTTCATCTACATCATATCCCCATAAAATACATTCCTTTTTAGTATATTGCTTTACTTAAAAGAACACCAATGAAGTCATCTATTTTCATCTGTCCAGCCATTTTATTATTATTATTATTTAACGGCTGTAAAGAGAAAGAAAACCTTAATCTAGAAAGTTCAAATACACCATTTGTTTGGGAGAATGCCAATATGTATTTCCTATTGACAGACCGATTTAATAACGGTGACAAAACCAATGACATAAACTTCAATAGAACCAAAGAAACTGCGGTACTTAGGGGTTTCAAAGGCGGTGACTTTGCAGGTGTCACACAAAAAATAAATGAAGGATACTTCACTAAATTAGGAATTAATGCGCTCTGGTTCTCCCCTGTCGTTGAACAAATTCACGGAGCTACAAATGAAGGAACTGGAAACACTTACGGATTTCATGGCTATTGGACCAAAGATTGGACCGCTATTGAACCTAATTTTGGCACAGAAGCAGCACTTAGAACTTTGGTGGAGACAGCTCATGCAAATGGTATTAGAATCGTGATGGATGTTGTCTTAAACCATACTGGACCCGTGACTGAAAAGGATGAGGTTTGGCCAGAGGATTGGGTAAGAACTTCCCCAGCTTGTACTTATGATTCCTATGAAAATACTACCGCTTGTACCCTTGTGAAAAACCTGCCTGATATGTTAACAGAATCTAACAAAGAAGTTTCATTGCCTAACTTTCTACTGGAAAAATGGAAGAATGAAGGTAGACTAAAAGAAGAATTAGCCTCCTTAGATGACTATTTTTCTAGAACCGGATATCCTAGAACACCTCAGGCGTATATTGTTAAATGGCTCACAGATTATGTAAAAGACTTTGGCATTGATGGATTTAGAGTAGACACCGTAAAACACGCTTCAGAAACAGCATGGGACATGTTGTACACAGAAGCATCCTTTGCTTTTGATACATGGAAAAAAAATAATCCTGAAAAAGTTTTAGATCAGAATTCATTTTATATGATGGGCGAGGTTTATAATTATGGCATTTCTGGAGGAAGATCCTATGATTTTGGCAATAAAAAAGTAGATTATTACGCACATGGTTTTCATTCTTTGATCAATTTTGAACTTAAGTACGACGCAGACAAATCCTACGCTGAGATATTTAAAAAATACGACAGCCTCTTAAATGGTCCCTTTAGGGAAAAAAGTGTTTTAAATTACCTCACTTCCCACGACGACGGACAACCTTATGACAAGCTAAGAGAGAAAGGATTCAGAGCGGCAAATGTATTATTACTTACCCCTGGGGGGTCTCAAATTTATTATGGAGATGAGACCAATAGAAACTTAATTGTACAAGGGACTGAGGGTGACGCCACCTTGAGAAGCTTCATGAATTGGGAGGAAATAGACAATCAAAAAGAGTTGTTGCGTCATTGGCAAATGCTTGGACAGTTTAAAGGGAATCACATAGCTGTAGGCGCTGGAAAACATAAAGACATAAGTACAACTCCCTATGTTTTTTCAAGGGAGTATCTGAGAAACAAACTCGAAGACAAAGTAATTATTGGTTTGGATTTACCCGAAGGAAAAAAGGACATTTCGGTTGGGTCAATATTTAAAAACGGACAAGCGCTAAAAGACACTTATTCTGGAAATACCACTGAAGTTATTAATGGAAAAGTGTCGTTAGACACTCCATATACTCTAGTGCTATTGGAAGCTAATTAATTCATTGGGGTCTGGTCAAATAACTTGAAGCGCCTACCAAAATTAACGGGCCAATTGGCCATTTTTGTATTTGAGCGCATATTGATAAATTACTCTGTTACGCTCTGCCCAAGCCACCAAGCCTTTAAGCTCCTCTTCCGTAAGGCCTCCGTGGGTCCAGGTGTATGATTTCAATGGCATTTCTCCCTCTTGAACCTCTGCTACAAGTTCTTCTATTTTATGGTCCTTTTTCTTAGTGCTATAAGTCTCCCATTCAGAAAAATTTAAATGCTTTTTACCCTCTGAAATATGGTCCTCTATCCAATAAGATACTGGTGCAATAGTATTGTACCAGGGATAGTTTGTATTGTTAGAATGGCAATCGTAACATTTGTTTTGAAGTGTAGCTAAAATAGGGGCTGGCGGCTCAGTTTCATCTTCAAAATAAGTAGTACTATACGTTTCAGAAATATTTTTTTCTGGTCTGTAAAACTGCATTCCGAGGAATACAATTGTCACTAAAATTAACACTTTCTTTAAAAATTTATTCATGACTAGTTATTTTACTTTAACTCAAAAATACATATTTTTAAGCATAGAAATAAAGCACCCTACACTAAATCAATCACGAATTTTGAGATAGCACTTTCTAACTGATTATAGCCCTATTGATATAGTGTATAATAGATCATAAAACAGCTTATAAATAATCCAATCAAGCCTTCTTATGGGCTAAATGTGTAAGATCTTTATAAAGCTTTTCCTATCTTTGCCGCTTAATAAATTTATCATGGCATTAGACGCATTACACGCCATTTCTCCTATAGATGGTCGTTATTCAAGTAAAGTTTCAAATTTATCTCCTTATTTTTCAGAGGCTGCATTAATCAAATACAGGGTTCTCGTAGAAATTGAGTACTTTATTGGCCTTTGTGAATGTCCTTTGCCACAGTTGGTTTCCTTTGACAAAAACAAGTATCCCAGGCTTAGAGAAATATATACAAGTTTCAAAGATCAGGATGCTATAGCGATAAAAAAAATTGAATCTGTTACCAATCATGACGTAAAGGCCGTTGAATATTTTATCAAAGAAAAATTTGATGTGCTTGGTTTACAGTCCTTTAAAGAGTTTATTCATTTTGGGCTTACTTCTCAAGACATTAACAATACAGCCATACCCCTTTCCTTAAAAGAAGCGACGCAAACGCAATACATACCTACTTTAGAGTCATTGATAGCCCAACTAAAAATAATGAGCTCAGAATGGTCAGACGTGCCTTTGTTGGCCAGAACACATGGCCAGCCAGCATCGCCTACAAGGCTAGGCAAAGAAATCATGGTATTCGTAGTGAGACTAGAGCATCAATTAAAAGCGTTAAAAGCCATTCCTTTCGGAGCAAAATTCGGGGGAGCTACAGGGAATTACAATGCCCATTTTGTAGCCTATCCCTCTATTGATTGGAAACTTTTTGGCACCCAATTTGTAGAAAAAACCCTAGGATTGTCGCATTCCTTTCCTACCACTCAAATTGAGCACTACGATTCTATGGCGGCTTTGTTTGACGCAATGAAAAGAATCAATAATATTCTTATAGACTTAGATCGAGATTTCTGGACCTATGTCTCGATGGATTATTTTAAACAAAAAATTAAGGCTGGTGAAGTGGGGTCTTCTGCAATGCCTCACAAAGTAAATCCTATTGATTTTGAAAACTCAGAAGGAAATTTAGGTATTGCCAATGCATTATTTGAACATTTATCTGCCAAACTACCTATTTCAAGATTACAGAGGGATCTTACAGACAGTACCGTACTAAGAAACATAGGTGTTCCTTTAGCCCATACCATGATCGCTTTTGGTGCAACACAAAAAGGCCTCTCAAAATTACTCATCAACCAAGAAAAAATTGCCCAAGATCTAGAAAATAATTGGGCTGTAGTAGCAGAAGCTATTCAAACCATTCTGAGAAGAGAAGGATATCCAAATCCTTATGAGGCGCTCAAAGGTTTAAC
>Ga0102892_1000344_pt1 | contig 12405 bp, 8 predicted proteins | sample Colrivmeta1553A3_FD_84501 | JGI IMG/M metagenome (GOLD analysis project Ga0102892, IMG submission 84501) | Estuarine microbial communities from the Columbia River estuary - metaG 1553A-3 | ecosystem: Environmental > Aquatic > Marine > Intertidal zone > Estuary | place: USA: Columbia River Estuary...
AGCCTATATCGGTTAAAGGATGTTTTAATAATCCTAAAATAGAATCTAAAGGACAAGTACAAACATCAGCACCTGCTTCTGCAGCTTTTACAATATGTAAAGCATTGCGAATAGAAGCGGCTAATATTTGAGATTTGAAACCTTGAACATCATAAATATGTCTAATTTGACTAATTAATTCCATTCCATCCCAAGAGCTATCGTCAATTCTTCCAATAAATGGAGAAACATAAGTAGCACCTGCCTTCGCTGCAAGTATTGCTTGACCCGCAGAGAAAATTAAGGTACAGTTAGTACGAATACCATTATCGGTAAACCACTTAATAGCTTTAATACCATCTTTAATCATAGGTACTTTCACCACAATATTTTTATGAATAGCTGCTAATTTTTTACCTTCTTCAACCATCGTAGCAAAATCGGTAGACAAAACTTCTGCACTAATATCTCCATTCACTAATTCGCAAATAGCTTTATAATGTGCTGCAATAGCTGCCTCACCCTTAACACCCACTTGCGCCATTAAACTAGGATTAGTGGTTACACCATCTAAAATACCTAAATCATTGGCTTCTTTAATTTGAGCTAAATTACCCGTGTCAATGAAAAACTTCATACAAATTGTTTTAAAAATTGTCTAAATATTAAAAAATGGCAGGCTACTTACATCACACCGCTCAACCATCTATCCTTGCTGCATTCCTGCCCTGGGGAGTTTCAACAGGAGCTGGTTGTGTAAGACCTGCCGCTGCAAATATAGCAAAAAAATACTACCAATTTTGCCTAGAATTTACAGCGCCAAAACCAATGATATGGTCGTGTCTTGCGCCCGGAGGTCGGTAATAAACCATTATAGAATAATTGTTTTCCGTCTCCCAGTGATTACCCTCGGTTTCAGTAAAATCGTTCATAGGATTTACTCCCTGCATATCTCTTAGTATATAATTATAACTATAATAACCTTGCTTTAATAAAAGCGATTTTTTATAATAACCCAAGGCTGGATCGAAGATCATTTCCGCTTCTTTGTTTACAATATTATTAGTAAGTGCTCCAAATAAATATAATTTTTGACCCATGAATGGAATTCTATCTTTGGGCATATAGGTAAAATTTACTTGCGCATAATCGTTTTGATTTTCACTTTGCAATGATTCAGTATTGCTAATCATAAAACCTCCATTCAAGTCATTGAAAGTATAATACGCAGTACTTGATCTTGATAAATCGGGCTTAACAGATACAATAGTTCTTCTTTCTTTTGAATTTAAATCTGCAATTCTATCCGATCTTAATCTTAGATTTTGCAAATCTAGCCATCTCGCTTCTTTACCTGCCGGAAAAATGAATTGATCCTCACTATTGTATTCTAATAAGTTTCCTCTAATAAAAGAAGGCGCTGCTATTGAAACTGCATCATTGTATCTATAGTTTTGAATCACCGCTGTACCTATCTGATCGGTTTGAAAGAAAGGTATTTTTTTTACATCTAATACAAACTGGATTTTTTGATGCGTCTTAGAAATTTGACCATCGAAAGGTTCTTGCACAGTGGCCGCTACCGACACTTGATTTTCTGTTACAAAAAAGCGTCTTGTGAAAACAATTTCATTCGTATTACCATTTTTAAAAACTTTCAATATATAATTGCCAGATTGTGTAGGGCGCAGTTGTGCATTGGGGAAATTAAACTGATAATGAAAATAGGACTGCGTGGCAATAGAGGATACAGAAAACTTATTAATTTTATTTTGATTAAAGCCTTGCAAATAATCAAAGGCAGACATTGGAACAGCGGACCAATCGGCATTGCGTAATTCAACGGAGTAGTAATAATCTTGATAATCGGCTTTAAAATCGTCAAAGCTAATTTCTAAAGGTGTGGGCTCATTTAAAGAGATGACTGGAATAGCTAGTGGCTTATTAACAGGATGTATTAAAACAGTATGTATACTAGTTTGATAAATACTATCTGGATTGTATTGACCATGACCCTTTACTGCATGAAGCCCAATCAATAATGCCATCCATAAGTATCTTTTAAACATGAACCGCGTATTTAGTCCCTACGAAACTACCCTTTTAATCCTAATTTATAAACAGAAAAAACTAGATTTGTTGAAAATTACGCATTGACCACTGCCTTCGAAATAGCTAAAAGAATAAGTTTTCAAAAACAAAAAAACTATACGCGCTTTATAGTAAGGCTATCTATTGCCGCAACTGCCATAAGTGTGGCAGCTATCTTACTTACTTTTTCTATTGTGAATGGTTTTCAGGCAACCATTGCTAATAAAGTATATCAGTTCTGGGGACATATTAGAGTAGCTTCTGTAAGTGGAGATCCCATCAACCAAGATGGTAAAACTATTGCAGCCTTTCAACAAAATCCTGCAGTAAAAACCATCACTCCTTTTCTGCATCAATCTACCGTGCTTTCCTTTGCACAAGATATTGAAGGTATAGTAGCAAGAGGGCTTCCCACCCAAAATCAAATTCCTTTTTTAAGAAAAGGCACTGGTTGGACCTCCACCACTAAAAAAGATAGCCTACTCAATGAAATCATTATTTCAGATAATATTGCTACTAAATTAAATATTCAATTAGGTGCTACTGTGCGACTGTATTTTTTAAATACAGGTTCCGTTCAACAAAGAAAATTAAAAGTAGTGGGCATTTATCATTCAGGTATTGAAGAATATGATAACCAATTTGTTTTAGTTGATATAAAACTACTGCAACAGTTAAATAACAATAAACTAGTAGAAGGCTATTCAATTCTATTGAATGAAAATGCACCTATTGAAGCTACTAACGATGCCCTACAAAAAATAATGCCCGAAAATTGGGTAGCTACTTCCATCAAAAATTATTACCCTCAAATTTTTGATTGGATAGGCGTACAAACCATTAATCGAAATGTAACTATTACTATTATGCTTATCATAGCTGTTATAAATTTACTTACTTGTTTATTTATTCTAATGCTAGAAAGAATTACCATGATAGGCACACTCACTTCCTTGGGCGCTTCTCAAAATTTAATTAGAAAAATATTTTTATACCAAGCAAGTTTTATTTGCTGGACCGGAATTTTACTAGGCGCCTTTATAGGACTAGGCCTTTCTTTCTTACAAGAAAAATTTGGCTTTATACAACTAGACGAGTCGGCCTACTTTATTAAAGAATTACCTATTAAAATGGATGCGGTTCAAATTATAAGCGTACTTATTGGCACAGCTATTATAAGTTATATCTCTTTCTTAGTTCCTACTTTATGGATTAAGAAAATTTCTCCGGCCAAGGCCATACAATTCGATTAAGCTAATTCAATTAAGATTTGAAATGGGATAATATAATCCCTGCTGCTACTGCTGCATTCAACGATTCAGCCTCCCCAATTCTTGGAATAGAAATGGGATCAGAAATAAAGGGCATTAAGTTTTCTCTTATCCCTTTTGATTCATTACCAATTAAAATAAAATTAGCAGCTTCTAATTGTAAACCATGAATTGACTTTCCCGATAAAAGGGCCCCATATACGGGCAAGGGTTTACTTGATTTTTGATTTGACGCTAAGAGTTGGTCAAGTTCCATAGTATGTATGTTTACTCTAAAACAACTTCCCATGGTACTTTGTAACACTTTAGGATTATACCAACCAGCGGTATCAACAGAAACTACCATTTGTTTGATACCAAACCAATCAGCTGTTCGAATAATGGTACCTAAATTACCGGGATCCTGTATACCGTCTAATAATAAGGTGGCTGTATTTTTAAAATCTGCTAAAGCTGCTTCTTTCTTTTTTTCTACCAGTGCAATTACTTTATTGGGTGTTTGCAGTAGGCTTAGTCTTCCTAACATAATATCATCTACTTCCACTACTTCAGCAGGCAAATGCCCTTGAGATTGAATCCAGTCAGGTAGGGCCATTATTTTACGAATTACCCAATCGGAAGCCAATAATTCCTCCAACATCTTAGGCCCCTCTACAATAAACACAGATTCTTCCGCCCAATGTTTTTTATGGGCAAAAGATTGAATATATTTGAGCTCACTATTATTAATCATTTACATGCAATTAAGGAAGCTTAAAAATATTAGTTTCTTCTCAAGATTTTACCTTCTTGGTCTTTTATTTTTATTAAATGCATGCGCAGACTTGAAAAAAGCAGTCATTCATGACTATCCAAAGCAAATGAGCTTTGTGTATGATAATAAAGTGGTTGTCAAAGACGCCAACAACAATATAGAAGCTCTAGCGCTTGCCAATGAACTCTCTAATTACTGGGACGATAGCATAAAAGCCAAACAAGTTCGTCAATTTGGCATTTTTAACACCATCCTTCAACCCCTACGCTACCAAGAAGATAAATTGGAACCTTCTATCCAGTTTATGAAAAACTATTTAGCCACTAAAGGTTATAACCAACCTATACTAACCCCCCTTGTAAAAGTGGATACCGTCAAAGAAGAGTGGAGGGCGCGTCTAACCATGGAAATTAGTTTGAATAAAAAAACGCTTATAGATGCTGTGGTCTACGAATTAAATGACAGCCTACTACAATCCATTGCAAATAAGAATACTGCTTTTGCTTATGTTAAAAAAGGAATGGTCTATTCTAATGAATCTATTAATAATGAATTAGACCGATTAGTAGAATTATTTAGAGCCAATGGATATTATTATTTTACTAAAGAAAAAATATTTACAGAAGTTGATACACTCAATCAGCAATTAATGGAGCTAAGCTTAGATCCATTAGAACAAATCAATCAAGTTTTAGATGCAGAGAAAACGCAGCAGGATTATCCACTTTGGAAGCTTAGCTTTCAATTGCGCAATTCGAGTAAAAACGAATTCAAGCAATACCCAACTGGTCAACAAATTTTTTATACCGACTTAAAGTTATCAGATAACCCCGACACAGTTTTAGCTAAAGGCCTACCCAATCAAGAGTCTTATAAAAATATAATTCAGCATTATACAAAATATACATTTAAATCCCCTTTATTTGAAGAGCAGTCCATTATTAAAAAAGGCGATCTCTTTAATGAAAATGCATACTTCCAAACACTCAACAACTTTAGCAGTCTTGGGCCTTGGCAACAAGTGGATGCTAGAACCACATTACAAAACGATAGTGTTTATTTGCATTATTTTTTAACGCCCTCCTTAAGACATAGTCTTAATTTTGATATAGAGGGCAGCAGAAATAATTCACAATTAGTGGCTGGTAATTTACTAGGGCTTTCTACAAGTGTTACTTTTCGAGATAGAAATGTGCAAAAAAAATCTATCTCTTCTATTTCAAATGCTAGAGCAGGTATTGAATTAAATGTAAACAACGGCAATGATAATTTGACACAAACCTTACTACTTAACTTGGGGCATACATATAGTTTCCCCAATCTTATTATTCCATTTGTTCCTAAAAGAACCACTTATACCAATCAAACCAGATCTACCTTGTCTTTGAATGGCGCTTACATTGATAGATTAAATTATTACAAGCTGAGGTCTTTTATCACCAATTGGGGTTATGAATTAAAGAAAAATAAAAATGGAACTGAAAATATTTGGACCTATAAGCCCATCAATGTCGAGCTTTATCGCCTTAATAAGTTTCCTAAATTAGATAGTTTATTAATTTTGAACCCCTTCTTACGTTCTTCTTTTAACGAAGGCAATGTAATAAGTCAAACTTTTAATTATTTAAGTACGGGAACTTCTTTAAAAAATTCTAACCAAAATAATTATTTAAGAATTGGTATTGAAGAAGCTGGGGGCTTAACAGGTTTATTCAATGGCGCTTCTTCTCGTATATACAGGTATATTAAAGCAGAAATAGAATTAAGAAAATTATATAAGTATCCATATACCGAGCTGGCTTGGCGTTTTATGGGAGGCTGGGGTAATAACTATAGCAAGGACCCAGTATTAAAAGGGCAACTTCCTTTCTTTAAACAATTCACAGCAGGTGGCCCTTATAGTATGCGTGCCTGGGGCTTAAGACAATTAGGATTAGGTAGTTCGCAGTTTTATGATACCAGCTTAAAAAGCCAAAGCTTTGATAGGTTTGGTGATTTCCAATTAGAAGCCAATTTAGAATATCGATTCCCTTTATTCCAATGGGGCTCTTATAAAATTGGATCGGCCGTGTATACTGATATTGGAAATATTTGGAACATTAGAGGTACTGAACTCGATCCTGCTGCTGGTTTTAAATTCGATAAATTATATAAAGATATCGCTGTGGCCGTAGGTACTGGTATAAGAATGGATTTTAATTATTTTATAATTAGAGTTGATTACGCACTTAAAATGAAAGACCCTACGCGTTTACAAAATGACGGCTGGTTAGATATTCAAAATTTGAAATGGGCCGAGGTAAAACCCAATGGTGTTAAGGTAAATAATTACGCGCTGCAATTTGGTATTGGACTACCTTTCTAATATATATTTCAATATTATATTTCAAAACTATCCTTCCAATAAAGCATGTACTTCTGCTTCTACATCCTGCCATAGCCTGGCATCTTCTATTTTAAATTCTCCAATACGCGTTCTTCGAAGTGCACTCATATAAGCACCCACTTCTAAAGCTTCTCCAAAATCTTTGACTAAGCTTCTTATATAGGTACCTGTAGAACAAACCACTTTAAATTCAACCTGAGGCAAATCAATTTTAGTAATTTCAAAACTTTCTATGGTTACTTTTCTAGGATCAACTTTTACTTCAATACCTAATCTTGCCGATTCATATAATCTTCTACCGTCTTTTTTAATAGCTGAATGTTGCGGTGGCATTTGAAAAATTTCGCCAATGAAAGGTATTGTTGCTTTTTGAATCGTATCACTTGTTAATGCTTCCGTACTTTTAAAATTTTCAGGCTCCGATTCTAAATCATATGTGGGTGTAGTGGCCCCTAATACCATGGTGCCGGTATATTCTTTTTGCATGCCCATATAGGCATCTATCGATTTGGTAAACTTTCCTGTACAAACTATCATAAGCCCTGTAGCCAAGGGATCTAGTGTGCCCGCATGTCCGACTTTAATGACGCGCGTAAGGTTGCGTACTTTTTTGACTAAGTCAAAAGATGTCCAACCAATAGGCTTATCTAGTAATAATACCTTGCCTTCTAAATAAGGCATTAGTGCATCAGGTATTGGTTTTTGTTTCATTGAATTTGAAAACTTATTAGCAAAACTTATTAAGAAAAATTATTAGAGAGCATTACTAATTAATAAGCCCTTGCAAATAAAACACGTTGTGTAGAATCTTTACCAGTTAAAACGCATTTTCCATTTTCTAAAACATTGTCTAAGGGTATACAACGAATAGTAGCCTTTGCTAATTCTTTAATTTTATCTTCTGTTTCTGCAGTGCCATCCCAATGTGCGGAAATAAATCCTCCCTTGCTGTCTAAGACTTGTATGAATTCATCCCAAGTATCTACTTTTGTAATATGTTCGTCGCGGTATTGTTTAGCACGCTCAAATAAATTATTTTGAATTTCTACTAATAAATTTTCTACTGTTTGCGTTAAGCCTTCCATGGCCACAGCAGATTTCTCTTTTGTATCACGACGCGCTAATTCTACTTGCTTGTTTTCTAAATCGCGCGCACCAATGGCAATACGAATGGGCACTCCTTTTAATTCATACTCTGCAAATTTCCAACCTGGTCTTGCATGATCTGAGTTATCGTACTTCACTCTAATACCTGCTGCCTTAAAGGATTTCACCATCTCTCCCACTTTCTCATCCAATACTTGCTTTTGTTCTTCTCCTTTATAAATAGGCACAATAACTACTTGAATAGGTGCAATGCGTGGAGGTAAAACTAAACCTTCATCATCACTATGTGTCATGACAAGGCCTCCAATTAATCTTGTACTTACACCCCAGCTGGTAGCCCAAACATATTCTTGTTTATTATTTTGATCGCTAAACTTTACATCAAATGCTTTCGCAAAATTTTGTCCTAAGAAATGCGAAGTACCTGCTTGCAATGCTTTTCCATCCTGCATAAGTGCTTCTATACAATAAGTATCTTCTGCACCTGCAAAACGCTCATTGGCTGTTTTCACTCCTTTTAATACAGGTACTGCCATCCAATTTTCTACGAAGTCGGCATATACATTCAACATTTGTTTTGTTTCTGCAATAGCTTCGACTGCAGTCGCATGTGCAGTATGTCCTTCCTGCCATAAAAATTCAGCAGTGCGTAAAAATAAACGTGTACGCATTTCCCATCTTACCACATTCGCCCATTGATTCACTAAAATGGGTAAATCGCGATAAGACTGAATCCAAGTTTTATAGGTATTCCAAATAATGGCTTCACTAGTTGGTCGCACAATTAATTCTTCTTCTAATTTCGCTTCCGGATCGACCATCAATTTTCCTTTATTATTAGGATCGGCAATTAAACGGTAATGCGTAACCACAGCACACTCTTTGGCAAAGCCTTCTGCATTTTTTTCTTCCGCCTCAAAAAGTGATTTAGGGACAAATAATGGGAAGTAGGCATTTTGATGGCCCGTGTCTTTGAACATTTTGTCTAAGACATCGCGCATATTTTCCCATAAAGCATAACCATAAGGCTTAATAACCATACATCCTCTAACTGCGCTATAGTCAGCAAGTTCGCCTTTAATGACTAAGTCATTATACCATTGAGAATAGTCCTGGGCCCTTGTAGTTAGTTCCTTTGCCATCGTGAAAATCTTAACAAATTATATAGTAATAAATTCAAGTACGAAAAACGCTCTATATTTTATTTTTCAGTACCTTTATACTAGCAAATGTATGCTAATTAAGGGGCATATAAAAACCTAAAACTTACGAAAATGAAGACTCAAAAAACTAACACTTATTTAAGGCTAATAGCCATTGGCATAGTGGCTTTTAGTTTTTTTGGTACCAGTTGTACAAGTTTACAACAAAGCACAACTGTTGCTACCGATGATTTATACTATACTCCTAACAATAAAGTAGTGAGCGCGGAAAAATTAGTGGCTATTGAAAAAGCAGAAAATGGAATGGCGCAAGATGAAGAATATCAAGAATATCAAAACTATCAAGACGACCGTTTTTTAAGATTAAAAGTGGCGAACAGAAACCGCTGGTCAGCCATTGACGATTTTGGCTATTGGAACAACCCAAGATTTAATATGGGATTTGGTCTTGGATGGGGTGGTGGTTTTGGCGGATGGGGCGGTTGGGGCTTTGACCCTTTCTGGGGCGGAGGTTTTGGTGGTTGGGGAGGCGGATTTGGTGGTTGGGGCGGAGGTTTTGGTGGTTGGGGAGGCGGATTCGGTGGCTGGGGCGGAGGTTTTGGTGGATGGGCTGGTGGATTTGGTGGCTGGGGCGGAGGACTTGGTGGATGGGGTTTTGACCCATTCTGGGGTGGTTTAGGAGGATGGGGCTATGACCCTTTCTGGGGTGGATTTGGTGGTTGGGGCGGCGGATTTGGTGGATGGGGCGGTGGATTCGGCGGCTGGGGTGGATGGGGCGGTGGATTCGGTGGATGGGGCGGCTGGAACCCTTACTTTGCAGGATATTGGAATCCATACATGCCAATTTATTATGGTGGTGGTTTTGTAAATAATGGAGGAAGACCTTTTCAATCTCCAAGCGCTGTAAGATCAAGCCCTTCTGCTATTAATGCCTACAGAAACAACCGTGGTTATAATAATACGAATAACAGTGTCAACACTACTACGGGTAATACAAGATATACAAGTAACCCTACTTTAAATAGCAATTTTGGAAATTTAATGAAGCGTGTTGTTACGAATAATAGTAATACCAATTACGCAAATAGTTATGACCGTCCAGCTCGTTATTTTTCGAATAATAATAACTACAATGGCGGTAACCAAAATCAAACAAACAGCACCAATAATAGTAATAACAGAGCAAGTTTCCAAAGCAACGGCAATAGCAATGCAGGTGGAAGAAGTGGTGGATTTAACAGCAGTGGAAGTTCTTCAAGTAGCCCACGTGCTGCAAGAATTCCATAAGCCATAGCTAAGAACTAAAAATTTATTGGAAAGTTTTGAGGTAAATTTTAGTGGAAAGTTTTAGTAGAATGTATTTGTAGAAAGTTTTTAAAAATCAAAGTATCAATTATGAAGAAATTATTTTTTTTAATATTAATGGGATCTAGTTTAACCATGTATGCACAAGAACCTGAAGATGGGCTTCGCCTATCTTGGTTTGCACCCAATGGAACAGCTAGAAGCAATGCTTTAGGTGGAGCCATGGGTTCTTTAGGAGGCGATTTATCTTCTAATCATATTAATCCAGCCGGCCTTGGTTTTTATAAATCAAGTGAGCTTTTGTTAACTCCAAAATTCTTAGTGCAAACTAATAATTTTAATTACAGAGGCACAAGCTCTTCCAATACAAATTCTAAATCTAATTTCGGATCAGTGGGTATGGTTTTTGCGGATGGACAAAAAAGAAACAACTGGACAAGCACTGCCTTCTCTATTACCTATAATCAAGTTGCGAATTTCAATAACCATTCTAGTTTTGGTGGTAAAAATAATTTTAGCAGTTTATCTGAAAAATATTTAGAAGAATTAGTGGGCGACCAAGCCGATTCTAATGCAGCCCTAAGTAATTATATTTTTGGAAGCTCACTTGCCTTTAGAACTTATTTAGTAGATACGACTGTAGATGCAAGAGGTAATGTTAATGGCTACCAAAGTTTAGTGCCTATTTCTTCAGGCGTAAACCAGGCTTATGACGCACATACTACTGGAAGCTATGATGAATTAGCCTTCGGCTGGGGTGGTAATATGGACGATAAATTATACCTAGGGGGTAGTTTAGTTTTACCTATGATCAATTATTCTAAGAGACTTACCTATTCTGAAGTAGATGCCACTACTAATCCAGATAATAATTTTTCATCCTTTGTTTTAGATGAAAATTTTTCTTCAAGAGGTTGGGGTTTAGGAGCTAAGTTGGGTATTATATACAAGCCTGAACCTTTTTTAAGAGTGGGCTTTACCTTACATACGCCTCAAGTCATTTCATTTAGAGATCAAATAAGTGCTAGCTTGTCCACCAATACTGAAAAGTATGCAGGTACGCTGTCAGCTAGTTCTGGCGAATTAAATAATGGATATGCTGGTATAAGAGAATATACAATTTCTACACCAACTAAAGCAATATTTAGCACAAGCTACTTTTTTGCTTCTCCTAGTAAACCATCACAACCACTTGGTTTTATTGCTGCCGATTTAGAGGTTGTAAACTATGCAGGAACTCGTTTTTATTCCAATAACTACGATAAAGCCACTAGCGATTATTATAGTTTAATGAATAGCGTTATTAAAGATGCTTATAAAAACAATATTAATTTTAAATTAGGCTCTGAAATAAAATTAAGTAGCAACTGGATGATAAGAGGCGGTGCTGCTTATTATGGCTCTCCTTATAAAGATGAAACTATTAAAGCTTCTCGCATGGTATTGAGTGGTGGTATTGGATATAGAACCAATAGAAACTTTATTGACTTTACTATTGTTAGCTCCAGCACTAAAGATGCAGTCTTCCCTTACCGTTTAAGTGATAAGCCTAATACTTATGCTAGTTTAACTGCTAACCAAGTATTATTTAATATTGGCTACGGTATTAGATTCTAATATTAACTCATTGATATAAAAAAAGCCATCCCTCGGGATGGCTTTTTTGTGTAGGATATATTAACCCTATTTTAAATCAGTTGTCTTTAATCCTTGATTCATTTTAATATCTGTATACTTTACATTTATTTTCATTTGACCCATATCGATAAGTTGCTCTGAAGAAATTTGAACGCCATTTACAGTTTGATAGCCAGTATAAAATTGTTGTTGCGTCATGGTGCCTTGTCCTGGTACTTCTTCTGATTTTGAAGTCTTTACTAATAAAAATGTTTTAGCATCGTAAAAACGGTGAGATACTTTTTTAGAAGGCGTAGTCACTTCTACATCAATGGCATCTTTACCATCTACTTTTTCTCCGCCTACAATTTTCAAACCATACCCTTTAGCAAGGTATAATTGCTCTGGAGCAAGAAAAGTAGATTCGTCTAAGCCTTCTTTTAAATCATCTGTCATGGGTGCTTCTTGTCCTTGTTGTGAAACAGAGTATTTACCATTCACTACTGCTTGTCTCATCATTGCCATTCCACCCATTGACATGGTGGTTACAGAATTACCCGGCATTACAATGGTTTGCTTCATTTCTAAAGACTGTCCCATTACATTAGCAGTACCTTTTAATTGAACATCTTTCACATTGTCTAAAGCTTCTTTTGAACCAATGGCAGCAATGGCTTTTTCCATTAAAGCAGTAGGTGTTAAACTAGCATCTGCTTTTACCTCAGTTGGCGC
>Ga0102892_1000353_pt1 | contig 12131 bp, 12 predicted proteins | sample Colrivmeta1553A3_FD_84501 | JGI IMG/M metagenome (GOLD analysis project Ga0102892, IMG submission 84501) | Estuarine microbial communities from the Columbia River estuary - metaG 1553A-3 | ecosystem: Environmental > Aquatic > Marine > Intertidal zone > Estuary | place: USA: Columbia River...
TCCAGCCAAGATGGTTTTCTTAAAGCCAAATTTCTTAAAGAACAAAGGCAATAACAACATAAAGAGTACTTCAGAAGCCTGACCAATGGTCATTTTACCAGTAGGATTCGCTACCCCTATTTCTGACAGAAATGGGTTGGCGTTTTGGTAGTAGAAAGCCAATGGAATACAAATAAGGACTGAGGCAATAAAGAACATCAGGAAATTCCTGTCGCCCAATAATTTAAGGGCGTCTAATCCTAAGATAGAGCCTATAGATTGCTTTTCTCCGTCTTGGGCCTGCGGCGGTGTAGCAGGAAGGGTGAAACTAAATAATCCCAATACTGCAGAGGCAATAGCCACCATTAGAAAGGTGTTTTTAAGCATTCCGTCATTGGCATTTGCCTGAGCATCCCATGCCAACCAGCTAATCAATAGTCCTGCTACAATCCATCCGATCGTTCCAAAAACCCGCACCAATGAAAATTCTTTTGCGGGATCTTTCATCTGTCTAAAGGAAATAGAATTTACCAATGCCAAAGTAGGCATATAAGCAATCATATAACCCAATACATAAGGATAGAAAGTGGCAAAATCCGTTGCGCCATACATTTGGTACATTAAAACTGCGCCTATTAAATGTAAGACCCCTAAGATACGCTCGGCGTTAAAATACCTATCTGCTATAAGCCCAATAATAAAAGGGGCAATAATAGCCCCCCAAGACTGGGTAGAGAAAGCCATTGCAGACTCTGCTCCTGTTGCGTTCAAGTTCTTGGCCAAAAAAGTCCCAAGGGTTACAAACCACCCGCCCCAGATAAAAAATTCTAGGAACATCATGGTGGAAAGCTGTAATTTAATAGTCGTCTTCATTTTTGTTTATGTAGTGGCTATTTATGCTAACTGAGGCTTGACCACTTTGGTCATCCCTTTGTATTAAAATTGAGTTCTTGAATTATTGCAATGAGATCAGCAAATCTCTGGTCGCAATAATTCCTGCTTCTTCTGAAAGGATGGACCCTTCGTACTCTACCCCCACAAAACCGTTGTAACCAGCGTCTTTCACTAGCTTCATTATTCTGGGGTAATCTGAATGAATTTCTTGACCCTCTGGGCCAAAGTCGTGCGACTTGGCGCTTACGGCTTTGGCATAAGGCATCATTTCTTCTATCCCTTTATAACGGTCGTATTCCTCTGAGCAAGTGCGCCCGCTTGCACCCCACTCTGCAGCAATACAAAAGTTGCCAAAGTCTGGTAAAGTACCCGCGTTATCCATATTAACTGCTTCCATAACCTGAACCAATAGTCCAGCGTTAGAAGAAAGTCCCCCGTGGTTTTCCACAATCACATTGATGTTTTTAGTAGCTGCATAAGTAGCTAATTTGCTCAATCCATCTGTAGCGGCTGGTATCCATACTTCAGGGTCATTAGAGCCTGCCAGGTTTACCCTAACAGAATGACAACCTAAGGCTGCAGCAGCGTCTACCCATTTGTAGTGGTTTTCTACAGCCGCCTGTCTTTCTGCGGCGTCTGTAGTGGCTAAATTTCCTTGACCATCTATCATGATCAGTAAATTTTGCATGCCGTATTTTTCACTTTCTGCCAAAGACTTGGCTACAAAATTGGCCATGGCCTCTGGACCGTAATTAGTGGGTTGTAATTCTTTGTTGTACAATTGACTCACATACTCCAAGCCTTCAAAGCCCCAGTCATGGGCTTTTTCTGCAAAAGCATAAGGGTCTAAACCGCCTTCATTGATCATTTTATGGATGGACCATTGGGCCAAAGAAAGTTTAAAATTAGGCGCTGTTAAAACAGCTGTTTCTTGAGAAGGGGCTTCTTTGGTGGTTTTTTCTTTACACGAGAGGCTGCTCAATGCAAAAACAAAGGCCAAGGACAATGAAAAAGCAGAACGGACAGATAAGTTTTTAAGTATCATATAGTTGGATTTAATAATGAAGCGGTATTTTTATGTAAATACCTGAAAACTACAACGTTTTCGTTTGTAATTATCTTAAATTAATGCGAATAAATGTAAAAAATTAATTCTATATTTAGTCATATTTTTAACAAACAATCACCAATCATGAGCACCTTATCTAATAATGATTCCAATGAAACATACGACGCAATTGTCGTAGGAACTGGAATAAGCGGTGGCTGGGCAGCCAAAGAATTGTGTGAAAACGGCCTTAAAACCCTCGTATTAGAGCGCGGGCGTATGGTGACACACATCCAGGATTATCCAACGGCTAATTTAGACCCTTGGGATATGCCAAATAATGGAGACTTAACTCCTGAACAAAAATCAAGACAAGAAAAACAAGCCAGAACCGGATATACGGTGCGTGCAGAAAGCAGTCATTGGTTTGTAGACGACGTGACCCATCCATATAACGAAACCAAGCGTTTTGACTGGATGCGTGGGTACCACGTTGGAGGCCGTTCTATTATGTGGGGGCGTCACTCCTACAGATGGAGTGACCTGGACTTTGAAGCCAATGCCAAAGATGGCATAGCGGTAGATTGGCCAGTGAGATATAAAGATATTGCCCCATGGTATGACCGTGTAGAGGAATATATTGGAGTAAGTGGAGAAAACCTAGGCCTCTCCCAACTGCCAGACGGAAAATTTGAACCTATGATGCAACTCAACTGTGTGGAACAGCACTTTAGAGAGCAGGTAGCGGAACAATTTGAAGGTAGGGTAGTAACCGCAGGTCGTGTGGCCCACATTACTTCTGACAAGAAATACGACGGACGTAGCAAGTGTCAATTTAGAAACCGCTGTATTAGAGGCTGTCCTTTTGGGGGTTACTTCTCTTCTGTGTCTTCTACTTTGCCAGCAGCAGAGCGTACGGGAAATATGACCTTAAGGGCCAATTCAATTGTACACGAGGTCATTTATGACGCAGCGACAGGAAAAGCTTCTGGAGTTAAAGTGATCGATAGAGAAACCAAAGAAAGTATGGTATTTAATGCCAAAATCGTATTCCTTTGTGCTTCTTCCATGGCTTCTTCTGCTATTTTAATGCAATCTAAGTCTGAACGTTTCCCCAACGGATTAGGAAACGACTCTGATCAATTGGGCAGAAACATCATGGACCACCAATTGGGGGTAGGTGCCAATGGTACTTTTGACGGTTTTGAAGACAAATACTACAAAGGCAGAAAACCAAACGGGGTGTATATCCCAAGGTTTAGAAACTTAGACACCGATACTAAAAAAGACTATCTAAGAGGTTTTGGATACCAAGGAGGTGCTTCTAGAGGAAACTGGGAAGAAGCCATTGCAGAGCACGCTTTTGGAAAAGACCTCAAAGAAGCGGTCTTAAAACCAGGCGGTTGGAGCATGGGAATCATGGGCTTTGGAGAGGTATTGCCTTACGAAGAAAACCGATTTACCTTAGACTATGACAACTTGGATGAGTGGGGTTTACCTACCCTGACTTTTGACGCTGAGTTTAAAGACAACGAATGGAAAATGCGGGAAGACATGAAAGCCCAAGCGGTGGCCATGTTAGAGCAAGCAGGATTCAAAAATGTCAATGCTTATGACAACCCAGGTGCCTTAGGTCTTGGTATTCACGAGATGGGCACTGCGCGTATGGGAAGAGATCCTAAAACATCTGTATTAAACGGATACAACCAGGTGCATACTTGCCCTAACGTATTTGTAACAGATGGTTCTTTTATGACCTCTGCTTCTTGCGTTAACCCTTCACTGACTTATATGGCTTTTACAGCCAGAGCAGCCAATTATGCTGCAGAACAACTTAAAAAAGGACTTTTATAATGGAAAGAAGAAACGCCCTTAGAAATATTGGACTTGGACTGGGTTATATGGCGGCAACGCCAACTATTCTCAGCATGCTACAAAGCTGTAACGCTACAGCTGATGCAGGATGGGCCCCTCAGTTTTTTACCGCAGAACAGGCGGCATTTTTGACGACTGCTGTAGACGTGATACTGCCTAAAACAGATACGCCTGGCGCTTCTGAAGTAAATGTACCACAGTTTATAGACCGTTTTTATGCTGAAATTCTAAAGCCAGAAGACCAGGCGAGAATTAAGGAAGGTATGGAAGCTTTTGTTGCTTTGGCAGCAGAGAACGGAGGATCAGATGCTTTGGCCATTACCACAGCCTTAGAAAAAACACTTAAGACAGCCCCTTCTATGGGTCAGGCTCCAGGACCAGCCACTGAATTTGCCTATGAATTAAGAGGCAAAACCATTTGGTCGTATAAGAGCTCTGAGTACGTAGGAGAAGAGGTCTTGGCCTACCTTCCAGTGCCTGGAGAATATCTACCATGTGAGGATTTACAAGCGTTAACGGGAGGGAAAGCATACACCTTTTAAAGTTGCAATAAGTAATTTAATCTATAGATTATAACCGTTCGTCTATAATAATGTTCTGATTGTCTTTTTAGTCTGAAAGGACTGCTTAAAAATATTATTTTTATAGGGTAAGTAGAATTATTTTAAATTCTTTTAAGAACGTTGAATATAGGGAGTTGCGAACTCATTAGCGAAGACATAAGTCTGGTCTTTTGAGTTCGCTTCATTTTTAGGCCATTATGAATCCTAAGACCCTAAATAAAAAGCCCTCCTAGTAGTCACTAGGAGGGCTTTTTTATTGGGGGTAAAACCCTGTTTAAGAACCACACATCAGACAATCGTCGTCTGCTTGCCCTTCTTTTGCTTTCGCAATTAAGGCGCGCATTTCATCTGGTGTTAGGGGCTTTACTTCCTCTTCTAATTGCACGTTTTGCTCTTTAGCAGGAACCTTTTCAGGCTGTACTGCTTTCACTGGTGTTGCTGCAGCTACTTCTGCCTCTGCTGCTACGCTTACGGGCACATCTTTTTTGGCTGTATTGTCTAGGGTAAACTTAATGGCGTCTACTGCTGCCTTAGTCCTTAAATAATACATCCCTGTTTTTAAACCACTCTTCCAAGCATAGAAGTGCATAGAAGTCAATTTAGAATAATTGGCGTTCTCCATAAACAGGTTCAATGACTGAGACTGGTCTATAAAATAGCCACGTTGTCTAGACATGTCTATAATATCTTTCATAGAAAGCTCCCAAACGGTTTTGTAAAGCTCTTTAATGTCCTGAGGAATAATGTCGATGTGCTGAACAGATCCGTTGGCACGCATCAGCTCTTGCTTAAGACCTTCGTCCCAAAGTCCTAGAGCCACTAAATCTTCTAAAAGGTGCTTGTTTACCACAATAAACTCTCCAGACAATACCCTTCTGGTATAAATATTAGAGGTATATGGCTCAAAGCACTCGTTGTTTCCTAGAATTTGAGAGGTAGAAGCTGTGGGCATTGGTGCTACCAATAATGAGTTTCGTACCCCATTTTTCTTGACATCTTTTCTCAGTTTAGCCCAATCCCATCTGCCTGAAAGCTCCTCATCTTTAATGCCCCATAAATTGTGTTGAAATTCTCCTTGAGAAATAGGAGATCCTTTATAAGATTGGTAAGGACCGTCTGCCTTAGCCTCTTCCATAGAAGCGGTCAATGCTGCAAAGTAAAGGGTTTCAAAAATCTCTTCATTGAGTTTCTTGGCTTCGTCAGAAGTAAAAGGCAATCTCAGCATAATAAAAGCGTCTGCCAATCCTTGCACCCCAAGACCAATAGGCCTGTGACGCATATTGGAATTCTCTGCCTCTTTTACTGGATAGTAGTTTCTGTCTATGACCTTGTTCAGGTTCTTGGTCACCCTTTTGGTCACCTTGAACAATTCTTTGTGGTCAAAGGCACCGTCTTTTACAAACATTGGAAGGGCAATAGAAGCTAAATTACAGACCGCTACCTCATCTGGAGAGGTGTATTCCATAATCTCTGTACAGAGGTTAGAAGAACGTATGGTTCCTAAATTCTTCTGGTTGCTCTTTCTGTTGGCTGCATCTTTGTACAGCATATAAGGGGTCCCTGTCTCTATTTGAGACTCTAGTATTTTTTCCCAAAGCTCTCTGGCTTTGATGGTCTTTCTACCTTTACCTTCTGACTCGTATTTTAAATACAAGTCGTCAAAGGCTTCGGAGTGGTTGTTAACAAGTTTGGACACTCATTAGGACACATTAGCGTCCATTCTGCATTGGCCTCTACACGTTTCATAAACAAATCTGGAATCCACATGGCATAGAATAAATCTCTGGCACGCATTTCTTCTTTTCCGTGGTTCTTTTTAAGGTCTAAGAAATCAAAGATGTCTGCATGCCATGGCTCTACATACATGGCAAAACTTCCCTTTCTCTTTCCGCCTCCCTGATCCACATAGCGCGCAGTATCATTAAAGACCTTTAACATAGGCACTACACCGTTAGAAGTTCCGTTCGTTCCTGAAATATAAGAGCCTGTAGCCCTTACATTATGAATAGACAGCCCTATACCTCCCGCAGACTGAGAAATCTTGGCAGTTTGCTTTAGGGTGTCGTAAATACCGTCTATGGAGTCGTCTTTCATGGCCAATAAAAAGCAAGAAGACATTTGTGGCTTTGGGGTCCCAGAGTTGAAGAGTGTGGGGGTAGCATGGGTAAAATATTTTTTACTCATAAGCTCATAAGTCTCTATTGCGGAATCCATATCTGTGGGGTGAATTCCCACGGATACCCTCATAAGCATATGCTGTGGACGTTCCACAATTTTACCGTTGAGCTTAAGCAAGTAAGAACGCTCTAGGGTTTTAAAACCAAAATAATCATAGCCAAAGTCCCTGTTGTAGATAATGGTAGAATCCAATAATTCTGCATTGTCCATAATAGCTTGGTACACCTCATCTGACAACAATGGAGAAGACTTGCCATTTCTAGGGTTCACATATTTATATAAGTCTTCCATGGTTTCAGAAAAAGACTTCTTGGTGTTTTTGTGCAAGTTAGATACCGAAATTCTCGCCGCAAGTTTGGCGAAATCCGGGTGTGTTGTAGTCATTGTAGCAGCAATTTCCGCAGCGAGATTGTCTAACTCAGAGGTGGTTACCCCGTCGTATAGTCCCTCAATTACGCGAAGAGAAACCTTCACTGGGTCTACCCTTTCGTTGAGGCCATAACACAATTTTCTTACGCGGGCCGTGATCTTGTCAAACATCATGGGCTCTTTCTTGCCATCTCTTTTTAATACGTACATTTTACTTGCTTTGTTTTTGGTTTAGTTGTTCGATTTAGGGGCTAAAACACTGATCCAAGATGGTTTGGCATTAGGTATTCCAAACCAAGCTTGAGTAGATTTGACTATGAATCTAACAGTATTTTAAGAACCAGCAGGCTGATTCCGGTAGGCTTTAAGGGTTGTTGTGCTTAGAAATCTGCGTCAAAGCTAATATTCTGGGCATTCACATCTTGGTCTTTGTTTAAAACGCCAGCTTTCTGATATTCTGAAACGCGTTTTTCAAAGAAGTTTGTCTTACCCTGCAATGAAATCATGTCCATAAAATCGAATGGATTACTCACATTGTATTCTTTCTCACATTGTAATTCAACCAAAAGGCGGTCGGTAACAAACTCTAAATATTGTGTCATGAGTTTCGCATTCATACCAATGAGACTGGCAGGAAGGGACTCTGTAATAAATGTTCTTTCTATGTTTAAAGCGTCTACTAAAATCTCGCGAATACGCGCTTTAGGCACTTTATTAATCAGGTGGTTGTTGTGTAAGTGAACGGCGTAGTCACAGTGCATGCCCTCATCCCTTGAAATAAGCTCATTGGAGAAGGTCAATCCTGGCATTAGACCGCGTTTTTTAAGCCAGAAAATTGAACAGAAAGCACCAGAAAAGAAAATACCTTCTACGGCTGCAAAAGCAATTAAACGCTCTGCAAAACTTGGAGATTCAATCCATTTAAGGGCCCAATCTGCTTTTTCTTTAATCGCTGGAAAATTTTCCAAAGCTTTAAAAAGTTTGTTTTTTTCCTTCTCATCTTTCACATAAGTATCTATGAGTAAAGAATATGTTTCCGAGTGAATGTTTTCCATCATAATCTGGAAACCGTAGAAAAACTTTGCCTCCGCATACTGCACCTCACTCACAAAGTTCTCTGCGAGATTTTCATTGACAATACCATCAGAAGCAGCAAAAAAGGCCAAGATGTGCTTTACAAAATAACGTTCGTCTTCATTGAGCTTATTGTTCCAATCGTTGAGGTCTTCTGACAAGTCTATTTCTTCTGCCGTCCAGAAACAAGCTTCACATTTTTTGTACCACTCCCACAAATCATCGTGTTTGATTGGAAAAATTACAAAGCGGTCTGGATTCTCAGTTAAAATAGGCTCTACATTGTTGCTCATTGGGTCTTTTTTTTTGGTTTTTCACAGCGCACTCAGAAGTGCTTTACTCGGTTAACAAAGATGGTTAAAAATGTTTGAGTTCTGACCGCAAAAGCAGAGACTTAACAGTAAAGTTTTTAACACTTAATGTTGAAATGTAGGTTTAAGCCCCGCCCTGACTAGGCTGGGAAGTGGCAATAAAAAAAATGAAAAAAAGTGGCCTATTTTTTGTTGCTTTCAGATCCTTTTTCAGCTGCTTTTTCAGCTGCTTTTAAAGTTGCGGCAACAAGGGCCAGTTCTTCATACCAAGCAGCACCAAATTTCCTGATCAGCGCTTCTTTCACAAAAACATACACAGGCACGGAAAGTTCTGCTCCTAAAGAACAAGCATCCGAACAAATACTCCATTGATGGTAATTCACGGCTGTAAATTCGCTGTATTCTCGGGTGCGAACAGGGTACAAATGGCAAGAAACCGGTTTCCTCCATTTGGTGGCTCCATCGTTATAAGCCGCCTCTAAACCACACTTGGTAATGCCCTTCTCGTCAAAGATTACATAAGCGCATTCTGAACCGTTTACTAAAGGGGTTTCCCACTCGCCGTCGTCTCCTTTTACAAAGGCACCCTGGTCTTCAATTGCCGCTATTCCCGCTGCCCTTAAATAAGGCTTTACACGGCTGTATATGTCTACCAAAATCTCTGTTTCTTTCTCCTCTAAAGGCGCTCCTGCGTCTCCGTCTACACAACAAGCTCCTTTGCAGGCACTGAGGTTGCACACAAAATCATTTTCTAAAAGATCTTCTGAAACGAGGGTTTTTTGGATTTGAAACATCTGATTGGTTTTAAGGGGCAAATATACCATAAAAAAGCCTTAAATTTGCTGCGCAAAAGAAGGGGTTTGTGTCCTTTTAAAAAGCCAAAAAAAGTCCTAAAAAATACCAAAGCAATTCTTAGAAAAATACCAAAGCATACCGCCCATGACATTTCACTTTAACTTTAAAGAAATACTCACCGCCAGCATGGTGCTTTTTGCGGTGATTGACATAGTGGGATCTGTCCCAATTATCATTAGTCTCAGAAATAAAGTAGGCCATATTCAGTCTGAAAAGGCCTCCATAGTGGCGGGAATTATCATGGTGGCTTTCCTATTTATTGGAGAAGAAATATTAAACCTTATTGGTATAGATGTGAATTCATTTGCCGTAGCAGGGGCCCTAGTGATCTTCTTCCTAGCCATTGAAATGATTTTGGGCATTACCCTTTACAAAGACGACGAACCAGAGTCTGCCTCTATTGTCCCTATCGCATTCCCACTCATTGCCGGGGCTGGAACCATTACCACCTTGCTTTCTCTGAGGGCAGAATACCATGTAGAAAATATTATCATCGCTATTGTGGTAAATGTCATTTTCGTGTACTTGGTCCTAAAATCTTCCAAACGCATTGAACGCGTTCTAGGAAAAAATGGCCTCTCTGTGATTAGAAAAGTATTTGGGGTGATCTTACTGGCCATTGCCGTAAAACTTTTTGCCGCTAATATAAACGTCTTATTTAACGCCTAAAACCAGCTTATGAACAAAGTACTTTTTTTCATTTTATTGACTGCTGCCCTAATTTTGGGCGGCTACAACTTGTATTTAATAGACTATTCAGACCTGTTTGCAGACCAAAACTTTGTGGCTTCTGTATCTGCCATTGCTGCTTTGGCTGCCGCAGTATTGTTGGTTATTCTGTTTCTCTCAAAAAAAATTGAGGAAAAAACCAAGCGCTAAACCTGAATACTTGCGCCAATAGTAGTCTCTACTGCCGTAATTAAGTCTTCCGTGTCTGAATACGTTTCCTGAACCACCACAGGATGTATGATTAGTTCAATACGGTTACCTATACCCAGGGGGAATTGTCCCCAACGCACCATTTTCCAAGACCCATTAATGGTGACAGGGAGCACTAAGGCAGACGGCGCCTTCTTTAACAACACTTTTAAACCCGTACGCTGAAAAGGCTTGGGTTTTCCATCTCTGGACCGAGTTCCTTCTGGAAAGATCACTGCACAACGCTGGTGTTTTTCTATATAAGTTCCTAAGCCTGCAATAGCAGCAACCGCCTGCCTACCATCTCCCCGATCGATTAGCACAGATCCTCCATATCTTAAATTGTATGAGACCGAAGGAATGCCCTTACCCAAAGATGCCTTAGACACGAATTTAGGATGTAAAGACCTCAAACGCCAGATAATGGGGAGTATGTCGTACATACTTTGGTGGTTGGCCACCAAAATAACCGCTTTGTTTTGGGGCAAATGCGCCATTCCACTAATCGTATAACGGGTCCCCAAAATTCGGGTAGTTGCCATGAGGCAACCATTTAAAAAAGCCACGACCCTTCTATGGGGTTCATAGCCAAAAACCTTAAAGGCAAGGACTTGAATGGGATGGAATACCACCAGACAAAGTCCAAAAGCCAAAAAATACAGTACCGTTAAAGGATAAGCGAGCAGTCTTTTCATAGGGTAAAAATAAAAAAACCACCGCAAGTGGGTGGTTTTTTTTACATGATTAGGGGCGTATTAACAAAATTCGTTATACGCTTCCATTAAGTTTTCCGCAATGGCTTGTGCCGCACGACCTTCAATGTGGTGGCGCTCAATCATGTGCACCAATTCTCCGTCTTTAAATAAAGCCATAGAAGGCGAAGAAGGAGGAAAAGGAACCATCATATTTCTCGCTTGGTCTACTGCGTCTGTGTCTACTCCTGCAAAAACAGTCACGGCACGACTGGGCACCTTAGCATTGGTCAAGCTCATTTTTGCAGCGGGTCTGGCATTGGCTGCCGCGCAACCGCAAACAGAGTTTACCACCACCAAAGTAGTCCCGGAAGCATTAACTGCTTCTGCTACAGCTGCTGCTGTAAATAATTCTTGAAAACCTGCTTGGGCAAGGTCTTGTCTCATTGGTTTTACAAATTCTTCTGGGTACATCCTTCCTAAATTTTTTTTTACCCCACAAAGGTACAACATACACCCATAATTTTTAACACATCTTATGATTAGTTTGCCCTGCTTTTTTTGTGAAAAAAGTATCTTTGATAAAATTTTGACAATGACTAAATGGTTGGCTGCCCTACTGGGCTTTATTTTTTTTAAATTTCCCGGAGCAGTGGCTGGATACTTCTTAGGCAGTTTTGTAGACATGCTGCAATCTGGCAAGAAAGGCCGTTCTTTTGGTAGTTTCACTTCCCAAAGACCAGTAACTTCTCAGGATTTTGAGCTGCACTTACTCTCCTTATGCGCCGTAGTGATCAAAGCAGACGGACAGGTAAGCCCTGCAGAAAAAGAATTTGTAAAACGCTACTTTATACAGACCTATGGCCAACAAAGGGCCAATGCCATTTTTAGAACCTTTAATGACGCAGTAGACAAAAAAGACCTGTCTCTAGAGAATTTATGTCAAAAAATAAACCAAAGAGCGCCTTACGAACTCAAGCTTCAGTTGTTGCATTTTCTGTTTAATATTGCCAAAGCAGACGGTCATGTAAGCGCACCAGAGGTCAGTAAATTGGAAGAAATTGCCCGTTTGTTGCGGCTTGGCTCCCCTGATTTTAACTCTATAAAAGCCATGTTTATAGAAGCAACAGATGGTGCTTACACCATTTTAGAGGTAGAAAAAACCGCTACAGATGCAGCAGTAAAAAAAGCCTATAGAGACATGGCCAAGAAATACCATCCAGACCGCGTCATTACAGAAGACGCCGCCATAAAAAGTGGTGCAGAAGAAAAATTCAAACAAGTACAAAAGGCCTACGAGGCCATTCAAAAAGAACGCGGCATGTAATAAGCCGCCAAAAAAACCGCAAAACCAAAAAAAAATACAAAACCAAAA
>Ga0102892_1000377_pt1 | contig 11626 bp, 9 predicted proteins | sample Colrivmeta1553A3_FD_84501 | JGI IMG/M metagenome (GOLD analysis project Ga0102892, IMG submission 84501) | Estuarine microbial communities from the Columbia River estuary - metaG 1553A-3 | ecosystem: Environmental > Aquatic > Marine > Intertidal zone > Estuary | place: USA: Columbia River Estuary...
AAGTAGTAAGCATGATGACAGGCATTCCTGTAAAGAGAATGGTGGAAGCAGAAACTACGAAGCTGAAGAAGATGACGGAGGAAATGAAGACCGAAGTTATTGGACAAGACGAAGCATTAGGCAAAGTGGTGAAAGCCATTCAAAGAAATAGAGTAGGCTTGAAGGATCCTAAAAAACCTATTGGTACTTTTATTTTCTTAGGTCCAACAGGCGTAGGTAAAACAGAGTTGGCTCGTGCGCTTGCCAGAAATTTATTTGACTCAGAAGATTCTTTAATTAGAATTGATATGAGTGAGTATATGGAAAAGTTTTCTGTAAGCCGTTTAATTGGAGCGCCTCCAGGTTATGTAGGCTATGAAGAAGGCGGTCAGTTAACAGAGAAGGTACGCCGTAAGCCATACTGCGTCATACTTTTAGATGAAATTGAAAAAGCACATCCAGATATTTATAATATTTTATTACAAGTATTAGATGATGGTATATTAACAGATGGCCTAGGTAGAAAAGTAGATTTTAAAAATACTTTAATTATCATGACTTCAAATATTGGCGCTCGTCAATTAAAAGAGTTTGGGGATGGAGTAGGATTTGCGACTGCTACGCGTGTACTTCAAACCGACGAAAACAACAGATCTGTTATTGAAAAAGCATTAAAGAGAACTTTCTCTCCTGAATTTTTAAATAGAGTAGACGATGTGGTAGTGTTTAATTCATTGACCAAAGAAAATATTTTCTTAATCATTGACATTATCATGAAAAACGTATTAGGTCGTTTAGTGACTTTAGGTTTGAACTTAGTTTTATCTGAAGAGGCTAAAGGTTTTATTGCAGACAAAGGCTATGATGTTCAATTTGGAGCAAGACCTTTACATAGAGCCATTCAAAAATATATCGAAGATCCTCTAGCGGAAGAAATATTAAACCACAGTGTTAAAGAAGGCGATACCTTATTAGGCGATTTAGATAAAGAAAATACGAAGCTTGTTTTTACTTTACAAAAAAAGGAAAAAGAGAAAGCGCCAAAGGCTCCTAAAGAACCAAAAGAAGATTAAGTCTTGAAATATAATTAAAAAGGCCTCCTAGATAAGGGGGCCTTTTTAATGGAAAAACTTTCGAACTAAGTTTATAATAAACCTTTATATTTTAAAAGAGTATTAATTTTTATTTATTTATTTATTTATTTCCCCAACGATAACTACTTGCTTTTAGTCCCGCTAAGTCAAGTATGCGGTGCACCACTGTATAAGCCACTTCTTCAATCGTTTGAGGCTTGCTATAAAAACTAGGAGTAGCCGGACAAATAATACCACCAGCTAAGGTGATTGTTTCCATATTTTTAATATGAATTAAGTTATAAGGTGTTTCGCGTGCCACTAGTATGAGCTTTCTTCTTTCTTTTAAAATCACATCTGCAGCCCTAGTTACTAAATCATCGCTTATACCACTTGCAATACGCCCTAAAGTACCCATACTGCAGGGCACAATAATCATAGAATTAAATTGAGCCGAGCCTGAGGCAAAGGGGGCGTTAAAATCGTTTTTTTGATAAAAATGAAAGGGGTACTTGCTGTAGTCTTTGTTGCCTAATTCTGTCTCCCAAACTACCTTTGCATTATCACTCATGACAATGCCCACGGCCTCTATCTGGTCCGGCATTTGGCTTAAACTATCTAATAAGCATTTAGCGTAAATGGCGCCACTGGCCCCTGTGATGGCTACTACAATTTTATTCATATACTATTAACAAAAATAGGCACTAATTGTTGAATTATAAACTGCCTATGTATTTAGGGCCTAAATCTTGCTTAAGATGGATTTTTATAATTAAATTACAGCAACGAAAAACGAAGGCTTAAGCCAATCATTTTAATTAGAAATTTCAATTATGCGAAGTCAAGAGCAGGATTTATTTACACTTAAAAATAAAGTCATTGTAGTGACAGGGGCCACCGGGGTTTTAGGGGGCAGTTTTGTAGAGGCTATTTCCAAGCAAGGGGCCACTGTAGTTTTAATTGGTCAAAACGAGTTGCTGGGCGAAGAGCGTGCGGCATTTATTAGAAGCCAAGGGGGAGAAGCCTTGTTTTTAAAAGCAAATGTACTTGTGGAAGCTGAATTAGAAGTCGCCAAGAATAAAGCAGTAGATACATATGGAACTATTCATGGTTTAGTGAATGGTGCAGGAGGTAATTTACCTGAAGGGGTATTATCGCCCGACCAAGATGTCTTTACAATGAATATGGAGGGGATGAAAAAAACAATGGAGCTAAATGTATGGGGTACTTTATTGCCGGTGCAAGTATTTGGTCCTGCCATTGCAAAATCGGGAGTAGGAAGTATTGTGAATATTTCTTCTGTAAATTCAAAAAGAACAGTAACACGAGGACTAGGCTATAGTATGGGAAAGGCCGCCATTGATTTATATACCAAATGGTTTGCAGTAGAAATGTCCAATAGATATGGCGATGCAGTAAGAATTAATTCCATTATGCCAGGTTTTTTTCTAACGAAACAAAATAAAAATTTATTAACCAAGGAAGATGGTAGCTTAACAGATAGAGGCAATTTAATTATTAAAAATACGCCCTTTAAAAGATTTGGAAGTCCAGATGAATTAACGGGCGCATTAATATGGTTATTAAGTGACGCTTCAAAATTTGTAACGGGCATGGATATTGGAGTGGATGGAGGTTTTACCATTAATACTGGCGTCTAATTTAAAAGAAAGAAAAAGCTTTGCTTATAATGCTTATGAATAATAGTCCCTCTTATGCTAATATAGAATACAGAATGGAGCAGACCATGCGTTGGTTTGGTCCATCCGATCCTGTTTCATTAGCGGATATTAGGCAAGCAGGTTGTACAGGGGTGGTAACAGCATTACATCATATTGCTAATGGGGAAATATGGACAGTAGAAGAAATTAATGCTAGAAAAAAAATAATTGAAGCCAAAGGGCTTAGATGGTCTGTGGTAGAAAGTGTACCTGTGCATGAATCTATTAAAACACAGAAAGGCGATTTTAAAAAACATATTGAAAACTATAAAATAAGTCTTCGCAATTTAAGCACCTGCGGTATAAAAATAGTGACCTATAATTTTATGCCAGTAGTAGATTGGACTAGAACTCATTTAGCCTTTCCACTGCAAGATGGTTCTTTGGCTTTGCGATTTGAAAAAGCAGCCTTTATCGCCTTTGATTTATTTATCTTAAAAAGAGCCGGGGCGCAAACTAATTATACAAAGGAAGAAATAGCAGCTGCTCAAATTCGATTTAATGAAATGTCTACAATTGAAAAAAATGAATTGCAGGCCAATATTATTAAAGGGCTTCCTGGAAGTGAAGAAAGTTTTTCATTAGAACAATTTGCCGCAGCTTTAAATACTTATGAGGGAATAGGAGAAGGGGAGTTGAGAAAACATTTAATTTATTTTCTAGAGCAAATAGTGCCTATTGCCGATGAATGCGGCATTCAATTAGTCATTCACCCCGATGACCCACCTTATGCTATCTTAGGACTACCAAGGGTGGTAAGCACAGCTAATGATATACAAGCCTTAGTGGATGCGGTCCCTTCTTTAAATAACGGACTTTGTTTTTGCACGGGTTCTTTTGGCGTGCGTGCAGACAATAATTTACCAGACATGATTCGACAATTTGGAAATAGAATTCATTTCTTGCATTTGAGAAATACTAGAAGAAACGATAAGGGCGATTTTTTTGAAGACAATCATTTAGAAGGAGATGTAGATATGGTGGCGGTGATGGAAGAAATTGTTTTACTCATGCAGCAAAGAAAGCAAGGTATTCCTATGAGACCCGATCATGGGCATCAAATCTTAGATGATTTAAACAAGAAAACTAATCCTGGTTATTCGGCTATTGGTCGTTTAAAAGGCTTGGCAGAATTAAGAGGTTTGGAATTGGGTATTTTAAGAAATAATTTAAATAAGCAGTAAAAATTAATTGAATGGCTATTTCAAAAAATCATACTATTATCAACGATTCTTTTTTATTAGAATCTAAATTGGCTAATACTTTATATCATAGCTATTTAGCGCATTTGCCAATTATCGATTATCATAATCATTTATCACCCAAGGCTATTGCAAAAAATACATCTTACGATACCTTAACGGATATATGGCTAACAGGGGATCATTATAAATATAGGGCCATGCGTGCTTGGGGTGTACCAGAAAAATTTATTTCAGGCGCTGCCACTAAGGAGCAAAAGTTTTTGGCCTGGGCAGACTGTATGCCTAATACTTTACGCAATCCTCTTTTTCATTGGTCGCATATGGAACTTAAAAATTCTTTTGGGATTAATGAATATTTAAATAAAAATAATGCTTTAGCCATTTATAAAAATGCGAATAAGCAATTACAAAAGAAAGCCTTAAGCACCAGAGGTATTCTGGCTAGTTATAAAGTGGAATTAGTGGGCACCACCGATGACCCATGTGATAATTTGCAATACCATAAGTTATTGCAAAATGAAACATTGAAAATGCTTCCCAGCTTCAGGCCTGATCAAATTTTTAAAATTCAGGATAAGCAAGCCTTTATGCAATACCTGCAGCAATTAGAAAAGGCAGCCAATTGTAAAATAAAAACCATCGCCGATTTATTGAACGCCTTAGAGCAAAGAGTAAATTATTTTCATGAACATGGCTGCCGCATTGCCGACCATGGTTTAGCACAAATGCCCTCAAATTTAGTTTTAACGAAGTCATTAGAATTGGAGTTCACTCAATTTATTCAATCGAAAAAACTAGTTCAGTTCTCGGCGCCTGATAATTTTGTAGGCGTAGTTTTATTGGCTCTTTCTAAAATGTATTATAAGAAGGGTTGGGTGCAACAATTTCATTTAGGCCCTATTAGAAATAACAATACGCGATTACAAGAGAAATTAGGTTTTGATGCGGGTGCCGATTCCATTGGCGATTATACCCAAGCAAAAACCTTATCTCATTTTTTAAATACATTAGATACCAAAGGTCAGTTATGTAAAACCATTATATATAATTCGAATCCGGCCGATAACGAAGTATTTGCTACCCTCTGCGGTAATTTTAATGAAAGTGGTATTCGTGGCAAAGTACAGTTTGGTGCAGCTTGGTGGTTCTTAGATCAGAAAGAGGGTATTGAAAAACAAATCAATGCTATTTCAAATATGGGACTGATATCTACTTTCGTGGGTATGACTACCGATAGTAGAAGCATATTATCCTTTGCAAGACATGAATATTTTAGAAGAGTTATTTGTAATTTGTTTGCTAAGGAAATGATGACGGGGCTTTTACCCAATGATGAAAAATGGGTAGGGGCCATGCTTCAAAATATTGCTTATCATAATGCTAAATCCTATTTTAATTTATGAATTTAGCTAAGGTATTTTGTTTTGGAGAAATTTTATTGCATTATGCACCTCCGGTGAATAGTGACTTTATAGAAAGTCAAAATATGCCTTTTTATTTAGGTGGGGCTGAATTAAATGTAGCAAGCGCTTTAGCTAAATGGGATATACCTGTAAAATATGGAACAGCAATGCCTTCACATTTTTTAACAGATACTATTATTAGTGATTTAGCTAAAAAAAATATTGATACATCGGCTATTCAATTTTCTGGTCATCGTTTAGGCTGCTTTTACTTAGCAACAGGATTAGATATGAAAAGTGCAGGGGTAGTGTATGATAGAGATAATTCTTCCTTTGCCTCCATTCAAAAAGGAAGTATTGATTGGAAAGAAGTTTTAAAAGACGTGCATTGGTTTCATTTTTCTGCCATATCGGCGGCTCTAACACAAAATGCAACCGATGTTTGTGAAGAAGCACTAATAGCCGCTACTGAATTGGGTATTCCAATTTCAGTGGACTTAAACTATAGAGCTAAATTATGGCAATATGGAAAAACACCTATTGAGGTCATGACTCGATTGGTAAAATACTGTACAGTCTTAATGGGTAATCTTTGGGCGGTAGAAGAAATGTTAGGAATAAATTCAACTATAAAGTCAAGTGAAGGGTTTTCATCTGCGGATTTAGAGCAAGCGGCCCATAAAAGTATCTTGGCATTGAAAGAGCAGTTTCCTTTGTTAAATACAATTGCCTATACTTTTAGATTAACAGACAGCTATTTTGGAATCATGTTTAATAAAAATAATTTCTATACTTCTTCAACTTATACAATGAATGAAGTGAAAAATATAGTAGGAACAGGTGATTGCTTTATGGCGGGACTTATATATGGTATACGACATCAGCATAGACCAGAAGAAATTATCAATTTTGCGGCTGCAGCAGCGGTAGGTAAATTATATGAATTAGGAGATGCTACCGAACAAAGCCTAGAACAAATTAAAAAAAGAATGCTATGATGACAGAAGAACAAATGAAAGCTTATGTAAAAAAGGTAAAATTATTACCTTTGTTTTATCATGATGATATTACTGTATGCAAAGAAATTATCAAAGCGTTGTATGCAGCAGGCATTAGATGCATTGAATTTACCAATAGAGGGCCTAAGGCATTGGAGAATTTTAAATTATTATTAGCCCATAGAGCTTCAAATTATCCCGATTTAGTATTAGCCATTGGTACTATACAGCATCAAAAGGAGGCCGAGGCCTTCATAGACGCAGGGGCCGATTTTTTAATTAGTCCATTCTTTGATCAATCCATTGCCGATGTAGCTTATTTGCATAAAAAACTATGGATACCGGGTTGTATGACTTCCACTGAAATACATCAAGCGGAACTAGCGGGTTGTGATTTAATTAAATTATTTCCAGGCAATGTCCTAGGGCCAGATTTTGTTACTGCCATTAAACCTTTATTTCCTAGTCTAAGTTTTTTAGTTACGGGAGGAGTTGATACTAGTAAAGAAAATTTAACTGCCTGGTTTAAAGCAGGCGTGGTAGGTGTAGGCATGGGTAGTAAATTAATGAGTGAGGAAGTATTGGCTTCTAAAAATTATGCTGCCATAGAAACGCAGACTGCGAAAGCATTGGCTATTATTGCCAGTTTAAATTAATTATTTATGAAAGCTGCAGTCATTGGGAAATATCGTTGGACTATTTGCGCGCTTTTATTTTTTGCGACAACTATCAATTATTTAGATAGGCAGGTATTGAGTTTATTAAAGCCTACGCTCGAAAAGCAATTTGACTGGAGCAATAGCGATTATGCTAATATTGCATCTGTTTTTCAATTTGTGTATGCACTAAGCATGTTATTTGCGGGAAGAATTGTAGATAAATTGGGAACCAAATGGGGCTATGCTTGGGCTATTATTATTTGGTCTTTTGCTGCCATCATACATGCTTTCGCTATTCCTATAGGAACTAGCATTGTAAACATATTAGGATGGGTGGGTGTTGCAGCCGTTCCTGTTTCAATTGCAGGTTTTATGTTCTCAAGGGCATTACTGGGTTTTGGTGAGGCGGGTAATTTTCCTGCGGCCATAAAAACTACTGCTGAATATTTTCCAAAGAAAGAAAGGGCCTTTGCAACAGGTATATTTAATTCAGGAACCAATGTGGGTGCCATATTAGCTCCCTTGTCTGTTCCTTGGATTGCCCTTCATTGGGGATGGGAAGCAGCTTTTATTATTATTGGAGCTATTGGATTTTTATGGTTGATTGCTTGGTTTATTTTTTATGAGATACCTGCAAAACAATCAAGACTTAGTGAAGCAGAAAAAGCCTTTATTAATAGTGATCATGAAGTGGAAGCCATTTTTGAAAAAGGCATAGAAACTAATAAAATTACATGGCTTACTTTATTAAAATATAAACAAACCTGGGCATTTGCGATTGGTAAATTTTTAACGGATGGAGTTTGGTGGTTCTTTTTATTTTGGTTGCCTAGTTATTTAAAAGACCAATATAGTATGGAGGGCACTCAAATTATATTGCCTTTGTCTGTATTATATAGTTTAACCATGATAGGAAGTATTGGTGGGGGATGGTTCCCTACTTATTTTATTAATAAAGGGGCCAAGCCATACGAAGGTAGAATGAAGGCCATGTTATTAATCGCCTTCATACCACTAGTTGTATTATTTGTTCAGCCCTTGGGATATTTAAGTTTTTGGGTTCCAGTTTTATTGATTGGTATAGGCGCTTCTGCACACCAAGCATGGTCGGCCAATATTTATACCACTGTTTCTGATATGTTTCCCAAGCGTTCCATTGCCACAGTCATTGGTATGGGCGGAATGGCAGGGGGTATGGGAGGCGTAGTGGTTTCTAAAATGGGTGGTTGGTTATTTGATGCCTATAAAGTACAAGGCATTCAAAAAGCGGTAAATGTAGCTGCTGAAAAAGGACTTACCGACTTTTTGCAAAAGACAAATGCATTAAATGTATTAGATGTCAATGGAATTCCCCTTAGAATTTCAGAAAAAGAATGGTCGCATTTATCTGATCAAACTATTCAATCTATTCAAAATATTAATCTTCAAAATTATCAAGTGTTCTATGCTATTCAAAAACAAATTATACAAGAAGAAATGGCTGTTGCTTATGGGTATATGTTTGTTTTTTGTGCCATTGCTTATTTATTAGCATGGCGCATTATGAAATGGTTGGTTCCTAGAGAAAAATTAATTAACTTACCTTAATATCTTTACTCATTGCAAATCAAGTATTATGAAAAAAATGTTACTGCTATTTTTAGGTTTTACAATATTAAGTATGGAAAGCTTAGTTGCGCAAAATAACTCGGAAGATTTATTCAATGGTAAAAATCTTGCTGGGTGGATTCAATATAATGGCAAGGCAAAGTATACCGTTGAAAATGGGGAAATAGTAGGACGAACAGTGCCAGGGGAGCCCAATAGTTTTTTATCGACCGAAAAATTATACGGCGATTTTATTTTGGATTTAGACCTTAAAGTAAATGAACATATGAATTCGGGCATTCAGTTTAGATCTGAATTAAACGATGCCAATGACAAATGTACTGTCACAGATAAACATACACCTAATAGAGTACATGGTTATCAAATGGAAATTGACCCATCCCCAAGAGCTTGGAGTGGTGGTATATATGATGAAGCTAGAAGAGACTGGTTATACCCCCTAGAATACAATACCGCAGCTAAGACGGCTTTTAAAAATAACGCATGGAATCATTATAAAATAGAAGCCATTGGTAATAGTATAAGAACCTGGGTCAATGGTGTGGAGTGCGCTCATATCATTGATAATATGACTTTAAAAGGTTTTATTTCTTTGCAAGTACATCAAATTAATGATGCAAAAGATGCAGGGCAAGAAGTACGTTGGAAAAATATTAAAATTCAAACTACCAATTTAAAACCTACAGCACCTTCGAATTTATTTGTGGTGAATTTAATACCCAATACTATTTCAGAAGATGAAAAAAGAAATGGTGTTCGACTTTTATGGGATGGGGTAAGTTCCAAAGGATGGAGAGGGGCCAATAAAAATTATTTTCCTGAGAATGTATGGTATATTAAAGAAGGTGTTTTACATGTGAAAGGTTCAAATGGAGCGGAAGCTTCTAGTGGTGGTGATATTGTTACTGTGGATGAGTTTCATGCTTTTGATTTGCAATTTGAATTTCAAATGTCTGATACCGCTAATAGTGGTGTAAAATATTTTGTGACTGAAAAAGAAAATAATACTGGTTCTGCAATTGGTTTAGAGTATCAAATATTGGATGATGATAAACATCCCGATGCCTTACTAGGATCTATTGGCAATAGAACCAACGCCTCTTTATATGACTTGATACCTGCTTTAAGAATTGGTGCTGGTAGAAGAGAGAAATTACCTTTAGGTGCTTGGAACAGAGGCCGCGTTATTGTTTTTCCTGATGGGAAAATTGAACATTGGATTAATGGTTGGAAAGTAGTAGAATATCAAAGAGGTACCCAATATTTTTATGCGTTAGTAGCTAAAAGTAAGTATGTAGTGTGGCCAAATTTTGGAATGGCTGAAAAAGGGCATATCTTATTGCAAGAACATGGTACCCATGTAGCTTTTAGAAGTATTAAAATAAAAGAATTATAAACTTTGAAAAATTAAAGAATTATAAATTATGAAAAACTCAAGAAGAAATTTTATCAAAACAACAGCCAAGGCTACTGCAGCTACTTATGCAGCTACCCTAGGTTTTTCAGCGAAAAGCTATGCCAATATAATAGGTGCTAATGATAGAGTAAGACTAGGCGTGGTAGGCTATTCCGATAGGTTTAGACAATCGCATTTACCTTGTTTTTTAAATCATTCTAAAGAATTGAATTTTGATATAGTAGCAGTTTCAGATATATGGAAAATAAGAAGAGAGGAAGGAAAAAATTTATTAGAAAAAACAATGGGTCATACCATTAGAGCAGCGCGTAACAATGAAGAATTATATGCAGGCAAAGATATGGATGGTGTATTTATTAGCACTGCCGATTTTCAACATGCCATTCATGCTACAGAAGCAGTGAAAGCGGGTATGGATGTTTACTGTGAAAAACCTTTTGCAGAAACGATGGAAGACAATAGAATGGCTTTAAAAACTATTAAAGCCTCTGATCGTATTGTGCAAATTGGTTCACAAAGAAGAAGTGGCCCTAATTATAAAGCCGCTGCCGACTTTATTCAATCAGGAAAGTTTGGACCTATTACCATGGTAGAATTAACTTGGAATGTAAACCAACCTGGCCGTTGGAGAAGACCAGACTTAGTGGCTAAATGTAAAGAAGAGGATTTAGATTGGAACCGCTATTTATTAAATCGTCCTTACGAAAATTTTGATCCAAGAAAATATTTAGAGTATAGATTGTTCTGGCCTTATTCTTCTGGTATGCCAGGACAATGGATGAGTCATCAAATTGATACAGTGAATTGGTTTAGTCAATTACCACATCCTCGCAGTGTAACGGCTAATGGAGGAATTTATGCTTGGAAAGATGGTAGAAAAAATTGGGATACTACAACTGCTGTATTTGATTATGGCCCCTTAGATGATATGTCAAAAGGTTTTCAAGTGGTGTTTATGTCGCGTATGCATAATGGAGATGAAAACCCTTCAGAAATTTATTATGCCAATGGAGGAGAGTTGAATTTAGTAACCAATATGGTTTCTCCTAATGGTGGTTTACAAGCTGCACCTGCATCAGCTATGAAAATGCAACCTAATTTATTAGAGAAGTATAATTTATCTGACAATACAGCAAAGGTAGTGGCCTCTGCCAATACAGGGGGAGATATGCTCACTTCTGCGCATGTACGTAATTGGATGGAATGTATAAGATCAAGAAAACAGCCCAATGCACCTGTGGAAGCTGGCTATCAACATTCTATTGCCACTATTATGACCAACGCGGCCTGCCATACAGGAGCGAAAGTAACCTTCGATGAAAAAACGCAAGAGGTAATGGCGAACGGAAAAGTATTTAAGTATTAATTTTTAAGTATTAATCTACTTTATACATTTTCTCGTAATATTCTTCGGCCATTCTATTACTATCAAATTGGAAACGAACATCCTTCATTCCATTTTGTGTAATCTGACGCCAAGTATCCTTGTTGTCATAATACATAGGAATAATTTGTTGTTCTAGTATTTTATAGAGTTCATCTAAATCGTAGTCGTCTTGTTGT
>Ga0102892_1000387_pt1 | contig 11527 bp, 16 predicted proteins | sample Colrivmeta1553A3_FD_84501 | JGI IMG/M metagenome (GOLD analysis project Ga0102892, IMG submission 84501) | Estuarine microbial communities from the Columbia River estuary - metaG 1553A-3 | ecosystem: Environmental > Aquatic > Marine > Intertidal zone > Estuary | place: USA: Columbia River...
CAACAATTGCAACCGTCGCGCCATCGCCAGCAAGGCGCCGGACCTGAACCTGTGGGTCAGGGGTCTGATCGGTAAGCTTATCAGTGATGATGCGACGGATCGCTTCGGGGGTATTTTCTTCGGCCTTTACCCGCCCCGCGTAGGGAACAAAGATAAAGCCCGAGCCGTCAACTTGCACTTCTTCAAGCACAGTTGCGTTTTGGCCTTGCGGGACCAACAAACCATCGTCCACGTTTTCCCAGATCGTCAGGCCAAGCGTATCACCAGCGCGGATTGTATCCGAGCCAACAACGCCAGCGTCTGTAAAGCCAGCCGAAAAGCCCAAGGCGGGCGTCACAGCGGCGATCCGGTTTACGCGGTCGTCAACAACAAGAACAAAGGCATCGCCTTGTTCCAATACGGAACCCGAATAGATTTCGGATTTATTCGGCCCAGAACGGGGCAAGCCACATGAGGCCACAAGGCCTAGGGTCACCACAAGAGCCGCGCCTTTTGCAAAGCGCAATGTCAGAGAAATCACTGCTCGGTCTCCTCGACCTATTTCGGAACTGCCTCAAGTTTTTCTTTTAACCTACGGGAATCCCGAGGCAAAAGCTAGTTCACTGACGGGATAAGGCCTTGTGCTGCTACCAAACTGTTGCGTCGATGTCGCGATAGGGATGGAGGGCTCTAGGTCTAGTGGTTCCTAGTTTACGATACGCAAGGGCTGGCGTGGTGGAACCTTGCCAGATTTGAGCGAGTCGTAGGGATCTTCGTCGCTGAGCATCATATCAACGACTTGTCGCATCAATTGCCTGCGCCCGCGTGCCGAATAAAAACCACTCTGAACTTGGCTAGTTTCAAGCAAGAAACGACGGTAGTCTTTGAACGCGCGGCTGTCAGGGCTGGTCGGATTGGCGAAGAATTCATCCAGCGGCTGTTCCGAGACAAACTCGGGCTTATTGTAAACAGCCTTGCCAAAGACCTTGAGCGGGATGCCACGCCAAAGCACCTGTTGGCCTGCGGTCGAGTTGACGGTCACAGAGGTGCGCGCGTGATCCAGCAGTTGCGCCAGTTTTCCGCCCCGCACATAATGAACGCGGTCCTCAACACCCAAACGTTTTGCTTCGTCGCGAATGATTTGGCGCAGCGGAGAGCCGCCATTTTCCAGCGGGTGTGCTTTGAACACGAGGTGGTGGTGGCGCGGGGTGCCTTTGGCGAAGCCTTCTAGCACAACCGTGATGAACTCGCCCATGCGGGTAAATGGCGAATGCATCTGAAAACTGGCGTCATGTTCGAGTTGCATCAAAACGAGGTGATACGGAAATCCGCCAAATCTGATCCGCGCCGTGGCGAGAATGCGGTCCAAGGCAATAATGGGCATCAGCAGCAAGCGGCGGGTATATAGCGCAGCCTCTGTCAGTACCGGCAATTCGCGGTGCCGTGCCAGTTTGCGGTAGTTGCTATTCCGAAACAGCACGAACCAATGGTAAATTGCTCCGTAAAGAACGTGGTGGCGCATGTCACCCCAATGGGCAGGTGGCGTCGGAACTTCGAGATCGGAAAGTGCTAATGCGGCTTGCATGTCCTCCACGCTGAGATCCATCAGACGAGAGTTGCCGTTTGTGCCGCCACGCTCGTAACTGACCCAATAGGGGCGCATGTAGCCTTCTTCAAAGACATGAACCCGCAGGCCTGCCGCCTTGGCCAATTCCACGGCTTGCGCGTGGATCGGGCGTGTGTCGCCATAAAGCACGATGTCGGTGATGCTGTGGGTGTTGATCAGGTCGGTAAAATAAGCGGGCCAGTTTTCTGTCGTGTCACGGTAGGAGATATATCCTGCAGCGCCAAACCAGAAAGCACGGTCGCCCGCGTTAAAGCCGACGCGCCATACCTCACCGCCAGCTTTGCGCAGCATTTTAGCGAGCCTGTGGAAAAATGGCCCGTGTGGTCCCTATAGGAACAAAAAGCGGCGGTCTGCAGTGGTGGTCACGGTGTAGGATTATCCTGAAACTGATCAACACTAGCTTACTTGCATGCCCTTTTGGCAGGAATAAGGCATATCTGAAACGCGGGCGCCGTGGCATGGCTTGATTGCAACACCTCAAGGGGCTAGGTCTGGAGAAACTTCAAAGAGGAATTGCCATGTTTACAGGCATTGTCAGCGATCTGGGCGCGGTGCGCGCATTAGAGAAAAAAGGTGATTTGCGTGCAAGAATTGGCACCAGTTACGACGTGAACGGTATTGATCTGGGTGCGTCGATCGCATGCGATGGCGTGTGCCTGACGGTCGTGTCGATGGGCAGCGATGGCGGCAATTGGTTTGATGTCGAGATTTCTGCGGAAAGTGTGAACCTGACGAACATCTCTGGGTGGGATGTTGGACGCACCTTGAACCTAGAGCGGGCGCTGCGATTGGGGGACGAACTTGGCGGGCATATCGTGTCAGGCCATGTAGACGGTGTCGCCGAGATTATCAACATGACCGATGAGGGCGACAGTACGCGGTTTGTTTTCCGCGCGCCAAAGGCCTTGGCGAAGTTCATTGCGCCCAAAGGGTCTGTTGCCTTGAATGGCACGTCTTTGACGGTGAATGCGGTGGATGGGTGTGACTTTGGCGTCAATATCATCCCGCATACCAAGGAAGTCACCACTTGGGGCAAGTCTCAAGTTGGCGACTTTGTGAATTTGGAAATCGACACGATGGCGCGGTATGTGGCGCGGTTGCGGGAATTTGATTAAGGGATGATGGGTTAAAACCCATCCTACGCCGTCACGCACACCACATGTGTTACGCGAAACTAAGTAGGGTGGGTCTTGACCCATCACGGTTGAAAAGGACGCCACGATGATGAGTTTGCCGCTGCCTGAGTTTGAGAAGCCTGTGAAGCTACTGCTTGTTGTGGCTGACGCGGAGGCGCATGTTGAGAACGCGGTCTTAATGATGGACGCGCATAATATCGGCTTTGAACTGCTCGACATGCCATCATCCGCCGAAATCCCCACCGCAATTGCGATTGCCGCAAGGATGAGCAATTTTGACGGCTTTGTCGTCTTGGCAGATGCGCAAACTCCTGAAAGTGCGCAAGGTTTGCAGATGCTTGGGCTACAGGGCTTATGTATCGGTTACGGATTAAACTCAAAAGACGCGGATAAAGCGACATCAGCGGTTGCTGCGGCCTTGCACCTTGTGGCAACCAGCCGTAAGTGGGGCCGTCCTGACAATGGCGTCGGGTTCACAAGCGAAATTCTATTGGCGCAGGGCGGCAAGACCACAGCATGACGATCTCAAACAACCAACTCCGCAAAATGAAATCCGCAGCCCGCTTTTACGCGGTGCAGGCCTTGTTTCAGATGGAATCGTCTGGCCAGACTGTCGAGCGCGTGATCGCAGAGTTTGAAACGCACCGTTTTGGCGAGATCTACGACGATATCGAGATGCAAGAGGGTGACGTCGGCACGTTCCGCATGCTGGTTGAAAAGGCCGTTGATGATCAGGCGATTATCGACCAAATGACCGACCGCGCGCTTGTTGCCAAATGGCCGATTGCCCGCATTGATCCGACTTGGCGCGCCTTGTTCCGTGCTGCTGGTGCAGAACTGCGCAACAAGATCACCCCGCCAAAGGTCGTGATTGTTGAGTTCGTGCACGTGGCCGAGGCGTTTAGCCACGACGGCAAAGAGCCGAAGTTTGTGAATGCGGTTCTGGATCATATGGCTCGCGAGGCGCGTCCAGACGCATTTTAAGCGGAATTTCACCAAGTTGGGTGATATCTCGGCTTCACGAACAGTGGGATATAGGTGGCCTTAGTCAAAAAGGACCTATCCCATGTTATTCAAATCGACCTTATTCGTTTGTGCAGCGCTTACACAGGTACTGGCATTCGCCCCGTCTGTGTCTGATGCGGCCTGTCGCTTGTGCATGCCAGAACCAGTCTTGGAGCCTATCGTGATTGAGCCTCGCCCGATTAACGGCGGGCAGCAGGACATGAACGGAGAGTCAGGCAGGACCTCGCGCGAAACCATAGAGTTTGGCGATACCTCTGTGCCAAAGTCGACGGTCGCGATTGGGGGCTTTGGACTTTTGATGTTCATGTTGGATGGTCTTGGTACCTCAGGGGCTACTCAGTAGGACCTGTTGTATGTTAGTGTTTCTTTGAAATGCGAAGGATAGTCCCATGGCTGATATGCAAAACACCCCAAAACCTGACATTATGGACGCCGTGCGTAAGTTCCGCACAAGGTTTAAGAACGTCGGCTATGTCCTTATTTTTCTTTGCGTTTTGGCGATTTTGTTTCCGCTTATTTTCTCGATTGCAGCGAAAACTTTGCTTGGGTGGGTGTTCTTGCTTACTGGCGCCGCGATGCTCTATCACGCGTTCCAATCCAAGGAATGGCAGTCGGCGATTTGGTCGGGCCTGATTGCGCTGATGCATATCGCACTTGGCGTTTACTTGGGCTTTTTCGCGCTGACGGGCCTCATTGGCCTGACGTTTTTCGTGGGTATCGCGTTTTTGGCGCAGGGTGCTTTTGAAGGCATGATCGCCATGCAGCACCGGCCAAAGAAGGGGTGGGGCTGGCTTGCGTTTAACGGATTTGCCACGCTGGCGATGGGGACATTGTTGATCGCTGGGCTGCCGTCGACCGCGCTTTGGGCGATTGGGCTGTTGTTGGGGATCAACTTCCTGACGTCAGGCATTGCCTTTGTGGCATTGGCTAACGCTGCTGGAGAGTAAGGTGGCGGGAACCGCTGCATCCGTTCAGGGATTTATTCCCGTGAACCTGTATGTACAGGTGGGCGCCAGGTAATTGGACCAGGGTCCAAACAGAGCCAGCTCCCTGGGATTTGCTTACGGCCACTGGAATGTAACCCCGATAGCGATCGAGAAGAGCAGAAACCCGCCAACACTACAGATAGGGTGGCGGAGGGTTTCCCGCAAGGGGCCTTGGTGTTACTGGGCGAAACCCATCGTTTCGAGCAGGTCATGTGGCGCAAAACGCAGCACCAGACGCTCGATCACGCCGACGGCGATCAGGGACATGCAAACTTTTGCGAAAGTAACATCAGTGAAAAGTGTCATGGGGCAGCTCCATAATTAAGTTACCCCTCTTCTGACGTTCGATTCCGCCCAAATCGTGGCCCGCTTAGGTCCATTTTGGACGCGACCCTACGTAACTTGCCCCTATTGCGCCCTATTTCGCAAAGGCTTGACCGATGTTTACCTTTTGTTCATAAAACGACCATGCCAAATGACCTGATCCTGCCCGACATGATGCCCGGACAACTGCTTGCGCGCGGTGTGTCGCGTCATTTGCGTCAGCATGATTTTGTCAGTGTTGAGGAATTGGTACCGACAAGGGGCTTGCGCGTCGACGTGATGGGTCTTGGTCCTAAGGGCGAGATTTGGGTGATTGAGTGCAAATCGAGCCGCGTTGATTTCCAGACTGACAGCAAATGGCAAGGATACCTTGAATGGTGCGACCGGTTCTTTTGGGCGGTCGATCAGAATTTTCCGACGGAATTGCTGCCTGATGATACAGGGCTGATTATTGCGGATGCTTATGATGCGGAGATTATACGCATGGGGCCTGAGACCAAGCTGGCGGGGGCAAGGCGTAGGGTGATGACCCAGAAGTTTGCCCGCCATGCCGCGGTGCGTGCACAGGCGGCGCGTGATCCGAGTGTGGGGGAGCGTTACGGTCTGAAGTAGCGCCGAAGTGCTGGGGGCCAGCCCCCAGACCCCCGAGGTATTTTAAATCAGAAGAAAGAGTTAGCGCTTTTTCATCATACGAGCGGCTTGGGCTGCTGCACGCATTTCTTCGGCGATTTCTTCGGCTTCTTCGGGTTCAAAATCCATGGGGATTTCTACGCCATTAGATTCGATGAAAAGTCGCACCATACCTGTGTCGGTTGGCCCGATTTGCATGTTTGCTTCTACGTCGCGTTCGTCGTTGATACCCATAATGGTGTCCTATTTTGCGTTGTTTGCCTGATCTATCCTGCCCATTGACCGATTGGCAAGGAAAAGGCGGGTAGGGGTCTTGCAATCAAAACGGCTTGGGGCTAAATCCAACCCCGATGCCGCCTTAGCTCAGTTGGTTAGAGCACTGGTTTGTGGAACCAGGGGTCCCCCGTTCAAGCCGGGGAGGCGGTACCATCCCCCCATTTGTTAATGTCACACTGTGTGCACCGCGCGTGCACCAAGCGTGCACCGTAAATACGCCGCATGACATCTGTGATTGCAGCGGTTAGAGAGCGTGCAAGTTTAGTTTTGGAGCCTGCACATGGCCGCGCGTTTGATCGAATTTGAAATTGAAGCCAATCCAGCCCCGCGTTTGGATAAGGCGCTGGGTCGTGATGTGCCCGAGGAGGCCTCGCTGTCGCGGTCACGTTTGGCCAAGCTGATTGCCGATGGTGCGGTGCAGGTGAATGGCGTTGTTGTGACCGATCCCCGTTTTCGGGTGGAAGAGGGCGCGCAGATTGCTGTTGTCGTGGATGTGGCCGAGGAGAGCCATATTGGTGCCGAGGATATCCCGCTGACCGTGGTCTATGAGGATGATGATCTGATTGTCATAAATAAGCCGTCGGGCATGGTGGTGCATCCCGCACCCGGTACACCGACGGGCACGCTGGTAAATGCGCTGATCCATCATTGTGGCGAGAGCCTGTCTGGTGTGGGCGGCATGAAGCGCCCCGGCATTGTGCACCGCATTGATAAAGAGACGACGGGTCTGCTCGTGGTCGCAAAATCCGATAAGGCGCATCATAGCTTGGCCAAGCAGTTCGCCGATCACAGTGTTGAGCGCCGCTATATTGCGATGTGCTATGGTGTGCCTGAGGCCAATGATCCGCGTTTGCGTGGGATCAAGGGGGCATCGTTTGAGCCGGGGAATATTCTGAAGGTGCAGACGTTCTTGGGCCGTCATAAGACGGACAGGCAGCGGCAGGCGGTGTCGTTAACCACGGGCCGTCATGCGGTGACCCGCTGCCGTATTCTGGAGCCGCTGGGCACCCCTGCGGTGGCGTGTTTGGTCGAATGCTGGCTGGAGACGGGCCGCACCCACCAGATCAGGGTGCACATGGCCCATTGCGGTCATGCGCTGATGGGCGATCCGACCTACGGCGGTAAGCGCAAGATGTCGCCAAAGGCGATTGGTGAAGTGGGTGTTGAAGCGATTGCCAGCTTCCCGCGTCAGGCGTTACATGCCGCGACCTTGGGCTTTGTGCATCCGATTACGGACGAATTCATGGAATTCGAGGCGGATTTGCCGGATGATATGGTTGATTTGTTGACGGCTTTGGGCAGCAAGATGGTTCAAGCCTCGGATTAATTGATGCCGTTGGCGCGCTGCACTTCGCGGATATATGCCACGATCATGGTGACATCGCCACGGGTCAGGCCCGCGACGGGGGGCATATTGCCGAAGGGCCAGTGGTGGGACTGCACGCCGAGGGCTGCGGCGCGTTGAAAAGCTTCGTCGCCGTGGTGGTTGGGCTCGTAGATTTTGTAAATAAGCGGCGGGGCTTTGCCGTCTGTGCCTGCGCCATTGGGCCCGTGGCAGGACGCGCAATTTGCGTCGTAGGCGGTTTTGCCGATTTGTGCGTTATCCGAGAGGGTCGCGGGCAGAGTGACCTCGGCCAATGCTGTGCCAACGGCCATCGTGTCTGGCGCTTTGGTGGGCCAAAGGGCGTAGGCTGCGATGCCAATGGCTGCGACGGAGACGATAATTTTTACATTTTTCATTGTTTGCCCTTTGGTTTTTTACACCTTTGGGCCTTCCAGTGGGGGATTGGTCAAGCGATAAAATCTCAAAGTGTAGATTTCAAGCGGTCTCATGTGCGTGAATGCACTGACACATTCCTTTAAGTTCGCGTGATTGAGGTTCATATTACGTTTAAGTTTTATGGGTACACAGTCTTGAAACGAGACCGCGTTATGACCATATCCATGTTAAGCCCTTAAACATTGGGTTGGGAGTTAAGAAGAATGAGCAATTTGAAAAATCTGCCGGCACCATCACCGGAACAAGGCCTGAACCGCTACATGCAGGAAATTCGCAAATTTCCGATGTTGGAGCCTGAGGAAGAATACATGTTGGCCAAACGTTGGGTTGACCATGAGGATACGGAAGCCGCCCATAAGATGGTGACATCGCACCTGCGCTTGGCGGCCAAGATCGCAATGGGTTACCGTGGTTACGGATTGCCGCAATCCGAGGTAATCTCGGAGGCGAATGTGGGCCTAATGCAGGCTGTTAAGAAGTTTGACCCAGAGAAGGGTTTCCGCCTCGCGACCTATGCGATGTGGTGGATCCGCGCGTCTATTCAGGAATATGTGCTGCGCTCTTGGTCGATGGTGAAGCTTGGCACGACATCCGCGCAAAAGAAGTTGTTCTTTAACCTGCGTAAGGCAAAGAACCGCATCGGCGCACTTGAAGAGGGCGATTTGCGCCCTGAGAACGTGTCGCGGATTGCAACCGATTTGGGTGTGACCGAGGATGAGGTGGTATCAATGAACCGCCGCATGTCGGGTGGTGATGCCTCGTTGAACGCGATTGTCGGCTCCGACGGTGAAGGTGCGACGCAGTGGCAGGACTGGTTGACCGACGATAGTGTTGATACCGCTGGCGATTACGAGGAAAGCGATGAGCTGACCGCGCGCCGTGCGTTGATGGCCGAGGCGATGGACGTTTTGAACGAGCGCGAGAAGGACATTCTGGTGCAGCGTCGTTTGGCCGAGGAAACGATCACGCTTGAGGATTTGAGCGGCCAATATGATGTGAGCCGTGAACGTATCCGCCAGATCGAGGTGCGTGCATTTGAGAAGTTGCAAACGCGGATGCATGAATTGGCGCGTGAGCGTGGGATGCTTGCCGACGCTTAAAGGGTTTTTAGTGAGTGATAGGGGTCTCCGGTTTTCGGGGGCCCTTTTTTGTGGGCGGCCCTAATTTTATGCATGCGGCGCAGGTCTTTGGGATCGGTGAAAGATGGACGTTTTCGTTTTGGATTTGCTGGGCTAGGCTTGGGCGAAAGAGGGGGATGCTATGCAGCTAAATGATATCGTTGATCTAGAGCGGTTTGCGCTTGGGGATGCCGCGTTTATTAGGCAGTGTCGTGAGACATTGGACCGTGATGGCGTGTTAGTCTTGCCTGATTTTTTGCGGGCAGACGCCTTGGCTATGGTACATGCCGAGAGTGTCGGCAAACAGGATCGCGCGTATTTTTGTGCGCAAAACCACTCGGTGTACCTGACACCGCATAATGCGGAATTTGGCGATGATCACCCCGCGAATAGGCAGGTGGTCTCAAGCAAGGGATGCATTTGCGATGATGAGGTCGCAGAGGATTCGCCGCTGCGGTTGCTCTATGATCACCCTGATTTTCGTGGATTTGTCGCAGGCACGACGGGGCAGGCGGAGTTGCACCCCTACGCGGACACGCTGTCATCGATCAATGTGCATTACGCGGGGCAGGGGCAAGAATTGGGCTGGCATTTCGACAACTCGTCCTTTGCGATCACGCTGCTTATTCAGAAACCTGATGCGGGCAGTCGGTTTGAGTTCATCAAGGATTTGCGCGACGCGAAGGCGGGGCGGATGAATTACGAGGGTGTGGAAGACTTGCTGGATGGCCGTGTGCAGCCTGATGTTTTGACGATGGAAGCGGGCACGCTTGTGCTGTTCCGTGGCCGCAATTCGATCCACCGCGTGTCGCCAAATGAGAGCGACAAGATGCGGATGTTGGCCGTGCTGGCCTATAATGCGGAAGCGGATGTATCGCTATCTGAGAATGTAAGAATGACGTTTTACGGGAAATTATCATGACATTGCGCTGGGGAATTTTAGGAGCTGCGAAGTTTGCACGCGAACATATGGGGCCTGCTATTCATGCGGCGAAGGGCGCAGAGTTGGTCGCCTTGGCAACATCTGATCCCGCGAAGGCCGCGCCGTTTTTGGAATTTGCCCCGCAGATTTGGGTGCATGACAGCTATGACGCGCTGCTTGCAGATCCGAACGTGGATGCGGTTTATGTACCGCTGCCGAATAATTTACATGTTGAATGGACATTGAAGGCGCTCAAAGCGGGAAAACATGTGTTGTGTGAAAAGCCGATCGCGATGCAGGCCAGCGACTTTGACGCGCTGGAGGCTGGTGCGAAGGAGGCAGGCAAGCTCTGCGCCGAGGCTTATATGATCGTGCACCATCCGCAGTTTATCCGCGCACGCGAGCTGGTGCGCAGCGGCGCGATTGGCAAGCTTGTCCATGTTGATACGGTGTTTAGCTATAACAACGCGGGCGATGTGACCAATATTCGCAACAAGGCGGATATGGGCGGCGGGGGCTTGCGTGACATCGGGGTGTATACCTTTGGTGCGGCGCGGTTTGTGTCGGGGGCGGAGCCTGTGAGCGTGCCTTATGCCAAGGTGCGCTATGGAAACGGGGTCGATGTGTTTGCCCAAGTGGCGGCGGATTTTCCTGAGTTTACCTATAGTGCTATCGTCTCGATCCGCATGCAGCCGCGCCAAGAGATCACGTTTCACGGCGATAAGGGGCTGTTGCGCCTGACCTGTCCGTTCAACGCGAACCTGCATGATCTGGCGGAATTGGTACTGGAGAATGACGGGCAGCGGGTGGTGACAGAGCGCTGGCCTGCGGCGAACCACTATGTGCTTCAGGTCGAGAATTTCGGTGCTAGTGCCACCACGGGTGCGGCTTATCCTTGCCCGCTGGCGTTCTCGCGTGGCACACAAGTGATGATGGATATGGTATTTGAGGCAGGAGGCCCCGCATGAACGATCACGACGAAGAGCCGCATTACGAGAGCATGTGGATGCGCCTGATTTCGATGATTATCGTAGGCGTGCTGATGGGCTTTGCCCAGTCGCTGTTTTGGGTGATCGCGGTGGCACAGTTCATCATTATGTTGGTGAATAAGCGCGAACCGAACGAGCAATTGTCCGAGTTTGGCACCACGATGGGTGTCTGGATGGCCAAGGCGATCCGGTATCAGACGGCAGGGTCAGAGGTGAAGCCTTGGCCGTGGACGGAGTTGGATTGAAGCGTCAGCCACAGATATGGCTGACGCAAGAGACTGACTATCAGTTAATTTCCATCTCAACGTGCATGCCAGATTCCCGATGGCCAGGAAGTTCGCAAGAGAACTCTTCCGGGCCGTCGGTTGTCTGAACCGGCACAATAAACCACTCGACGGTCTGATGTGGTCCGACTTCGACTTCGCGAATGGCGCCTTTTACTTCAGTGATCAGGTTGCCCTCGGCGTCAGACGCCTCGATCTTGCGGGTGAAAATCCGTTCACCAATGCCGTTGAGCGCAAGCTCGTGCTTGAAGTCGTCGGTATTTGTCAAAACCATTCGATAGGCTTGGCCCGTTACAAAAGTATTGATCGAGGGTCTGATGAACATCCAGAGGTGGTCGCGGGAATTTGGACCAGTCGTTAAGGTGGATCGCATGAAGAAAGTGATGATCCAAAATGACAAAAAGAAAGAACCATTCGCCCGATTTCAAAGCCAAGGTTGCGCTTGAAGCA
>Ga0102892_1000407_pt1 | contig 11275 bp, 9 predicted proteins | sample Colrivmeta1553A3_FD_84501 | JGI IMG/M metagenome (GOLD analysis project Ga0102892, IMG submission 84501) | Estuarine microbial communities from the Columbia River estuary - metaG 1553A-3 | ecosystem: Environmental > Aquatic > Marine > Intertidal zone > Estuary | place: USA: Columbia River Estuary...
GATGCGGGTGCCGCCATGGTCTTTATGAAAATAACTGCTGACGCGCTTTTTTAAATTCCTGGCCTTGCCAACGTACAAAACCTGATCTTCCGCATCGAAATAGCGATAAACCCCAGGCAAGCTGGGAAGTGCGGCCACTTCGGCCAACAAAGATTCTGGGTGAACACTGGACATGGGGGTTATTGTGTCTCTAAGCGCGCGACAATATCACGCATGCAATGGGACATTTTTTGCCGCGTCATCGATAACCACGGAGATCTGGGGGTCTGTTGGCGCCTGAGTGCCGATTTGGCCTCGCGCGGTCACAGCGTCAGGCTTTGGGTAGACGATGCAAGTGCGCTTGTTTGGATGGCGCCCGATGCGACGCCCAATGCCGAGGGCCGAGTCCAGTTCAACACGACAACGGGAACCGTGGTGGTACGGGCTTGGCATGATGCCCTCGATGGCATTGACCAGCCCTCCATCGTGTGGGTAGAAGCCTTTGGGTGCGAACTACCTGAGCACTTTGTCAATTGGGCGCATCAAAGCCAACCCAATGCAAATAGCCCCTCATGCCCCGTTTGGCTTAATTTGGAATATTTAAGCGCAGAGACTTACGTGGAAAGAAGCCACAAACTGCCCTCCCCCATCATGAGCGGCCTCCTGAAAGGCCGAACCAAATGGTTTTTTTATCCAGGGTTCAATGACAAAACAGGTGGCTTGATTCGAGAGGCACGGGTTCTCGAAAAATTGGACGCCACTGCAACGCCAGCGTTCGATCAATCTGGCAGCAAGCCCTACCCTCAAAAAAGCACTCTTTTTTGTTACGAGCCAGCAGCCTTGGCAGAAGCCATGCAATTGGCATCGTTGAATTCGGCTGGGCACCAATGGCAAGTGGCGCACGGGCGAGGCGCTTTGGCCTTCGAGAACGCATTGCGCACTTTGCCAAGCCATGTTGAGCGGCCTTCACATCAGTTCATCCAGCCTCTTTCTCAAACAAAATTTGACCAACTTTTAAAGTCAAGTGACCTTAATTTCGTCAGGGGCGAAGACTCTTTGGTCAGGGCGCTTTGGGCTGGCAAGGCCTTTGTTTGGCAAATTTACCCCCAAGACGATGGCGCTCATGGCCCCAAATTGAATGCCTTTTTAGACTGGCTTGATGCGCCAGACAGCCTTCGTCGCTTTTACTTAAGCTGGAATGGACTTTCTCAAGAACCATTGCCAGAGGTGGATCTGCCCGCTTGGCAAGCTTGCGCAATGGCTGCGCAAGCGCGTTTGGTGCAACAAATGGATTTGGTCAGTCAATTGCTTCAATTTGTTGAAGAAAAGCGCTAAGATCGTGGGCTTTGGGACAACATTGGACAGATTATGAAAGTAGCTCAAGAAATTCGCGTTGGTAACGTCATCATGCAGGGCAAAGACCCCATGATCGTTTTGCGCACTGAATACAGCCGCGGCGGCCGCGGTGCGGCCACCGTTCGCATGAAGCTCAAAGCCTTGCTGAGCAATATGGGCACCGAGTCTGTTTTCAAAGCCGACGACAAAATGGACCAAGTGATCTTGGATCAAAAAGAGTGCACCTACTCTTACTTTGCCGACCCCATGTATGTTTTCATGGACACTGAATTCAACCAGTACGAAGTTGAATCCGAAAACATGGGCGATGCCTTGCACTACCTAGAAGACGGCATGTCCGTTGAAGTGGTGTTCTACGACGGCAAGGCCATCTCTGTTGAACTGCCCACCAGCGTAGAACGCGAAATCACTTGGACCGAGCCAGCCGTTAAAGGCGACACCTCTGGCAAAGTGCTCAAGCCCGCCAAAATTGCCACCGGCTTTGAAGTGCCTGTGCCTTTGTTTGTCAATCAAGGTGACAAAATTGAAATTGACACACGCACAGGCGAATACCGCAAGCGCGTTTGATCAACTTGTTTCAGTGGCCCTGGCCACTGCGCAACAAGACCTCTTAGGAGGTCTTTTTTTTAGGGGCAGCAGGCGTTTCCGATTTGGGGCGCAGGCGCCAAGCTTGCGGCGCGCCACTCGCCACTGCTGAACCCACAACCCAAAAGACCACAGACACCCCTACCACGGCACCAGCAGCGCCAAAAATAAGGGGCATCAAAACGCTAGAGGCATTGACCGTCATGATTCGCAAACCCAGTGCTTCGCCCTGTCGATGTGCGGGTGTGATTTGGTGCAAAGTACTCATGATCATCGGCTGAACCACACCTAAAACCAAACCCAAACAGACCGAACAAATACCCATGGCCAATGCAGAATCAACCATGGGATAAATAGCAAAGATGAGGCCTGCGCAAATCATGGCACCTGTGAGCAATCGATATTCTTGAAGGTGCCGTGCAACCAAAGGCAAGATCACCCGAATCAGGGCTGAGGCCACAGCGAAGGAACCCAAAATAGTACCAACCACCGATGCACTGAGGCCGCGTTCGTGTCCCAAGACTGGCACCACAAAGGTGTGAATATCCCAACAAGAAGACAACAACCAATTGACCAACAGCAGGCGCTGCATGAGCGGCTCATGCAGCAAGTCCCATACACGCCCATTAGCATGCTCAGGAAGTTGAGGCGGAATGGGTTTTTCTTCAATGTTGCGAATCCATAACCACGCCAGCAGAGGAAAAAGGGTCAGCATCACAAACGTGGCGCGAAAGCCATCGGCATCGGCTGGCATGGCGCCCGCATGGTCAATCATCAAGCCCGCAAAAAATGGTCCTATGAAATTAGAAGCAGCGGGGCCAATGGCCAACCAACTGAATTTTTCTTTCAGCTGGTTGGCATCGGCTGAAATTCGGCCTACGTGCCTTTGCAAAGCAATGACAGTGATACCCGTAGCCCCTGCAGTGGCAAGGGCGCCTATGCAAAGAACAGGAAATATGGGCCAAATGACGGCCAGTCCTGCGCCAAAACAAGCCATGACCACACCGATTTGCACCGGTCGTTTCAAGCCATGTCGATCTGTGAATCGACCAGCTGGAATGGCCATGAATACTTGCGTGACAGAAAACAGCGCCAACAAAACACCCACCGCCATGGTGCTGTAACCTTGTTGAAGCGCAAGAAGCGGTGTCGTCATTCGCATACCTGTCATACAGGCATGCAGAAAAATCTGCCCCGTAATCAGCTTAGCGAGTTCACGCTTCACTGGTTTCGCCGTCACTGACATCGGCTTCATGTGGCAGCAAACCGGCCGCTTGGCCTTCAGGCAATGCTTCCACTTGACGCAATGCGCGGTGCATCACATTGCTTCGCGTTTGTGCTTTGTCCAGCGTATTTAAGACAGTTTGCGTTTGTTCTTTGACTTTGGCCAACACGTCGCCAAACTTGCCAAACTCTGTTTTGACGGCACCCAAAACTTGCCAAACTTCGCTGGAACGTTTTTCGAGCGCCAAGGTTCGGAAACCCATTTGCAAAGAGTTCAACATGGCCATCAGGGTTGTAGGGCCTGCTAGGGTGACTCGGAAATCACGTTGTAAAGATTCAATCAGACCGGGTCTGCGCAACACTTCGGCATACAAACCTTCAGTGGGCAAAAACATGATGGCGAAGTCTGTGGTGTAAGGCGGCTCAACATATTTCTCAGTCATGGATTTGGCTTCTAAACGAACCCGCGCCTCCAAAGCCTTACTGCAAAGATCTGCCTGAATCACATCGGCCCGCGATTGCGCATCTAGCAGGCGCTCGTAGTCTTCATTGGGAAACTTGGCATCGATGGGCAACCAAACGGGTTCGCCATCGTCAGATCGACCTGGCAATCGAATGGCAAAGTCCACACGGTTTTTGCTACCTGGCCGTGTGGCGTGTTGCGTTGCATACTGATCAGGAGCCATCACTTGCTCTAGCAATGAAGCCAGCTGAGCTTCGCCAAACATGCCGCGCGTTTTGACGTTGGTGAGCAAATGCTTCAGGTCACCCACCCCCTGCGCCAAGGTGTTCATTTCACCCAGCCCTTTGTGCACCTGCTCCAAACGGTCGGCCACTTGCTTGAAACTTTCGCCCAAGCGCGCTTGCAAGGTGGTCTGCAATTTTTCGTCCACTGTTTGACGCATTTCATCAAGCTTGGCGGTGTTACTTTGTTGAAGCTGCGCCAATTGCGTTTCCAGAGTGCCGCGCATTTCAGTGAGGCGTCTGGCATTGGTCTCGGATAATTGTTGCACCTGAAAGGTGAGCGTGTCAGAAAGTGTTTTTTGCAACAAAGCCAACTGTTGTGCAAACGCATCCATCTGGCTGTTTTGGGTTCGGGTAGCTTCTGCGCCTTGTTGAACCAAACTTTGCTGGAAGGTGCCTAAAGTTTGAATCAGCTCTTGGCGCCCGCCTCTGGCAGACTCGCTGATGGCGTTGCGAAGTTCTCGCTCTAATCTCTCATTGGCCAGCTGGAGAGACGAGGTCAATTGCACCAACTCTTCAGAAGCTTGGGAGCCTTCTCGACGCTGTCGCCATACCGAAAACAGCAAACCTAGCGTCAAAAAACTGACCGCGATGAGAATCCAAATTAGCATGCTGCTGTCCATGTGTGAATGCCGTTTGATTCAGTGTTTGATCAAGCAAGTTACTTATTTGGAAGTAACTTGGTTAAGGGGTGTCAGCGCCTTGCCGGTGGCAAAGAAAGAAACCAAATTATCGGCGGCCAGTTGCGCCATGGCCAAGCGCGTTTTGACGGTTGAGCTGGCGATGTGAGGGGTGAGCACCACATTGGGTACCGTCAGAAGTGCAGGATTGAGCGCAGGCTCAGCTTCAAACACATCCAAACCCGCTGCCGCAATTTGTTTGTTCTTCAAAGCGATCGCTAGAGCTGCATCGTCCACAATGCCACCACGCGCAATATTGACCAAGGTCGCCGAAGGCTTCATAGAGCCTAACTCTTTGGCACCAATGGTGTGATGTGACTCAGCACTATAGGGCACCACCAACATGACATGATCGGCTGTGCGCAGAAGTTCTTCTTTGCTAACGTAAGTGGCCTTGCAAGCAGCCTCAAGGTCTGCACTCAAGCGGCTTCGGTTGTGATAAATAACACGCATGCCAAATCCATGTGCTGCCCGCTTGGCAATACCTTGGCCGATGCGGCCCATGCCAATGATGCCAAGCGTGCTGCCATGCACCTCGGCCCCGGCAAACATGTCATAGCTCCACTTCGTCCACAAGCCTTGGCGCAAGTAATGCTCGCTCTCGGTGATGCGTCTGGCCGTAGCCATGAGCAATGCAAAGCCAAAGTCTGCCGTAGTTTCGGTTAAAACATCTGGCGTGTTGGTAGCCAAGACACCCGCTGCCGTCATCGCAGGAACATCAAAATTATTAAAGCCCACAGCCATGTTGGCCACAATTTTGAGCTGAGGGTTGGCTTGCAAGAGTGCGGGGTCAATGCGATCACTGCCTGAGGTGTGAGCGCACACCTTGACGTGCATTTTTTGTTTTAAAACTTCAGCAGACAAAACCTCGTCCGCCTGGTTACTTTCAACTTGAAAATGCTGCGAAAGCATCTCAAGCACTTCGGGAAAGATAGCGCGCGCTACCAAGATAGAGGCTTGTGTCATATTCGAAACCAAATGAATGTCATCACAATGAACAACGGAATTAAAACGCAGCAAGACCATGCCATGTAGCCAAAGAAACGGGGCAGCTTGATACCGCGATCTTCAGCAATGGCTTTAACCATGAGGTTGGGTGCGTTACCAATGTAACTGTTGGCACCCATGAAAACAGCACCTGCAGAAATGGCTGCCAAAGTAGGCGCCAAAGTGGTCATCAAAACCTGTGCATCGCCACCTGCTGTGTTGAAAAATACCAAATAAGTGGGTGCATTGTCTAAAAACGAACTGAGCAAACCCGAGATCCAAAAATACATCATCACATTGGGCGAGCCATCCGGGTTGGTGACGGCCGACACCACAGCACCAAACGGGCCATTGACGCCCGCCTTCAACATGGCAATGACTGGAATGATGGTTAGAAAAATGCCCGCAAACAATTTGGCCACTTCTTGCATCGGACCCCAACCAAATTGATTGTCGGCATGGACTTGTGTAGGAGTTAGCTTGAGAGAGATGAGGATGATGAGCAAAAGCCCTGCATCGCGAACCAAGCCTGGCAAGCCTACATCAGTGCCTGCCACATTGAAAGACACATCGGATTTCCAAAGACCACTCATCAAGACCAAGGCCACCACACCAGCGAGCAGAACAAAATTGACTTTGCCGTCAAAGCCAATTTGACGTGAATCTGGTGTTGGGTCAACTGTTTGGATCGCTTCCAGCTTGTGGTAATACCAAGAATCCAAAACGAAAAATATGGCCAGCAAGGAACCCATCAAGAAAAGCGATTGTGGAAAAAGGTGTTTCAGGGTCCAGAAAAAATCAACGCCCTTTAAAAAACCCAAGAACAAAGGGGGATCGCCCAATGGGGTCAGTGAGCCCCCCGCGTTGGACACGATGAAGATAAAAAACACAACCACATGGGCCACATGCTTGCGGTTGTCGTTGGCCCTGATCAGGGGGCGAATCATGAGCATGGAAGCGCCGGTGGTACCCATGAAGCTGGCCAAAAATGCACCAATGGCAAGGATGGCGGTGTTGAGACCTGGGCTGCCATGCAAATTACCGCGAATGAAGATTCCGCCAGAAACAGCGTACAAAGCAGTCAAGAGCACAATGAATGGGATGTATTCTGCGAACAGCGCGTGGACCAAATTCTCACCAGCCAAATTGGCGCCGAACATCACGGCAAAGGGTATGAAAAATGCCAAGGACCACGCAGCAACCACCTTGCCGTAATGGTGGTGCCAAAAATGGGGCGTTAAGAGTGGCATCAGGGCAATGCACAACAAAATACCGGCAAATGGAATGCCCCACACAGCGGTCAGTTGAGCGCCATCGAAATCTGCAGCAAAGGCAGCACCCGGGGCACTCAAGCAAGCTAAAGAGATCAGACGCATGAGCCAATGAGAGAGTAAAGATTTCATGTCACAACACTTTCTTCCATAAATTCAATGGGCCATAGATCGACAAACCTTCAGGGACTTGGCGTAATTTCAAAAACTTGCGCAAGGTAAGCCAAATACTTCTCATCATCACACATTCCCTTACCCGGCGAGTCAGACAATTTGGCAACAGGTTGATCGTTGCAGCGGGTCATTTTGATCACAATTTGAAGGGGCTCATAGCCTAAGTCATTGGTTAAATTGGTACCAATGCCAAAGGCCAGCATACAGCGACCATTGAATTGTCTGAAAAGTTCAATGGTTTTAGGCACTGTAAGGCCATCGCTGAAGATCAGTGTTTTGGTCAGCGGGTCGACCCGGTGCGTACGGTAGTGAGCAAGCATGCGTTCGCCCCACATAAAGGGGTCGCCACTGTCGTGGCGAGCACCGTCAAACAGTTTGCAAAAGTACATGTCAAAGTCGCGCAAAAAGGCATTGAAACCGTAAACGTCACTGAGAGCGATGCCCAAGTCGCCTCGGTATTCACGGGCCCACGATTCAAAGCCAAAGACTTGACTGTCGCGCAGCCTAGGCCCCAAGGCTTGGCAAGCCTGCAAATATTCATGGGCCATGGTTCCCAAGGGTGTCAGGCCCAGCGTGTATGCAAAATACACATTGCTGGTTCCCGCAAACTGCCCTGACTGGCTTGACCCCAAGCGCCCCGTCAAAACTCTGAGGACCTCTTCATGCCAAGCTCTTGAAAAACGGCGACGTGTGCCGTAGTCGGCAATCTTCAGTGCCTTTAAATCATCCGCCTGCAATTGCTTGATTTTGGTGTCCAGTCGTTGCCGGCCTTCCATCAAATCAGGAAGTCGCTGCGTATTTCTGAAATAAACTTCGTTGACGATGGCCAACACTGGAATTTCAAACAAGATGGTGTGAAGCCAGGGTCCTTGAATGATGATTTCTATTTCGCCCGTCAAAGTGGGCGTAACTTGGATGTATTTTTCGTTAAGTCGAAACAAACCCAAAAAATCTACAAAGTCACTTTTGACAAAGCGCAAAGAACGAAGGTACGCCAATTCGTCTTCTTTGAAATGCAAACTACACAGTGATTTGATTTCGCTGCGAATTTCATCCACGTAAGGCGCTAGCTCCACACCAGGATTGCGACACCGAAATCGATATTCCACTTGCGCACCTGGAAACTGATGCAGCACCACCTGCATCATGGTGAACTTGTAGAGGTCTGTGTCCAGCAAACTGGTAATGATCATGTCAAAAGGAGCTTATTGATAGGGTTGACAGAAGTGTACGTGAAGCAAGTCAATTTAGAGGCTCAGAGGTATCAGGATAAACGTGGTGATCAGCTTCATTTCAGTCCTGAATCACCCCTCCGGACAAGGTCATCACCTTGTCCGCCATGCCAGTCAGGGTCTGGTTTTGCTCAGCAATTAAGAATGTATAACCCTGCGCCTTCAGCGCTGCCAAAGCCCGCGCTATGGCCAGAACCAAAATGGGTGCAATGCCCTCACAAGGCTCATCCAAAATCAGCACATCGGCCTGCGTCATCAAGGTTCTGCCAATGGCCAACATTTGCTGCTCTCCCCCACTCATTTGTGCGGCGGGTCTTTCAAGCATGCTTGACAAGCTTGGAAACAATTCCAAAACTTCTTGTAACTGCAGACCAGGCTGTCCATGAGGCCTGTGTTTAGGCTGGTTGGGCGTGGCAATTTCTAAATTTTGACGAACTGTCAGAGCAGAAAATAATCGGCGGTCTTCAGGCACATAGCCCAAGCCCTTGAGGGATCGCTCATGCGGCTTCAATGAATGCAAAGCTTGGCCTTGCCAAAGCAAGTTGCCCGTCGACTGCGGCATCAGGCCCATGACGGCTTTAAGCAAGCTCGATTTTCCGGCGCCATTAAGCCCTCGAATCAACAACATGTTGCCGCGGGGCACAAGCAATGAAACGTTGAACAAGACTTGGGCTTGTCCATAACTGGCATTGAGGTTTTGAATCTCAAGCACGAACAGGCTCCTTGTTCAGAGAAAAGGTTTGACCTAAATATCTTTCACGCACCACTTGATTGGCAGCCACTTCTTGCGGCGATCCTTGCGCCACAAGTTGACCATCGATCAAGACCAAAACACGATCGGCCACACCAAACACCGCGTCCATGTTGTGCTCGGTATACAAAACTGTCGCACCCAAATGGGTCATGCGTTTGACGCGCTCCATCATGTCGGCTCGCTCTTCTGGTGCAAGTCCGGCAGCAGGTTCGTCAAGCAACATCAGGCCCTGACTGGCGTCGGGCAACCCTGCCATGGCCATGGCCAATTCCAAACGTTTTTTTCCACCATACGAAAGACGTGCAGCAGGCGATCGAAGCATCTCTTCACCCAGATCGTTCAATCCAGCTTCAAATATCCAATGCCTTGCTTCGTCAAGCAAACATTCATCCAAGAGGTCTCGCATTGAAACGCCACGCGAAGCCTGCAAGACCAATTGCAAATTTTGAAGGACTGTGAGCGCTTCAAACACTTGTGCCACTTGAAAAGTTCTGGCCACACCCAAACGGGTTCGCATCTCAACCGTTGACTGCTGCAAATCATGCCCACGCCACACAAGGCTTCCCTCTAGCGCTTTTTGTTGGCCCGCCAAACAAGCAAAGCAGGTTGACTTGCCCGCGCCATTGGGTCCGATCAGGGCCACACATTCACCAGCTTGTAGCTCAAAGCTCACACCCTTAAGCGCTTGGACACCGCCATAGTTTTGCCGCAGCCCCTCGACTTTCAAGACGGTTTTCATAGGGCTCTACTAGCAGCGTGTTTTTCGAATTTTCTGAGACCCAAAATTCCCTCGGGTGCAAAGACCATCAACAGCATGATGAGCAGACCCAAACTGCCTCGCCAGTATTCAAAGTATCGCCCTATTTCTGAGCCCACTCCCACCAAAAATAGACTGCCTGCAAATGCACCCCAAAGCTGATGCACCCCACCCAATAAAACGACCATCAGGGCATCTACTGAATTGGAAACAGACGCCACAGAAGGAAAGACAGCACCTTTGCTCATGGCCCACAAAGCGCCCGACAAACCCGCCAAGCCAGCGCTCATTAAAAATACACGCTGGTTCAAGTTGGCGACATTCAGTGCGCTGGCTTGCGCCCTTTGAGGGGCATCGCGCCCAGCCTGCAAGGCTGCCCCAAAACTAGATCGAATCAGTCGAGAGAATCCGAACAAGCTCACAAAGCACAACAAAATAAGGACAACTTGAAAAATCCAACGCGACATGCCGTCAAAAAATTGCAAGCCAATCAAACCGTTGTCGCCTCCCGTGAAGGACACCCATTGACTGGCAGTGGCCCACACCATTTGGGCAAAGGCCAATGACAACATGGCCAAATAAACGCCCGTACTGCGCTGAAGTAATTTGCCCATACAAAGCGCCGCCAAGAAAGCAGCCACCACACCCGCCATAGCAGCCATGATTGCATTGAAGTGCCAATGCAAATGACTTAATGCCGCAGCATATGCACCAAGGCCAAAATAAGCTGCGTGGCCAAAACTGACCCACCCTGACAAGGCCATCATCCACTGCAAACTCAGACCAAAGAGCATCATGATGAGCACATTTTCCAAGACACTTTGTGTGTATTCACCAGCAGTGATCAGGACGATGCCGCTAGCGGCTAAAACCATCCAGCCGATCCATTTGAAAAATTGATTGTCACCCCCCCATTGAAATGGCGTGACCTTTTCGCGGGGCGCCGCACCTGGCAGTTCTCCCATCAAACCTTGGGGCCTGACCGCCAGCACCAAGGCCATGGTTAAAAACACCAAGACCAAAGTGGCCTGCGGAAAAAAGTGTATGCCGAAGGCATGCACACAGCCAATTAAGATGGCTGCAAAAAAAGCGCCAGCAATGCTGCCCAGACCGCCCATCACCACCACCACAAAAGTCTCGACCACCATTTGCAAGTCCATTTGCAAATTAGCAGGTTCTCTTGGCAATTGCAAAGCACCCGCCAAACCAGCAAGGCCACAACCCAAAACCACCACACTCAAAAGAAGCGGTGCTGGGTTAACACCCAAGGCATCCAGCATGTCTCTGTCTTGCGTGGCAGCACGAACGCGCTGTCCCCACTTGGTTTGAGTGAGCAGGAGATGCAACGCACCCCACACAACAGGACCCAAACAGAGCGTCACAATTTGCCATTGAGGAAAGAAGTCTTCGCCCACTTGAACAGCGCCCTTCAAACCCGGAAAACGCGGCGCAAAAACTTCACCAGGCCCCAAAGCCCAAAGCAAAACGTCGTGAATGACCAAACTCAAACCAAAGGTGGCCACCAAGGGATA
>Ga0102892_1000411_pt1 | contig 11200 bp, 10 predicted proteins | sample Colrivmeta1553A3_FD_84501 | JGI IMG/M metagenome (GOLD analysis project Ga0102892, IMG submission 84501) | Estuarine microbial communities from the Columbia River estuary - metaG 1553A-3 | ecosystem: Environmental > Aquatic > Marine > Intertidal zone > Estuary | place: USA: Columbia River...
CCATCCAGAAGTATGTTTGTCTTTTTTTTGGCCCAGTATGGAACGCCAAGTAATCATTAAGGGTCTTGCAGAACGCTTGCCTGGAGAAGTCTCAGACAATTATTTTGACTCAAGGCCTTTGGGTTCCCGCCTAGGCGCTATGGTTTCTCCTCAAAGTAAGGTAATTGATTCAAGGGCGGTATTGGAAGACTCATTAAAGGCACTAGAGGCACAAGCCGTAAACGACCAAGTAAAAAGGCCTTCGCATTGGGGCGGTTATTTGGTGCGACCCAAAAGCATAGAGTTTTGGCAGGGAAGGCCCAATAGGCTTCACGATAGGATTAGGTATACTTTAGAGAAGGATTTCAACTGGACAGTGGAACGTTTGGCACCTTAATCACAAAAAAAATAATCACTTACTTTCATTAATTTAACCCTATAATATATAAACTGTAGTACCTTTGTATTTTAGTTGTTTAAGGGTATTCATATGACAAAGAACCAATATATAAATAGGGAAATTAGCTGGTTGCGATTTAACGAACGTGTTTTGCAGGAAAGTGCAGATCCACAAGTGCCTCTAATTGAAAGGTTCCGTTTTTTGGGTATTTTTTCAAACAATTTAGATGAGTTTTTTAAGGTTCGTTATGCAACGGTTAAAAGGGTTGTAGACGCAGGTGCTAAGTTAAAAGGCGTTCTAGGTGATGAAAAGCCTAAAGCACTCTTAGACGAGATTACTAAGATTGTAATAGCCCAACAAAAACAATCGTTAGAGATTTTAAAAAATATTGAGGAGGAGCTAGAGACAAAGAACATATTCTTGATCAACGAGAAGGAACTCAGCCAAGAGCAGAAGCTGTTTGTTGCAGATTATTTTAATCAGTATGTAAGCCCTGTACTCATGACCATTATCTTAAATGATTTGGCAGACTTTCCAACTTTGAATGATACTGCAGCCTACTTGGCTGTTAAGATGACTATGAATTCTGAGGATCAGAAGGTAAAGACTTTGGTTCCGCTGAGAAAAAGGAAAGACAATCGCTATGCGATTATAGAAATTCCCAAGAGTGTAGACCGCTTTGTGGTATTGCCAAATGTAGGGGAGAAGCAGTATATTATTATGTTAGACGACATTATTCGCTTTAATTTAGATAGGGTGTTTAGTATGTTTTCTTATACCAAGATTTCTGCTCATATGATTAAAATCACAAGAGATGCAGAACTGGACATGGACAATGACCTTTCTAAGAGTTTTATTGAAAAAATCTATGAAAGTGTAGAGGAACGTAAAATAAGTGACCCAGTTCGTTTTGTGTACGACATGAATATTGAAAAAGACACTTTGAAGTTCTTAAAGGATAAAATGAAGCTAGAAGATACGGATTCTGTGATTCCTGGTGGTAGATACCATAACAGACGGGATTATATGAGTTTTCCAAGTTTGGGCAGAACAGATTTATTGTATTCAAAAACGGCTCCGCTTCGTGTTAAAGGGGTTCCGTCAGAGGGAAGTTTATTAGACCATATTGCAAAAAAAGATTTCTTACAATACACCCCATACCATACTTTCTCTTACATCACTAGATTCTTAAAGGAGGCGGCTCTAGATCCTAAAGTGAAAACCATTAAGATTACCGTTTATAGGTTGGCCAACAACTCTCAGATTGCTGCTTCACTCATTAATGCGGTCAAAAACGGCAAGCAAGTTACGGTACAAATTGAACTTCAAGCCAGGTTTGACGAACATGCTAATATTGAATATGCAGAGCAGTTACAAGCTGAGGGGGTAAGATTGATTTTTGGTGTCAGGGGCCTTAAAGTTCATTCAAAAATCTGTTTAATCGAAAGAGAGGAGGCCGGACTTTTAAAGCGTTATGGTTTTGTAAGTACAGGTAATTTTAACGAATCTACGGCTAGAATATATACCGATTACACCCTATTTACTGCCCATGATTTAATCTTAAAGGAGTTAGACAAAGTATTTGACTTTTTTGAAACCACCTATAAGATTCACAAATACAAGTATTTAATAGTGTCACCGCATTATACTAAAAATGTTTTCAAGAAGCTTATTGACCAAGAGATTAAGAATGCCAAAGCGGGTAAAGAGGCTTCTATCAAAATAAAAATGAACAGTTTTACTTCCTATAAAATGGTAGATAAATTGTATGAAGCTTCTAATGCAGGGGTGAAAATTCAATTGATTATAAGGGGTATTTGTTGCCTGGTACCTGGAGTCCCTGGGATGAGTGAAAATATTGAAGTCATTAGTGTCATTGATAAGTTTTTAGAGCATACCAGGTTATTTGTTTTTAGCAATGATGGTGATCCTAAGATTTACATATCTTCCGCAGATTGGATGACTAGAAACTTAGACTATAGGGTAGAAGTGGGCTGTCCAATTTATGACACTGATATTAAAAATGAACTTATAGATACCTTTAATATGGCTTGGCAAGACAACACCAAGTCCAGATGGCTCACAGACCAACAAGAAAGTCCCTACCGAAAATTAGCAGGAGCTCCGCTGCGTTCTCAGTTTGCGATGTATGATTATTATAAAGAAAAATTAGAGTCTTAAAGGTTTAATGCCAACGCTTTTAGCCGTGAATCAATTGTTGGTTGCCCAAGTCCTTCATGATTTGTGCTTCAAAAATCAATAGAGATTCCCATTTTTCGTCTACTTCTTTTCTGTCTCCATATTGTCTCGCAAATTTTAGAAACATGGTGTAATGACCTGCTTCACTGATCATGAGTTTTTTGTAGAATCCTCTGAGCTTTGTATCTTCAAGTTCTTCAGAGAGCAACCTAAAGCGTTCACAGCTTCTTGCTTCAATGAGCGCCGCAATGAGTAATCTGTGTACTAGTTGAGTGGTTCTACTCCCACCTTTAGGAAAAAAGCTGAGAAGCGCAATGACATAGCTGTCTTTACGATCCCTTCCCAAGGTTTGCCCTCTGGCTATAATAAGATCGTGCACCATTTTGAAATGGCCCATTTCTTCCCTTACCAGTGCAGTCATTTCACTGACTAGTTCTGTGTATTCAGGAAAGCCAACAATTAGTGATATTGCCGTACTGGCTGCTTTTTGCTCGCAGAATGCATGGTCTGTTAAAATATCATCAATGTTTTTTTCTACGATATTCACCCATCTAGGGTCTGTGGGTAATTTTAATCCAAGCATCTTATTGTAGGTCTAAGTCAAAACTTTGTCTAAGAACATCTACCGCAGGGTTTTTGCTCCTAATTTTTTCGTATTTCTCTTCTGGTGTAAATGCGTATTTGGTGTCCATAGTTTCTAATACGGACACCTCTAGGCTAATACTGTGGTTGTTTAATTTGGATTTTAAATAATCTAAAACCCCCGATTGTGCTCTTTCTACCTCTTTTTTCATGGTGTCATTAGGTAATGTAATACCTATGACAAAATTGTCCAAAAGTTTTGGTTGGTCTGCATTTAGATTGGAGGCAATTATTTTTTGTCCTTCTGCTTCTATTTTTTCTATGAAATCGGACCAATGCTTTTGTAGGATTTCTTCAGTAAAGGCATCTTCTATGATAGGACTGTCTACTTGAACTTTATTTTTCAAGGCATCTTCGTGTGCTTTCTTTGCTTTTAAACTCGCAATAGACAAGCCAGAAACACCCTCTTTTCTTTCTAGATTAAGGCTGGGTTTAGTGAGGGGGACAACGGAAACAGGCTCCGCATTGGAAACAGGCTCCGTAATGGTAACAGGCTCCGCATTGGGAATTTCATCTACTATAGGTGCAGATGCTGTTTCCACAATCGCTTCATCTATTAAAGGAGCAGATGTTGTTTCTACCCCCAGTTCAACAGACGCTGTGTTTTGTGATGGATGCTGTACTACTTTTTTAGGCAAATGGTCTTTGAATTCAGTAGTAGGTATAATAGGTGTAGTAATTACCTCAGTCCAGTCACGATTTTTTTTTTCAACACCTGAGAGCATAGAGGCTATTTTCATAATAGCGAGCTCTACCAGTAAGCGTTGGTTTTTGGCATTTTTAAATTGTAAATCACAGTGATTGGCTATATCTATTGCACCCAATAAAAAAGCAGGGGGTGTTTGTTTTGCCTGAGACTCGTAGCGTTGTTTGGTTTCTTCTCCAACCTCCATTAAAGAGATGGTTGCTGGAAACTGCGCCAACATAAGGTCCCTTAGATGGGCTGCCAATCCTTGAATAAAATGGTGTCCGTCAAAACCAAGGGACAAACAATCATTAAAAAGCAGTAAACTACTCGGAATATCTCCTGCTAACATAAAATCTGTTGCGGCAAAATAAGTGTCGTAATCTAAGATATTTAGATTTTCACTCACAGCTTGTCTGGAGAGATTTTCTCCAGTATAACTTACAATTCTATCAAAAATAGAGAGTGCATCTCTGAGCGCTCCGTCTGCCTTTTGAGCGATTAAATGCAAAGCATCTGGATGCGCAGTAATGCCTTGGTCAGCAGCAATTTTACCCAAATGCAAAGCCATATCTGTCACCGTAATTCTTTTAAAATCATAGATCTGACATCTAGACAATATGGTGGGTATAATTTTGTGTTTCTCTGTAGTGGCTAAAATAAAAATAGCATGCTTTGGCGGTTCCTCTAAAGTCTTTAAAAAAGCATTAAAAGCCGCGGTAGAAAGCATGTGTACCTCATCTATGATATAGACCTTATAAGCCCCTTTTTGCGGCGGAATACGCACTTGGTCTACTAGGTTTCTAATGTCGTCTACCGAGTTGTTGGAAGCAGCGTCTAATTCAAAAATATTAAAAGCGTAATCTTCTTCGGTAGAAGTACCTAACTCCTTTTCATTGATCTTCTTGGCTAAAATTCTGGCACAGCTGGTTTTGCCCACACCTCTTGGCCCACAAAACAATAGTGCTTGAGCCAAATGATTGTTATCAATAGACTTTTCTAAGGTATTGGTTATGGCAGATTGCCCCACCACGTCTTCAAAATTAAGCGGTCGGTATTTTCTGGCAGAAACAAGGAAAGGTTCCAATAAGGTGTCTTTTTAAGGTATACTACAAATATAAAAATAGTGCGGTTTAATGCGGCCTTTAGTCATAGATATTATGCTACTTTTATTAACAAATAGAAAGCATTTCTATTCCAGTTCTCCCTATATTTGCAACCAAGCAGGCTGCCTTATCGCTGGTGGTTTATCCATCAGAGGAAAGTCCGGACACCCTATTGCAGCATAGCGGGTAACGCCCGTCCGTTGAGAAACGAGGACAAGTGCAACAGAAAGCAGGTACAGGTAATGCTGTAGTGAAACCAGGTAAACTCTATGCGGTGCAACGCCATGTAAACTGACGTTTGAGGGCGGCAAGTTCGAGTCAGAGGGTAGGCGGTTCGAGCCTTGGAGTAATCCAAGGCCTAGATAAATGATAAGGGCGTTTTTAACGTTACAGAATCCGGCTTATGGCCTGCTTTTTTTATTTTTCAAAAAAACTAAATACGCTAGATCCGTACCTTCTAGCCTCTCTAAAGTTAGGGGTTTCAGAGAGGTCCATATGTTTCTCGTGTTCTATGACCAAAATACCTCCTTCTAAAACCAGTTCTTTTTGAAACGCCATTTGAGCAATTTGTTGGAATTCTTCTATAGGTAAGGCATACGGAGGGTCTGCAAATATGATATTGAATTTTTTAGGTGTTTTTTGAAGGTAGGCAAAAACGTCACTTTTAATCACTTCAATAGGCATGTCTAATTTTTCTGCCATTTCACTAATAAACTGAGTGCATCCTGCATGAATTTCCACTGCAGTAATGGCATTAACACCCCTTGAAGCAAATTCATAAGAAATGTTTCCACTACCAGAGAATAGATCCAAAACACTAATTTCATCCAAATAATACTGGTTATTAATGATATTGAATAATGCTTCCTTAGCCATATCTGTGGTAGGTCTAATGGGAAGTTGTTTGGGCGCTGAAATTTTTCGCCCTTTGTGTTGACCTGAAATAATTCGCATGATTAAGCGTTTAAAATGATGCTATCAAAGTGATAGTCCAATAAATGGATGGGTATTTTTTGGGTGAAGCTCGGTCTGTAAATACCACAATTGTTTAAGTACTGTAACGCTTTTTTGTAATAAGGTTCTGCTTCGGTAGTTTCTCCGTAAAAAAGCATTTGCACCTCTTTTGGATCTAACGCCAATTGTTCCAAACTAAATAAAATGTAATACAGAAGGTCTTCAGTGCTTCCAATTTGGAAACTATTAAAGAATTGCAACTTTTTATCCTTAATGACGGTAAGGTTGAGGGTGCCTTGGTCTATATGGGCATAACACACTTTTTCTGGAGCCTCGTGTTCAATACTCAGCAATTCCTCTAAGTGTAAAGCAACATGGTGCTTAAAGTCAAAGGGACCAAAGCAATCAAAAATGTAGTTGTTTACAGCCGTAAAAGGAACATATACCACAACCATGTCTTTATGGGCAATAGTGTCATAGGCCAATTCATCGTGGGGTAGTAGCTGCGCATTAAACTTCACGTAATCACTCAATTTAGAAAGGTCGAACAAAGCCTGGGGTACAATGTTAAATAAGGCATTACTGTGCGTAACTACAACAGATTCATAGGTTCTTGAAGGGACATTATGGGATTCTAAAAAATCATTTAATGCTCCTCTTAGCTCATTCTCAGAACGTGGCGTAGAAAAACGCAAGCGCTGCACCTCAACGAGTTCCTGACTCACTTTGTCTGTAATACAAAAAGAAAGTCCATTCAAACTCAATTGAATGGACAGTCTAGTCTTTTGATCTGAACTATTTTCCTTGTTCAAATGATCCTTAATTTTGTTTTTTCTTATCGTAGATAGGGGGCCAGTTTCCACTGTTACTCACGTCTACTAAAGAACCTACTATAATCTGAGATCCGTTTACTTCATCTACACTCATCTGTGCGTTTTCAGTAGATAATAAATCTGGGTCTTGATCGTAAAGCACTGTTTTTTTGTCTACGGAAATTTTAAAAACAGGTACTCTGTAGTCATTCTTACGAATTACTTTGGCTTCCATTTTAAATTTTTCTCCGTTTGCAGCGAAAGGAACATTCATCATGTTCTTGTAACGCATGTCATTTTTAAATAAAGAATCTTTAACAGAAACAAATCCTAAAGTGTCAATAATTTTAACCTCTTTTAGCATGTCAATTCTATACACTTTATTGAATTCGTAGAAAGAAGAATCCCTCTGTTGTGTAATAATATATTGAGAGCTGTCTACAAATTGCACCAAAGCATTAAAATCTGCAGCGTATTCGCCTTTAACTGTTTTGTGTGCTTCTTGAGCATTACGAATGTCTTTCATGACATTAATAACTGCTGTAAAACGCTCTTGCTTTACTTTTTTAAATTCAATAGGGGCGTTTACAGAAAGGTATATCATGTATGCAAATACAATCGAAAGAACCCAAAGTACAAGTTTTAATACAGTCTTCATTATAATAGTCTTATTTAAAATTTAGTGGTTTCACAAATCTACAATTTTTTTTTAATCGCAAAAGTATTTGCCCTTAATTTTACGCATTATCTTTGGGGCTATGACAACTGCTTCCCCCATAGATTTTTTCAAAAAACTAAAGACCTCCTTTCCCCATGAGCCTACCCTCACCCAAGAACGCGCCCTCGAAGCCTTTGCGCAGTTTGTTTGTAATGACAACAAGGATGAGCTCTTATTATTAAAAGGGTATGCGGGAACAGGTAAAACTACTTTGATAGGGACATTGGTCAATCAGTTGTGGCAAATTAAGTATAAATCAGTGCTGATGGCCCCAACAGGAAGGGCTGCCAAAGTAATGGCTGGATATGCCAAAACAGAAGCGTTTACCATTCATAGAAAAATATATTTTCCTAAAAAAGCAGCCGGAGGGGGTATACAATTTACCAAAGCACCCAACAAACACCGCCACACTATATTTATTGTAGATGAGGCATCCATGATACCAGATACCCCAGAAGGGGGGAAAAACACTACCTCTTTATTAGATGACCTTATTACCTATGTTTATTCAGGACACAAATGTAAATTGGTTTTAGTGGGAGATGTGGCCCAATTGCCTCCAGTTCACCTTTCCTTGAGTCCTGCTTTAAATGAAGAGACCCTTCAGTTTAATTACAGTAAAACAGTTCCACTAATCACTTTAAATGAAGTAGTGCGTCAGGCTGCAGATTCAGGTATACTATTTAATGCCACTTTATTAAGAGACCAACTCGAAGGAGATTTTTTTGAAGCATTTAAATTCTCTTTAGCGTCATTTAAAGATATAGTGAGGCTTATAGATGGGCATGAAATTCAAGAAGCTATAGAAGAGGCCTATGCTACAGGTGGTAAAGAAGAAACGGCTTTTATAGTTCGTTCCAACAAGCGGGCCAATCAATACAATGAAAGCATCCGAAACAGGATACTTTTTTTAGAGCATGAGTTGGCTGCTGGAGATTATATGATGGTAGTAAAAAACAATTACTTTTGGTTAGACACCACATCAGAAGCAGGTTTTATAGCCAATGGAGACATTATAGAGGTGTTGGAAATATTTGCTATTAAGGAGCTGTACGGATTTAGATTTGCAGAAGTAAAGGTGAGAATGGTGGATTATCCCAATCAAAAACCTTTTGAAACCACCCTATTATTAGACACAATAGCTGCAGAATCACCTTCATTGTCTTATGAAGACGGAAACAAGCTATATCAGGCAGTTTCAGAAGATTACACCAGTGAAAAATCCAATTACAAACGCTTTCTAGGGATTAAAAACAATAAATATTTTAATGCTTTACAAGTAAAGTTCTCCTATGCCATTACCTGTCACAAGTCTCAAGGCGGGCAATGGGACACCGTTTTTGTAGAACAGCCCTATTTGCCTAATGGGATAGATAAAGAGTATTTGCGTTGGTTGTATACGGCCATTACTAGGGCCAAAAAAAAATTATACCTTATAGGATTTAAAGAAGATTTTTTTGAAGAAAACTAATGAGTCCCCTTATATTTGAAATACAGAATTAATTACAGCACTATATGAAGGCTATAGCCATGATACCAGCCCGTTATGCGGCTTCCAGATTTCCAGCCAAACTCTTACAAGATTTAGGGGGAAAACCAGTCATTCAAAGGACTTACGAAGCAACAATAGCCAGCGGATTATTTAGCGAAGTATATGTGGTCACAGACCACCAGGCCATATTTGACTTGATCCAAAAGATGGGTGGCACGCCTATGATGAGTCAGGGTGAATTTGAATGTGGATCTGACAGAATTGCCGCAGCAGCAGCAGGAATAAGGGCAGATATTATAGTCAATGTACAGGGCGATGAACCTTTTATTGATACGGAAAGTTTAAGGAATTTATTGGCGGTTTTCACCGCCGATGCCCAAAAGAAAATATCCCTAGCCTCCCTCATGTACCCCATCTCCGAGCAAGAGGAAATAGACAACCCAAACGCTGTAAAGGTTATTGTGAATTTAAAGGATCAAGCACTGTACTTCTCAAGAGCCGCCATTCCTTTTCCAAGAGAAGGCTCAGGGGTACAATACTTTAGACATAAAGGGGTGTATGCATTTAGAAAAGAAGCTTTAGAGGCATTTCCAAAAATGGTTATGGGACCTTTAGAGAAAGCAGAAAAAATAGAAGCCATTAGGTATCTAGAGCATGGTCATGCCATTCAAATGGTGAGAACCACCCATGTAGGTATAGGAATAGATGTACCAGAAGACTTAGAAAAAGCGAGAAGAGAATGGGGCGGCTCAAGCGTTTAAATTCCGTTATACTAAGGCGATCATATTTAATTTAAATCAATTCTTAGCATGCGTTTACTAGCTAAATTTATTTTTTATAAGCTCATGGGTTGGACCTTTAACGGTTCATTTCCCACTGTGAAAAAATGTGTATTTATTGTTGTGCCACATACCTCTAATTGGGATTTTTTGATGGGATTGGTGATTAGAAAAATCATGAATATTGAAATTAACTACGTGGGTAAGAAAAGTTTATTCAACTGGCCTTATGGATGGTTTTTTAGATGGACAGGTGGCGCACCCATAGATCGCACAAAAAATTCAGATACGGTATCTGCAGTAGCGCAACTTTTCAAAGAGCGAGAAGTGTTCAGACTAGCGCTTTCTCCTGAGGGGACAAGAAAGAGAGTATACCAATGGAAAACAGGATTTTATTATATAGCTAAAACAGCTGGTGTACCGCTAGTATTAATCACATTTGATTACGGAAAAAAAGAAATAAAAATATCGGAACCCCATTGGCCTACCGAGCATATGGCAGCAGACTTTAAAACCTATGAGACCTTTTTTGAAGGTGCACTTGGTAAAAATCGAAAACAGAGTTTTTTTGCCAAATCATGAAAAAAAAAGCGGGGCCAACGGCCCCGCTTTTTTAACGGTATATTTTAGATAGCAGCTTCTTTTATTCCTGCATAGAATGATACACGTTTTGAACGTCGTCATCTTCTTCTATTTTTTCAAGGAGTTTTTCTACGTCTGCAGCCTCTTCTTCTGTGAGTTGTTTGGTTACTTGAGGAATGCGTTCAAATCCTGAAGATAAGATTTCAAGACCTCTAGATTCTAATTCTTTTTGAATGGCGCCAAAGCTTTCAAAAGGAGCGTAAATTAAAATACCCTCTTCTTCGTCTACAAAAACCTCTTCTGCACCAAAATCAATCAGTTCTAATTCTAATTCTTCAGGATCTAAGTCACCCGCAGGGATTCTAAAGTTACAAGTGTGGTCAAACATAAACTCTACAGAACCTGAAGTACCCATATTCCCGTTACACTTATTAAAATAACTTCTAATATTGGCTACAGTTCTGGTGTTGTTGTCTGTGGCAGTTTCTACTAGTATGGCAATACCATGAGGGGCGTAGCCTTCAAATAAAACTTCTTTATAATCTCCCAAACTTTTATCAGAAGCTCTTTTTATGGCTCGCTCTACATTGTCCTTAGGCATATTAACAGCCTTTGCATTTTGTATTACAGCCCTTAGTCTGGAATTTGAGTCTGGATCAGGCCCACCTTCTTTCACTGCCATTACAATGTCTTTACCAATTCTAGTAAATGCCTTAGACATGGCAGACCAACGCTTCATTTTACGTGCTTTTCTAAATTCAAAAGCTCTTCCCATAGTTGTTGTGTTTTGTAATTAAAGTGACAAATTTAATATTTTTTATCCTTTGCTTATCATGCATTCTTCAATGCTTC
>Ga0102892_1000419_pt1 | contig 11077 bp, 10 predicted proteins | sample Colrivmeta1553A3_FD_84501 | JGI IMG/M metagenome (GOLD analysis project Ga0102892, IMG submission 84501) | Estuarine microbial communities from the Columbia River estuary - metaG 1553A-3 | ecosystem: Environmental > Aquatic > Marine > Intertidal zone > Estuary | place: USA: Columbia River...
GGGGGGTATCTATGTTTTTGAAGCGCTGCTCGCAAGTATAAAGCGTCACTCGTCCACATCATCAACATCAGCTTGGCCAGATAGCTTGCGATGGACAATCGACCATGACAGCCCAATCGCCAAAACAATCGACAAAATCTCGATGCCAAGCCATGTGTTTACCGTCGGGTTTTCCAGACTGATGGAGCCTTGATCGAACAAAACATAAATCAATGTGCCCGCAACTGCCATCACCAAAATCATTCCAAACACGCCAATAGAGCGCAAAGTGGCCCGCAAATAGATGATATAGCCTACAAAAAGTACAAGCCCTACGAGCACTGTGACAGATAACATGTCGGTATAATTGGCCATTGCCCAGCGCACAAAGTTCCATTGGGTGGGGTTATAGGTCGCAGCCAAAAGGACAAAGGCGAATAACCAGCGTATCAGAAAACCCATAAATCACCCTTGTTTTGCTCGTTTCGGCCCAATTGCAATTCCTTTGGGGCGCTGTCCAGTCCTTTGTCGGCTCATTTTACGGTTCCACCGCGGGGCACACAGGGATATAGCGGTCAAGGGAATCTGAAAGGACCGTAAGTTATGGCAAACGTCGTCGTCGTAGGCGCCCAATGGGGTGACGAAGGTAAAGGCAAGATCGTAGATTGGCTCTCTGAGCGTGCAGATGTGATCGCGCGTTTCCAAGGTGGGCATAACGCGGGTCATACTCTCGTGATTGATGGTAAGGTTTACAAGCTGAACGCGCTGCCCTCTGGCGTTGTGCGCGGCGGCAAACTCTCTGTTATCGGTAACGGTGTTGTTCTTGACCCTTGGCACCTCGTCAAAGAAATTGCAGCCATTCGCAGCCAAGGCGTCGAAATTTCGCCCGCCTCCTTGATGATTGCCGAAAATACGCCGCTGATCTTGCCGATCCACGGCGAGCTTGACCGTGCACGCGAAGAGGCGTCCTCGCAGGGGACCAAAATCGGCACCACAGGCCGCGGTATTGGGCCAGCCTATGAAGATAAAGTCGGCCGCCGTTCCGTGCGCGTGGCTGACCTTGCTGATCGCAAAACCCTTGAGGCGCGCGTTGATCGTGCCCTCCAGCACCACAACCCATTGCGCAAAGGTCTCGGCATCGAGGCCATCGACCGTGACGCGCTCATCGCACAACTCTTGGAAATCGCACCAGAAATCCTGCAATACGCGGCGCCCGTCTGGCAAGTGCTCAACGAGCGTAAGAAAAAGGGCGAGCGGATTTTGTTTGAGGGTGCACAAGGCGCTCTTCTTGATATCGACTTTGGGACATATCCATTCGTGACCTCATCCAATGTGATCGCGGGCCAAGCGGCCACGGGTGTCGGCATGGGGCCTACGGCCATCGACTACGTTTTAGGAATCGTAAAAGCCTACACAACACGCGTCGGCGAAGGCCCGTTCCCAACCGAGCTTGACGATGCAGACGGCCAACGCCTTGGCGAGCGCGGCCATGAATTCGGGACTGTCACAGGGCGCAAGCGCCGCTGTGGTTGGTTCGACGCGGCCCTTGTGCGCCAAACTTGCGCCACATCCGGCGTGACAGGTATTTCGTTAACAAAGTTGGACGTTTTGGACGGGTTCGATACCCTGAAAATCTGCGTTGGCTACGAATTAGACGGTCAAAAGCTGGACTATCTGCCCATCGCGGCGGATGCCCAAGCGCGCTGCACACCGATCTATGAAGAAATGCCAGGCTGGTCCGAAAGCTCTGAGGGCGCGCGCTCTTGGGCTGATTTGCCGGCACAGGCGATCAAATACGTGCGCCGCATCGAAGAGCTGATCGATTGCCCTGTGGCATTATTGTCGACCTCGCCAGAGCGCGAAGATACGATCCTCGTCACTGATCCGTTTGCTGACTGATGGCGCTGAGCTATAAACAAAAGCGGCGCTATGCGCTGCTGCTTTTGGTGGTGTTCCTGCCGATTTACATCATCTTCGCCGTGGCGGTGATGAGCGTGGCAGGGCGGGCGCCTTTGGTGATTGAATTTGCGATCTATGTGATTTTAGGGATCGCTTGGGTGTTGCCGTTCAAGAAAGTGTTTCTTGGTATCGGCCAACCTGACCCAGACGCGCCCCGCGAAGAAGAGTAATCCAAAGGTCTGTTGCCTTGCATCTCACAGGCGACATCTTTGGCATGCCAAACGCGCGGCATCAGATACAAAAAAGGCGGGGATCAACCCCGCCTTTTTTCATTTATAACTGTGGCTTAACCCACTTTGCTTTCGGGGCGAAACCGCGTCTCTTCTGAGACTTGGAAGCGACCGTTGCGCACTTTGCTGATCCGCCCTTGACGGAGTAGCGTCCCAAAAGAGCGCAGCCCATCTTCGCGGCTGATCTCTGTCTCAGTTGATGACTGCACTTTCTTCATGATTTGCGGGCGCGAGAAATCCTCGGACCCTTCCACAAAGGCCGTATAAGCTGCCGCAGCCTCAAGACGGTCTGCCAAAGAAGACGCACCCATTTCCTCTGCAAATTCCGCAAAGTTGCTGGCAGTGGCCGGTGTCACCTCAGGAGCTGCCGAAGCAACGCGGCGTGGTTGCACAGGTGCTTCCGGCGCTGCGGCCTTTGCCGCATCAACACGCTGAGACGCAACCAGCTTCAACGGGGCAGGGCGTGGGCGCTCTGTCCGTGTCGCAGGTGCCTCAGGGCGGCTTGAGCGCGCAGGGCGTGCCGCGTCCTCGGTAGCAGCCGGACGGGTCGGACGTACGGCCTCGTTCAAGTCACCACGGAAGGCGTCTTCGGCAGCATGGTCGTTGTCGCCTTTGTCGCCAAGTTGACGCGCAGCCTCGGTTGCTGCAACTGCAGCTTTGAGTTGGGCGATCGCATTGCGGCGACGGTTGCCTTCCGGCTCGTTCAGCTCCTGATCTGTCAGGTCCAAGATATGCGACATCGTGGCGTCATCTGTCGCAGGCAAAGGTTTGCGGGATTTTTGCGGCGCAGCAGGTGCAAAATCGCGCTCGACTTCGGCCAACTCGTCCAACAATGCGGCCTCTTCGTCTTCGGGAAGGGTCGTGTCGTTGTTGCCCTCGATGTCGTCAAACTCTTCGACGCCATCAAGTGATGCAAGATTAGCTACGTCTTCTTCTGCCTCGTCTTCGAATTCATCCTCAAACGCATCGTCATCAAAGCCGTAGTCGGCATCGTCAAAGGTGTCGTCTTCAGAGGTGAACTCGAATTTGTCGGCTTTCGATTCGGATACAGCTTCGGCTTCGGGCTGCGCCTTTTCACGGCGCATGCGAACATCCTGTGCACGAATTTCAGGCTTGGCTTCTGGTTCGACATTGACCTCAACCTTCGCTGCTTGCGCAACTTTAGCTTGCAGATTACTCAGCATTTCAGCGCTGTCGTCGTCCTGATCGTCCGCGTCGTCATATGCTTCGCTCGCATCGGCAATATCTTCCGCCAATTGATCGTCGCCTAGGGACAGTTCGGCCAACATTTCGTCGATATCGTCATCTTCGACATAATCACCATCACCATCAGCAATCGCAAGGGCGGCCGCAATCTTATCGGTTGTGATTTCAACGCCTGAGTGGTCGTCTTCTTCGTCGGCGGCGGGGGCCTCTTCAGCTACCTCAAAGGAGTCGTCTTCATCCTCAAAGCCCATCTGATCGAAATCGATGTCATCAACGTCATCGGCAACCAGTTCGGCTGGCAACTCAGCAACAAGCGGCTCTGCTTCTTCCGTCAAATCTTCAGCGAAATCAACCTCTTCAACCTTTGGTGCGGCTTTGCCAACTACGGCGCGGATGCGCTGGAGTTTGGCTGCGACACTTTCCGCGTCAGGATGCGCTGGGGCTTCTGTTAGTGCAGGTGCCACAACGTCAGGTGTCAGCCTTGAGGAGGCTGCCTGACCGGAGGCCACGAGCGGTGAGGACACATGATCCTCGACCTCCGGCCCTGCAACAGGCTCCCTATCATCCGCCGTCGCGTCTGATAGGGCTGTCTGGAAATCGTCTAATGTGTGGTCCTTAGGTGTCGGAACAACCTGAGGCGCCACAGCAGCGGCAGCCACCAGCACAGGATCAGGGCGTTCTACTTGTGGCGGCATCGCTGGGGCAACAGCCTCTGATGCGCGCAGCACAATGCCACCGTCTGTTGTGCGGGCGTCAACACGTCGCGTGATTTCACGCTCGGCGATCTTTGCCAACATGTGGACATCGGGGGTCGGAGGCTCTGCTCCAAAATACCGATCATCGGCTGCCAGATCGCGGAAATACTCCGCAATTGCTTTCATCGTGCCGAAGGAATCATCGAAACCTTCAAGTGTGCACGAGAAGGTGCCGTATGAAACGGTTAGAATCTTACTCGGATCAACCATCTTTTTGCTCGCTTTCTTCCAAACCCAGTAAGAGTGTGTTTACCATCAATTGGTTCGCAATCCGGCACGATGGCGGGTTAAGCTGGGTATTATTTCAAGGCGCTTTTGAGGAATGTTTCTCATTTGGCAGGTAATGAAGGGACGTTTGATTGATTGTTCACAGTATTGATCCAGTTGTTATGGTCGGTGGTGCTGACCTTGGACCAGAAGAGTTTAACATTCTGCAAAAGGAAGTGGCAACTTTCATCGGAGTTGATGGCGGGGCTGATCATTTATTGGCTCACGGCATTATACCATCCGCTGTTATTGGTGATCTCGACAGTATTAGTGACGCCGCACGCACCGCATTTGCAAACCTGCTGCACCACATCCCTGAACAAGACACCGTGGATTTTGAGAAAGCCCTCACAAATATCTCCGCCCCACTGATTTACGCGCTCGGCTTTGCGGGCGGCAGGCTTGATCATACCCTTGCGGTTTTGCACGTCATGGGGCGGCACCCTGAGACGCCTGTCATTCTGCTTAGCGCCGATGACGCCTCTGCGATTGTTCCAGCACAAGGCATTCTATTGCACCTATCCATCGGCACCCGCGTCTCTCTTATGCCGCTCGCGGATGCGCGTGTGGATGCAACGGGGCTCAAATGGCCAATCATCGATCAAGCCATGCACCCGATGCACTTTACCAGCCCGTCAAATGCGGTGGCTGAGGAGACCGTGCAAATTCACGCGATGGGACCTGTTGTGGTTACAGTTCCACGGGGGCAGGCGCAGGCACTCGCGAAAGCCGTCTCTCGCGCACAATAATATATAGCCCAGCGCCGACAGTAATGCAGATCCCAACCGCAGCCAGCCCATTGGGCAGATCGCGGAACACCAGCCAGCCAATAATGGTGCCAAAAGGGATCTCTAGATACTGCATTGGCGCAAGGGTAGATGTCGGGGCGAACCGCAGGCTTCCCGTCATCGCCAAATGCGCGACGGTGCCGAGAATGCCCAGCAACGCCAAAAGCCACAGCGTCTTGGCATCAGGCATCACAACTTCAAACCCAGCGTAGTCGTGGAACATCAACAAAGCAGGCAGCAAAACAGCACTCGCCTGTAGTCCACTAATGGCCTGCAAGGTGATTGGATCGATCTGCTTGGCGATCTTGCGGGTCACAAGCATGAAGAGAGCAAAGACCACGGCGACACCCAAAGGAAGCAACGCAGGCAGGCCCACTTCGGCAAAATTCGGCTGGATCACAAGCATCGTGCCAATAAACCCTACAGCACAAGCGGCCATCCGTTGGCGGCCAACCTCTTCGCCCAGTATATAGTGTCCGAGCAAAAGCATGATGAACGGCATTACAAAGGCAATCGCCAGCGCGTCGGCGAGGGGCAGATAGCGCAACGCGCTAAACATCAGACTGATCCCCGTAATATGGATGACCGTGCGCAGGAGCGTAAGCTTGAATATGCCGCTGGGCAGACGCAGCCCTTTGCCTGACCAGATCACAATCGGCACCAAAATCACCGCCTGCACCGCAAAGCGGACAAAGATCAAAAGCCCCAGCGACACATGCCCACCCAGCAGCTTTGCAATGGCATCCCCCAAAGGGGCTAGCACGCAAAAGCCAAGCATCAAAAGGATGCCAAGGAAGGGGCGGTCACTATTCATCAGGTCAGGCTAGTGAACACTCGGGCGCGGCGCAATCGGTGGGGTGGCCGTGATCCGCTCGCGCCAGATGATATAAAGGCCAGAGGCCACAATAATCGCAATCCCGACCCAAGTGAGCGCATCGGGGAAGTCCGAGAACACGAGATAGCCAAAAGCCACGGCACTGACGATTTCTAAGTAGTGTAGTGGGGCGAGGGTCGACGTCGGTGCCATACGCAGGGCGTAAGTCATCATGAGGTGCGCGATAGACGAGGCAACACCAACACCACACATCCAGATCCAATCGAGACCTACGGGCATCACAGGGTCGAGCGTGACAACTCCACTCCCATCCGCGAGCAGCATAACGGGGAGACACATCAACGCCGCAACACTGGCCGTATGCAACTGCATCGGGATCGGGTGCATGCGCCGGCTCAGTGATCGGGTCACTAGCATATAGGCGGCAAAGAAAAGCGCAGTGCCAAGCGGGTATAGGGCGATAAACCCGAAGGCGACAAGGCTTGGCTGGATCACCAAGAGCGACCCCGCAAAACCGACGACGCAGGCCATGATGCGACGTGGCCCAACCTCATCTTGAAACAAGAAGCGGCCGAGGATCAGCAGAATGAAGGGCTCGACAAAGACAATTGCAAGCGCATCCGCAATCGGCATGACTTGCAGCGCAGCCACAAAGCAATAGGTCGAGGCAACCAGAAAGAAGGCCCTTTGGGCCAATTGCCAAAGGTAGGCCCGCGGAAAGGTCAACGGATAGTGCAAGATCAGACATAGCGGCGCCATGATCGCGGCTTGCACAATAAAGCGGGCGGTTGTGATCTGACCGACGGGCAGGGACTGGGCGGCAAGCTTGGATGCCACATCAATGAGGGGTGCGGTGATGCAAAAGCCAACCATCAGCACAATGCCGGGAAGGATGCGGTCGTTCTGCGGTGTCATTTTTACCTTTCGGGTAAGATGGGTTAAAACCCATCCTACTTAGTCTTCATGTGTTACAGCACGCGGTCATCCGTAGGATGGGTCTCGACCCATCACGCCTCTAACAGTTCGGCACATTCACCGCCAAACCGCCTAGCGCCGTCTCTTTATACTTTTCGGACATATCCTCGCCCGTCTGGCGCATCGTCTCAATCGCGGCGTCCAATGGCACCAAATGCACCCCATCGCCGCGCATCGCGAGAGACGCCGCCGACACAGCTTTGATCGCACCTAAACCGTTACGCTCGATACAAGGCACCTGAACCAACCCGCGCACGGGATCACAGGTCATGCCCAAATGATGCTCCAACGCAATTTCGGCCGCATTCTCAACCTGCTCAGGCGTGCCGCCCAAAACCGCAGCAAGACCCCCTGCAGCCATCGCCGCAGCCGATCCAACCTCGGCCTGACAGCCACACTCGGCCCCCGAAATCGAGGCATTAAACTTGATCAAACCGCCAATAGCCGAAGCTGTCAGCAGAAAATCGGGCACCTTCGAAATCGTGGCCCCCGGAACGTGGTCCAAATAATAACGGATCGTCGCAGGCACCACGCCAGCCGCACCATTCGTCGGCGCAGTCACCACCTGACCGCCCGCCGCATTCTCTTCATTCACCGCCATCGCATAGGTCGACATATAGTCGTTAATTGTGTGTGGTGCGGTCAGGTTAATGCCGCGCTCCGCCATGAGCGCATCATAAATTCCCTTGGCCCTGCGGCGCACAAACAACCCACCGGGCAAAATCCCATCGGTGACAAGGCCGCGATCGATGCAAGCATTCATCACTTCCCAAATGCGGGTTAGCCCCTTATCGAGGTCCGTTGTCGGCTGGCACGCCCGCTCATTCACGCGCTTCATCTCGGCAATCGACTTGCCCGATTGCGACGCCATGGCAAGCATCTCGGCAGCCGAGCTAAAAGGAAACGGGGCGGGTGGGCCATCATAGGTATCCTTGCCCGAGGCTAACTCGTCAGCCGTCAAAACAAAGCCACCACCAATGGAAAAGTAGGTCTCTTGAATAATCACGTCGCCCTGCGCGTCTGTGGCTTTCAAAATCAATCCGTTCGCATGACCGCTCAGCGCGGGGCCGTAATCAAACAGCAAATCTTCCTTCGGGTTGAAACGCAACTCGCCCAAACCCTCAGGCTTCACGGTATTTTCCGCAGTGATACGGACCATCTCAGCATCGGCCTTGGCCGCATCGTAATCGTCGGCACGAAAGCCAGCAAACCCAAGGATCACGGCGCGGTCCGTCGCATGGCCCACACCCGTAAATGCCAATGATCCGTGCAACGAGGCCTTGAGCCCCGCTACCTTAAACGGTTGAGCACGCAAATGGTCGAGGAATTTGGCGGCAGCCACCATCGGTCCAATGGTATGGGAGGACGACGGGCCGATCCCAACCTTGAACATATCGAATACGGATAGAAACATCAGAGAGCACTTCCTTCGGGAGGATTAGGATATTGGGGGGCAGAAAAAATCGTTTGGCCTAAACCCTCTGCACGACTTGCTTCATGTGCGGCGGAGCGGTTTTCAAACCAAATCGCAAATTCGCGCAAATGCGGGTATTTGTCTAAATCGAACCACGCCTGCGCGGGACCATATAATGCCGCCCATCGGATCATCGGGGCGAGATAGTAGGCCAAAGCGCTGGGCGCGCGATCATCTAGCCACCCTGCATGAGCCTCCAAATGCGCGAAATACTCGCTCAATCGCCCTTGCGTCGCCCGCGACAAGGCATGCACTGACGCCTCTTCGATATATTCGTGCGGATAAAACCACATGCGTAACGTTGGGTGCAGCGTATTGGATAACCAAAACATCCATTTGAGCGCATCGCCACGCGGGGCAGGCATAAAGCCATCCCCTGCCAGCCACAGCAAAATCGCGCCGGTCTCGTAAATGGGGCCGTCTTCCGTCACCAGAGTGGGGATCAATCCATTCGGGTTCACCGCCAAATAGTCAGGCGACTTTTGGCCCTGAACGGCGCGATCCACCAACACCGTGTCAAACGGCAGACCTATTTCCAAAAGCGCCAGCCGCACGCAAAGCGAGGCATTATCGGGCGCATAATAAAGGGTTAATGGATTGGTCATAATCCCGTCATATCAAGAAGCTGGCGAAACATCCGCGCAAAAGCGACGTTTCCGAAAGGAAACAGGCGCATTTTTCTGGCGTTTCCCCTCGCGCCAAAATGCGATCCGCCTTATAACCCAGTTTAACCTCGACAAATTGGAGCTGCTGCCGTGCCAAGTGAACTATCCCCCATCGATAAAGCCAAATTTGTTGCCGCGCGCAAGGCGACTGAATACGTGAAATCTGGCATGAAAGTCGGGCTTGGGTCGGGATCAACGGCGGCTTGGTTGGTGCAATGTTTGGGCGAATTGGTGCGCGACGAGGGGTTGCGGATGAAGGGCGTGCCAACGTCTTCGCGCACAGCCCGGCTCGCACGTGAGGTCGGCATCGAGGTGATTTCGCTGTATGAGGCCAAATGGCTCGACGTCAGCATCGACGGCACTGATGAATATGACGGCAACCTCAACCTGATCAAAGGCGGCGGCGGCTCACATTTGCAGGAAAAGATCGTGGCCACGGCATCTGATCGCATGATCGTGATCGCAGACGTGACCAAGAAAGTTGAAACCTTGGGCGCATTCCCACTGCCGCTTGAGGTCATTCCTTTTGGCTGGCAGACCACCAAAACACTGATTGAGGAAACCTTGATCGGCATGGATGTTCTGGGGCAAACGACGACGCTGCGCATGAACGGCGACGCGCCTTATATCTCTGACGAAGGCAACCACATCCTTGATCTGCACTTGAACCGTATCGGCAATCCGCGCCAGCTCAGCCTTATGCTAAATCAAATTCCGGGCGTTGTTGAGAACGGCCTTTTCATCGACATCTGCGATATCGTGATCGTCGGCCATGGGGACGGGCTGGTCGAGGTGCATGACATCAATCAAGATCAGGTCGAGAAGACCAAATTCGACTTCCTCGATGATGGAAACCTCTTTTCCGAAGATATGTAGGGCGTGGCACGTTGCGGATCGTGTGTCTGGTGCTTAGGTTATGCCCAGCAGACATAAATACCAAAACGAAAGCCGCACCATGACATTTGACTATGACCTCTTTGTAATCGGCGGCGGCTCTGGCGGCGTTCGGGCGGCACGGGTGGCTACGGCGACGGGCGCAAAGGTCGCATTGGCCGAAGAATTCCGCATGGGCGGAACTTGTGTGATCCGTGGTTGTGTACCCAAAAAACTAATGGTTTTTGCATCGACCTACGCCGAGAGCATGGAAGACGCCCAAGAATACGGCTGGGACGTTAAAATCGGCCCCTTTGACTGGACCAAATTCCGCACCAAACTGCATGCCGAACTTGACCGCCTTGAAGGTGTTTACCGCAGGCTCCTTGGCAATTCCGAGGTCACGATCTTTGACGCCCGTGCGACCCTCAAAGACGCGCACACCGTGGCTTTGTCCACAGGCGAGACCGTCACAGCGAAACATATCCTTGTTGCAACCGGCGGGCACCCGACAAAGCCCGATATTGAGAACGCCGACCTTGCCATCACCTCCAACGAAATTTTCAACCTTGAGGTTATGCCAAAATCGATCCTCATCGTGGGTGGCGGCTATATCGCGTCAGAATTTGCAGGCATCCTCAATGGCCTCGGCGTGAAGGTGACGCAATTCTACCGCGGCGCACAAATTCTGCGCGGCTTTGACGATGAGGCGCGCGGTTTGATTGCGGACGGCATGATCGAAAAAGGTGTGAACTTGCACCTTGGCACCAACGTGCTTGAGATGCGCCGCGAGGGCGCTGGCATTTACGTCAAAGCAACCAATGGCGACGAACATGTTTTCGACCAAGTCATGTTCGCGACAGGCCGACACGCCAACACCGATGGGCTTGGCCTAGAAGAAATCGGCGTGAAGCTGGGCCGCAGCGGCGAAATCCGTGTCGACGACTTTAGCCAAACCGCCGTGCCCTCCATCTATGCCTTGGGCGACGTCACCAACCGCGTAAACCTGACCCCTGTGGCGATCCGCGAAGGCATGGCCTTTGTCGAGACCGTATTCAAAGGCAACCCGAC
>Ga0102892_1000449_pt1 | contig 10583 bp, 8 predicted proteins | sample Colrivmeta1553A3_FD_84501 | JGI IMG/M metagenome (GOLD analysis project Ga0102892, IMG submission 84501) | Estuarine microbial communities from the Columbia River estuary - metaG 1553A-3 | ecosystem: Environmental > Aquatic > Marine > Intertidal zone > Estuary | place: USA: Columbia River Estuary...
TACCCTGCCCAAAACCGTCCTTATATAAAAGATGTGATGGAGCAGGGTGGTTTTTACACGGAATTTTTTTCTGGAATGCATGCACTCCCTGGGCATTTTGTGAGTAGAAACAGGATTATTGCGGGACTATCACAGGCCACCCTTGTGGTGGAATCTGCTAAAAAGGGAGGCGCTTTGCAAACCGCCCAATTGGCCAATAGCTATGACCGCCCTGTTTTTGCAGTTCCAGGAAGAACTACAGATTTTTTTAGCGTAGGTTGTAACGATCTTATAAAGCATTTGAAAGCCCAAATGCTTACCCATTCTAGGGATTTAATCAACAGCATGAACTGGCAAGACCAGCCAGGAATTGTATTAAATATGGGTTTAACATGTGGCACTGAATTAGAAACTAAAGATAAAGCAACAAACCACACCGCTGAGGAGTCTGTTTTGTATCAATGTCTATTTTCAAACGGTAAAATGCATGTAGACCAGTTGGCAAGCCTATTGAATTGGGAAATAAAAGTATTGTATCCTTGTTTAATGACTTTAGAGCTCAAAGGAGGGGTGCGGCATTTGCCCGGCCAATTTTATGAGGCTATTTAATCACATCACCCCAAGCAAAAGTTTACTTTAAGGAGAAAGCAATTCCTTATTTAAAGGGACAGCTCACTTTTTATTTAAATGAATAGCCTACCTTTTCTCGCACCCTAGAAAGGACCCCATTGGCTACCAGTGCAGCTTTTTCTGCCCCTACAGCCAAAGCCTTGTCTATTTCTTCGGTATGGTTCATGAAATATTCAAAACGTTCTCTAGCGGGATTAAATTGCTCCAGTATTAATTCGTAAAGGGCTTGTTTGGCATGTCCAAAGCCGTAGTTACCTCCAGTATAATTATTCCTCATTGCGGCTGTTTGTTCTGGAGTGGCCAATATCTTGTATAGTGCAAATACATTGTCGGTATCTGGATCCTTAGGATCTTCCATAGGGGTAGAATCTGTTTGAATCCCCATGATTTGTTTTTTGAGTGCTTTGTCTGATTGAAAAAGATCAATAGTATTGCCTTTACTCTTACTCATTTTACCACCGTCTGTTCCTGGAACATACATGCTGGATTCTTGTACTTTTGCTTCTGGTAGCACAAAAGTATCTCCCAATTTGGCATGAAATCTTGCCGCTACATCTCTGGTCATTTCTAGGTGTTGCAACTGGTCTTTTCCTACCGGCACAAAATGTGCATCATAGGCCAAAATGTCTGCCGCCATAAGCATAGGGTACGAAAATAAACCGGCGTTCACATCTTCTAAGCGGTCTGACTTGTCCTTGAAAGAATGTGCCAAGGTGAGCCTCTGATAGGGAAAGAAACAGCTTAAATACCAAGAGAGTTCAGTGACCTGGGGCACGTCGCTCTGCCTGTAAAACACGGTCTTTTCAATATCTAATCCAAATGCCAGCCAAGTGGCCGCAGTAGCATAAGTATTGTGCCTTAGCGTTGCGCCATCTTTTATTTGGGTCAGCGAATGCATGTCTGCAATAAATAGGAAAGAATCATTGTTTGTGTCTTTTGCCATCTCTATTGCAGGCTGAATAGCCCCTAAAATATTACCTAAATGGGGCACGCCTGTACTTTGTACTCCTGTGAGAATTCTTGCCATAGTAGTTATTACCTATCAAAGACACAAAGGTAACAGAAATATACTTTTTTATCACCCTATTTTCTCCCCGCATATTATCATTATATTTGAAGGCATGCAAAAGTTGTTTCATTACCTAGCAATTCCCTTTTATAGGATATGGTTTTATTTGATCACCGTATCACTGATTATTATATTTTCACCAGCACTTTTTGTCACCACGCTAAAAAAAGACTGGTACCCTAAGTTTTACTGGTTGGCTAGAAATTTGTGGGCCAAGCCCATATTATTTGCTATGGGAATTCCCTTAAAAGTGCAATGGACAGAACGCTTTAAGCCTAATCAAAGTTATATGTTAGCCCCCAACCACACCTCTATGTTAGACATTATGGGTATGTTGGCATTAAGCCCCCATCCCTTTGTTTTTGTGGGTAAAAAGCAATTGACCCAGTTTCCTATTTTTGGTTTTTTTTATAAAAGGGTTTGTATTCTGGTTGATAGGGACAATACCCAAAGTAGAATAGATGTGTATAGAAAAGCACAAAAGCGACTAGAAAATGGACTCAGCGTATGTATTTTTCCCGAGGGAGGCGTACCACCTCCAGAAATTGTTTTAGACCGCTTTAAGGATGGCGCTTTTAAGATGGCTATTTCCCATCAAATACCATTGGTGCCCATTGTTTTTTACGACCATAAAAAATTATTCCCTTTTGAGTTTTTTCGTGGAAGGCCTGGAACCTCTAGAGTAAAGGTCTGTGCATTTATAAACACCAAAGAAATGTTGCCAAAAGAGGCTAAAACTCTTAGTGATCAGGTTAGAGATCAAATGATCAAGGACCTTGAAGCATAGCGGCACTATTTATCTGATTTTTTAAGAACGCTGTTTGCCATTCAAATACAAGTTATTTTCTGACATAAAAAAACCAGCCCTAGGGCTGGTTTTTTTGCAAGAGCATTTTAGAGGTCTTTATTTTCCTAAGGCTTTAAGCGCTTCTTTAATTTTTCCTTCTAACTCATCCATTAAATCAGGATTGTCTAATAAAAGCGTTTTCACAGCATCCCTTCCTTGGCCCAATTTGGTCTCGCCATAGCTAAACCAAGAACCACTTTTTTTAATAATTTCAAAATCTACCCCAAGGTCTATCACTTCTCCTACTTTAGAGACTCCTTGACCGTACATAATGTCAAATTCAGCCGTTTTAAAAGGTGGGGCTACTTTGTTTTTAACCACTTTAACCCTTGTTTTATTTCCCTGTACATCTCCGTCCGTGTCTTTAATCTGTGTAGACCTTCTAATGTCTAAACGTACAGAGGCATAAAATTTAAGTGCATTACCTCCAGTAGTGGTTTCTGGATTTCAAAACATTACCCCAATTTTTTCCCTCAATTGGTTAATGAAGATTACCGTACAATTGGTTTTACTAATAGAACCCGTCAATTTTCTAAGTGCTTGTGACATAAGCCTGGCGTGAAGCCCCATTTTAGAGTCTCCCATTTCTCCTTCTATTTCACTCTTTGGCGTAAGGGCAGCTACCGAGTCAATAACCACAATATCAATTGCCCCTGAGCGAATTAAATTGTCTGCAATTTCAAGCGCTTGCTCTCCATTGTCTGGTTGAGATATAATAAGGTTGTCTATGTCTACGCCGAGTTTCTGAGCGTAAAAACGGTCAAAGGCGTGTTCTGCATCTATAAAGGCAGCAATACCACCTGCTTTTTGCGCTTCTGCCATGGCATGAAGGGTCAATGTAGTTTTTCCAGAAGACTCAGGTCCGTAAATTTCAATCACCCTTCCCCTTGGATATCCTCCAACACCTAAGGCCAAGTCCAATCCCAAAGAACCTGAAGAAATGACTTCTACGTCTTGGGCAACACTGTCTCCCATTTTCATTACGGCGCCTTTACCGTAGGTCTTGTCTAGTTTGTCTAGCGTGAGTTGTAAGGCTTTTAGTTTGGATGCTTGTTCGCTGCTCATAATCTTTTTATTAGGACTGCTAAAGTAAGCTAACTTTTTTCAAATAGCAATATATTTTAAATTTTTTTTGGAAATTTTCCAACTTTTTTTTGAAGATCTTCCAATTATTCCTTCAAATGCAGCTACAGTCCTTTAAAAAGTGAGTGTAATAAAAGATGTATCTTTGCAGTATCTTAACCCTTAAAACATTGGTATAGCATGCAACTGTACAATACTTTAAGCGCTGAGGAGAGAAAAGCTTTAATCGCTGAGGCTGGCCTGGAAAGGCTTACCGTCTCTTTTTATGCCTACCACCAGATTGGAAACCCTTCCCTATTTAGAGATTATTTATTCATTCACTGGAATGAACTGGCCGTACTGGGACGTATTTATGTAGCCCACGAGGGCATTAACGCCCAATTATCTGTTCCCGCACTTCATTTTGAAGCTTTTAAAAGCCATTTAGACAGCATTACTTTCTTGGAAAATGTCCGACTCAATATTGCCATTGAACAAGACAACTTTTCTTTTTTAAAACTGAAGGTTAAAGTGCGTCATAAGATAGTAGCAGACGGATTGAATGACGCCTCTTTTGATGTGACCAATATAGGGGTTCATTTAGATGCGGAGAGATTCAATGATATTATAGAAGATCCTAATACGGTGCTTGTAGACATGCGCAACCATTATGAAAGTGAAATAGGCCACTTTAAAAATGCCATTACCCCAGATGTAGACACCTTTAGAGATTCTTTGGACCTTATAGAAGAAGACCTCAGAGAACACAAAGAAGATAAAAATTTAGTGATGTATTGTACAGGGGGTATTCGCTGTGAAAAAGCCTCTGCTTATTATAAGCACAAAGGATTTAAAAATGTGTTTCAGTTAGAAGGCGGCATTATTGAATATACCAGACAGGTAGAAAAAAAAGGCTTGGAAAATAAATTCATTGGTAAAAATTTTGTTTTTGACCACAGAAGGGCAGAACGCATTTCACCAGATGTGATTGCTCATTGTCACCAGTGTGGAAATACTTGCGACACCCATGTGAATTGTGCCAATGAGGCTTGTCATTTGCTCTTTATTCAATGCCCTACCTGTGCCAATGCTATGGACGATTGTTGTTCAGACGCTTGCAAAGAAGTGCATAATTTGTCTTTTGAGGAACAGAAAGCGCTTAGAAAAGGAAAAACGGTGAGTAATAAAATATTTAAGAAAGGCCGTTCAGAAGTTTTGAAGTACAAGAAATAAGGCATTTGTGACTCAAAATAGGGCCTAAAAGCCCCCTTAGTCTAAAGCCCCACATTTATATGTGGGGCTTTTTTAGGGAGCAGAATTTGTAGTATCTTTACATCAGCGCTGTTATTTGGGTGCCCATCATTAAGGCATCGGCCGGAGGCCAAAAACAAATTAGGGCGTGCATTCATTACTAATCTAGTGTCTGGGATTTTTTCCAGGCTTTGAGAATATAAAACATATGGGCTGTAGTAGTTGTGCCACAGGCGCAGACGGACAACCCCGAGGCTGTAAGAGCAATGGCACTTGCGGTACGGATAGTTGTAATAAATTAACGGTTTTTGATTGGCTTTCCAATATGAGTCTTCCTGCGGGTGAGGCGCCATTTGATTGTGTGGAAGTGCGGTTTAAAAACTCTAGAAAAGAATATTTCAGAAATGCAGAAGGCTTTCCCCTTCAGATTGGTGATTTAGTGGCCAGTCAGGCGGCTTCTGGACACGACCTTGGGATGGTGACCCTGACAGGCTCACTCGTAAAGGTGCAGATGAAGAAGAAAAAGGTGTCTTTTACCGGTGACGACCTTCCTAAGATTTACAGAAAAGCCACCGAAAAAGACATTGCCATTTGGCAGCGCTGTAGGGACCGTGAAGAGGAGATTAAGAAGCGCTCTAGAGAGATTGCTATTTCGTTGAATTTACAGATGAAACTATCCGATGTAGAATTTCAGGGAGATGGTTCTAAGGCTACTTTTTACTACACGGCAGAAGATAGGGTAGACTTTAGACAGCTCATAAAAGACATGGCCAAGGCCTTTGGTATTCGCATTGAAATGCGTCAAATTGGTTACAGACAAGAAGCCCAGCGATTGGGCGGTATTGGTTCTTGTGGTCGAGAATTGTGTTGTTCTACCTGGCTTACAGATTTTAGGTCTGTGGGTACGGCTGCAGCAAGGTATCAGCAGTTGTCTTTAAACCCTCAAAAATTAGCGGGACAGTGTGGTAAATTGAAGTGCTGTCTCAATTTTGAACTAGACGTCTATGTAGACGCCCTCAAAGACTTTCCATCTGCAGACACCAAGCTGTTTACAGAGAAAGGGCTGGCTTTTTGTCAAAAAGTAGACATTTTTAAAGAAAAACTTTGGTTTACTTATCGCGATGAGCCCAACAATTGGCACACCCTTTCTAAGGACCAAGTAAACGAGATACTGGCCAAAAACAAGGCTAAAGAACCGGTGCCTAGTTTGGAGGCTTATGCCATTGAAGAGGAACAGGTTGCTGCTGAGGTGGTTTTTGAAAATGTGGTGGGCCAAGACAGCCTCACCCGTTTTGACGCACCTAAAGGCAGACGCAATAAAAACAATAAGAATAGAAACAAAAATAAAAGACCTAGGGATAAAACAGCAGTTCACGGGGGCGACAACAACAAGCCCAGACAAGCCAATAAACCCAGGTCGGTAGGGAAATCTCCACGAGACAATGCCCCAAAAAGCGACGCAAATGGGGCGCCACCCAATAAAAAAAGACCGCAGAGAAACAATAAACCCAAAGGCAATAACAAACCTAATAATGAGAACCAGCAAGACACTTCTAAGCAGTAGTTTTTTGTGTGGGGTGGCCCTATGGTTGCTCCAATCTTGTAGTGGTGCCGGTACCCAATCTGATTTTCAGGAACTCCCTGAGGCGGGTTGGCCACTGAAGGCACCTGTTCGTTTTAGCCTAAGTGTTAAAGACAGCTTGTCTGACCAATCCCTTTGGATTGCACTGAGGCACGACCAAGACTATCCATTTAGCAATATTTTTTTAATTACCACCCTGGGTCATCCAAACGGTTCGGTTATTACAGACACCCTTTCCTATGATTTGGCTGCTGCAGACGGGCAGTGGTTGGGTAGTGGAAACGGTATTATCACCCACCAATTGCCCTTTAAAAAAGGGGTGCGCTTTGACAGTGCTAAGCCCTATGAGCTTTCCATTTATCAGGCCGTTAGAAGCCTTGGTTCAGCAGAAGGCATGGCCATTTTGCCTGGAGTGCTGTCTGTAGGCTATGTGGTAGAAAAAGAAACCTCAAAATCTAATTAATCCCTGTGGCTAAAGCAAACACTCCTTCAAAAAACGCTAAAAAGCAAACCATGCCCAAAGGCTTTAAAACCTATGCAAGGATTTTTTGGGCCCTATTTTTATTAGGTGTTACCGGCTTTTTTAGTCTTTTTTACCTCGCTTCTATAGGCGTCTTTGGAGACATGCCTACCTTTGATAGGTTGGAAAATCCCCAGACCAATCAGGCCACTCAAATCATCAGTTCAGACAATAAAGTATTGGGTACTTTTTATTTAGAGGAGAACAGAAACCCAGTGGCTTTTGAGGAGCTTCCTGAAAACCTGGTGCAAGCCTTATTGGCTACCGAAGATGTTCGTTTTTACGACCATTCAGGCATTGACGCTATTGGTACACTAAGGGCGGTGGCTTATTTAGGCACTAGGGGAGGCGCGAGCACCATTACCCAACAACTCTCTAAACTGCTCTTTACCAAAAGAGCCTCTTCCAATACATTTGCCAGACTGCTCCAGAAAGTCAAAGAATGGGTCATTGCCACGCGATTGGAGCGCCAGTACACCAAGAACGAGATCATGGCCATGTACCTCAATATTTACGATTTTGGAAACAATGCAGACGGGATTCGCTCTGCAGCCAATATTTATTTTGGCAAGGAACCTATGGAGCTGGATCCTAAAGAGTCTGCTATGCTAGTGGGCATGCTTAAAAATTCCAGCCTCTACAATCCCATACCATCTAGAAATCCTGAGGGCACCAGAAACAGGAGAAATGCAGTCTTGGCCCAAATGGAGAAGTACGATTTTATAGATCCTGCTACCAAAGACTCCTTGCAAGCAAGGCCTTTGGACTTGAATTTTAGTCCTCAGACGCATAGAGACGGAAAAGCCACCTACTTTAGGATGTACCTTCAGGGCTTTTTAAAGCGCTGGATTGCAGAAAACCCCAAAGAAGACGGCAGCAAATACAATTTGTATTTAGACGGCCTAAAGGTCTACACCACTATAGATTCTCGCATGCAGGCCAATGCAGAAAACGCAGTAAAGGGACATATGAAAAACCTTCAGACGGCCTTTTTTAAACAGAATACCAAAAAGAAAAATCCAACCACTCCTTTTAGAGATATTGAACCGGAACAGGAAGAGGCCATTATAGACCGCGCTATTAGAACTTCTGAACGCCGCAGACAAATGCGAGAGAAAGGCTTTACAGAGGCCCAGATTGCCGCCAGTTTTAAGGTGAAAAGATCCATGCAGGTGTTTGATTGGAACAGTCCCAACCAACAGAAGGACACCCTAATGACCCCGCTGGATTCTATCCGATATTACAAATCTTTTTTACGTGCCGCCATGATGTCTATGGAGCCGCAAACAGGCCATGTACGCGCTTGGGTAGGGGGGGTAAATTACCGCCACTTCCAGTACGACCATGTCATTCAAGGAACCAGGCAGGCAGGCTCTATCTTTAAACCTTTTGTTTATGCCACCGCTATAGACCAGCTCAGGCTGTCTCCTTGCGAAACCCTTCCAGACACCCAGTTCTGTATTGCCGCAGGCAAGCATGGAAATATGGAGCGCTGGTGTCCTAAAAACTCTGGAGGCACCTATACCGGGGAAATGCTCACTTACAAACGCGCACTGGCCAGGTCTGTAAACTCCGTGACCGCACAGGTCATAGACAAGGTAGGTCCCAATCCGGTGGTGCAATTGGTTAAAAACTTGGGGATTAAAAGCGACTTACTTCCCGTACCTTCTATAGCGCTGGGTACCGCAGACGTGAATGTCTATGAAATGGTGGGTGCCTACGGGACTTTTGCCAATAAAGGGGTGTATGTAAAACCTGTAATGGTTACAGCTATTACAGACAAGGCAGGCACTTTGTTGTACGAATACGTTCCTGAAACCAAAGACGTCATGTCTCAAGATGTGGCCTATACGGTCACCAATTTATTAGAGGGGGTGACCAAAGACGGCTCTGGAATTAGACTCCGCACAGAAGGGGCAGAGGAATACCGCCCTGAATACAAAGAAATAGTGACCGGTTATCCTTGGGCTTTTAAAAACCCTATTGCTGGAAAAACAGGGACCACACAAAACCAGTCAGACGGTTGGTTTATGGGTATGGTGCCCAACCTGGTTTCTGTGGTTTGGGTAGGGGGAGAAGAACGCGCCACCCATTTTGAAACCATTGCCTATGGACAAGGCGCCTCTATGGCCCTACCCATTTGGGCCAATTATATGCGCGACAACTACGCCATTCCTGAATTGGGAATTTCAATGGAGGCTTTTGAACGACCAGAAAGCCTAAGTATTGTGGTAGATTGCGAGCCTGTAGTCACAGAAGAAGGGGATCCTGGCATTGATTTGGCAGAAGACGACCTAGAAGGACTGGATTTTTAAATAGCCCTTTCAGGCCTTCTCAGGCCGATGCTTTTTTCGTACCTTAACATAAACCATTTTTTATGATTAATAAAGTAGTTCCTTCTGTACAAGCCGCTATAGAAGGGGTGCAAGACGGCCAAACATTTATGTTGGGTGGTTTTGGGCTCTGTGGGATTCCAGAAAACACCATTACTGCCTTAGTGGCCAGTGGCGTAAAAAACCTGACTTGTATTTCGAACAATGCTGGGGTAGCAGATTTTGGCATTGGCCTCATGCTTTTAAAGCATCAGGTAAAAACCATGGTTGCTTCTTATGTAGGGGAAAATGACGTCTTTGAGCAGCAAATGCTCTCTGGGGTTTTAGAAGTTATCCTGACACCTCAGGGCACATTGGCAGAAAAATGTCGGGCGGCCCAAGCGGGTATCCCCGCTTTTTATACGCCTGCAGGTTACGGTACAGAAGTAGCAGAGGGCAAGGAAACTAGGGAATTCAACGGCAAAATGTATCTCTTAGAAACGGCGTATAAAGCAGACTTTGCTTTTGTAAAGGCTTGGAAAGGAGATACCGCTGGAAATTTAATTTTCAAAGGGACTGCGAGAAACTTTAACGCCTGCATGGCTGGGGCCGCCACCATTACCGTGGCTGAGGTAGAAGAATTGGTCCCAGCAGGGCACTTAGACCCCAACCAAATTCATATTCCCGGTATTATGGTACAGCGCATTTTTCAGGGCACTAATTACGAAAAGAGAATAGAACAACGCACCACCAGAACGAAGGTTTAAACAGCTCATTATGCTAGACAAAAACGGTATTGCAAAACGCATTGCACAGGAAGTTCAAGACGGCTATTACGTAAATTTAGGGATAGGAATTCCCACTTTGGTGGCCAATTTTGTGCGGGAAGATATCTCGGTAGAATTTCAATCTGAAAACGGTGTATTGGGTATGGGTCCTTTCCCTTTCGAAGGCGCAGAAGACGCAGACCTGATCAATGCAGGAAAACAGACCATTACCACCCTTCCAGGGGCCGCTTTCTTTGATTCTGCCATGAGTTTTGGTATGATCCGCGCCAAACAGGTGCACCTTACTATTTTAGGGGCTATGGAAGTGGCCCAAAACGGCGACATTGCCAACTGGAAAATCCCAGGGGTCATGGTCAAAGGCATGGGTGGCGCTATGGATCTTGTGGCTTCTGCAGACAATATTATTGTGGCCATGATGCACACCAACAAAAAAGGAGACTCCAAACTCCTCAAACGCTGCTCTCTACCGCTTACAGGCGTAGGCTGTGTAAAAAAAATAGTCACCAACCTAGCCGTGATAGAAGTGACCCCAGAAGGCTTTAA
>Ga0102892_1000450_pt1 | contig 10575 bp, 10 predicted proteins | sample Colrivmeta1553A3_FD_84501 | JGI IMG/M metagenome (GOLD analysis project Ga0102892, IMG submission 84501) | Estuarine microbial communities from the Columbia River estuary - metaG 1553A-3 | ecosystem: Environmental > Aquatic > Marine > Intertidal zone > Estuary | place: USA: Columbia River...
CACCTGCACCTACACCTTTTTGAAGATCAGCTGCTGATCACCTCAGCGATTGACAACCTGCTTAAAGGGGCCTCAGGCCAAGCCGTACAAAACATGAACCTCATCTTTGGATGGGAAGAACACCTAGGGTTATTACTGAAACCCTCCGCATTTTAACGCTTATGAAAATCGCCATCATCGGAACGGGAAATCTGGGAAAAGCGCTCGCGCGCGGCATCCTCAACACCAACGGAGCCACCTCCATGGTGCTGACCAAAAGACATACCTCCAGTATCCAAGAATTTGAATCTTACGGGAATGTGACCATAACGACCGATAATCGGTTGGCCGTTCAACAATCGGATATCCTGATCTTTGCCGTACAACCCAGCCAACTCAAAACCATCCTGACTGAAGTCAACGATCTTCTAGAAGAACGTCATGTGGTCATTTCCACAGCTGCAGGGTGCAGCATCGCCTTTATCGAGGAAATAGTGGGGCCTGATCGGTACTTGATTCGGGCCATGCCCAACACCGCTTTATCGGTGGGCAGTTCGATGACCTGCATCTGCAGCAATCCAAAAGGAGAAAAAAGGGTGGCGTTGGCTCAAGCCATTTTTGAGCGCATGGGGCATTCGATGGTGATTCACGAGGAACTGATGCAAGCAGCTACCGTGGTTTGTGCCAGTGGGATTGCTTTTTGGATGCGCCTGATCAGAGCCACCACCCAATCCGCCATTCAGTTGGGATTTGAAGCCCGCGAAGCCCAAGAACTCGCCGTCTATACCTGTCGCGGAGCTGCTGACCTACTCGTCAAATCCAACTCACACCCAGAAGCGGAAATTGACAAGGTAACCACCCCAAAAGGGTGTACCATAGCAGGGCTCAACGAGATGGAACACCAGGGCATGAGTTCTGCATTGATACAAGGCATGCAGCGCTCATTTGAAAAAATAAGTAACATTACTCGAGAACAATTATGAAGCCATTTGACGTTTATCCACTGTACGACATCACCCCCGTAAAGGCAGAGGGATCTGTGGTCTGGGATGACAAAGGCACCCCATATCTAGACCTATACGGAGGGCACGCAGTAATCTCCATCGGACATACCCACCCGCATTACGTGGCCCGAATCAAGGAACAACTCGACCGCATGGCCTTTTACAGCAATGCGGTGCAAAACCCCTTACAACTAGCACTCGCTCAAAAACTGGGCGCCCTCTCCGGATTGGAAGATTACCAACTTTTTTTGTGCAACTCAGGCGCAGAGGCCAACGAGAACGCCCTCAAAGTAGCCTCGATGGTCACTGGAAAAGCTGAAGTGATCGCCTTCACACACAGCTTCCACGGGCGCACCTCAGCTGTGGTCGCGGTGACGGACAATCCAAAAATTGTAGCACCCCTCAACGCACAACACCAAGTGCATTTTGTTGATTTTGGCGATCAAAAGCGACTTGAGGAATTACTGGCCACCGGAAAAATCGCTGCCGTGATTGTAGAACCCATCCAAGGTGTGGGTGGATTGGATATGCCTTCCGCGGAGTTTTTGCAACAGATTTCGGCCGCTTGTAAAGCGCATGGAGCGATGATGATCGCAGACGAAGTTCAGTCTGGATACGGACGTTCCGGTCGATTTTTTGCCTTCCAGCACGCTGACATTAGCCCAGACATCGTCTCCGTAGCCAAAGGTATGGGCAATGGATTTCCGATTGGGGGTATATTAATCGCCCCCCACATCGAAGCGAGCTACGGAATGTTGGGGACCACCTTTGGCGGCAATCACCTGGCCTGCGCAGCAGCACTCGCCGTTTTAGAAGTGATCGAATCTGAGGATCTGATGCGTAATGCCACGGCTATGGAGCCCTATTTCAAAGCCAAAGCAGCCCAAATCCCCCAAGTTCTTCACGTAAAGGGCCGTGGGTTGATGCTGGGATTGGCCTTTGAGGCACCGGTAGCTCCGCTGCGCCATCGCCTGATCCACGAACACCACATCTTTACCGGATCGGCCAGTGATCCGAAGGTATTGCGTATTTTACCGGCGCTAAACATCAAAAAAGAACACATGGACCAGTTCTTTGACGCATTAACTCAAGCACTTGCATGAAAAATTTCACCGCATTATCGGACCTTAACCCCTTTGGGGAGCACCTAAAGGGTGCATTGGCCTTAAAAAAAGATCACCGCAAAGCGGCGACTTTGGGACAGGGTAAAACTTTGGGCATGTTGTTTTTCAACCCCTCACTGCGCACCAGGTTGAGCACCCAAAAAGCGGGTCGTCTCTTGGGGATGGAGGTTGTGGTCATGAACTTTGGCAGCGAGGGGTGGCAATTGGAATTCGGCGATGGTGTGGTCATGGATGGCGGCAAAGCGGAGCACATCAAAGAGGCGGCTGCTGTGTTGTCCCAATATTGCGATGTAATTGCCGTGCGCTCCTTTGCAGAACTCAAAAATCAAGCGGAAGACCAAGCGGATATAGTGCTTAACGGATTTTTAAAATACGCCGGGGTACCGATTGTCAATATGGAAAGCGCTACGGGTCATCCCCTGCAGGCATTGGCCGATGCGATGACCATCGAAGAGCACAAAAAAAGGGCTCAACCAAAAATTGTACTGACATGGGCGCCCCACCCTAGAGCACTCCCCCAAGCCGTTCCCAATTCATTTGTTGAAATGATGCAGTTGATGGGTGGCCCTACAGCTATTGCTCATCCAAAAGGATACGCACTTAACCCAGAGCTCACCCGAGGAATCCCTATTTACCACAACCAAGAAGAAGCCCTGGAAGACGCAGACTTTGTCTACGTGAAAAACTGGAGCGCCTCTGACCCATACGGGGCTGTACTTAACACAGACCCGAGTTGGATGGTCAACCTGGATAAATTGGGCTCAGCCCAAATGATGCATTGCTTGCCTGTGCGGCGCAATGTAGTAGTCGCTGATGATGTGCTGGATTCCGCTCAATCATTAGTGCTCCATCAAGCCAACAACCGCACCTACTCCGCCCTGTATGTGCTTCACCAAATACTCCAACACTAACCATGCCTAAACCACAGGTCCACATCGTAAAAATTGGGGGCGGCATCCTCGAGGATACCGTTCGTCTCGAAGCACTGCTCCAAGATTTTGCCTCCCTAAAAGGGCTGAAAATCTTGGTACACGGGGGCGGAAGAGACGCCTCTCTATTAGAAGCTCAATTGGGCATCCCAACGACCATGATTGATGGTCGTCGGGTTACCTCTTCAGAAAGCCTTAGAGTGGTGACCATGATGTATGCGGGATGGACCAATAAAAGCATCGTGAGCTTACTTCAGTCTTTTGGCGTTAATGCCCTAGGGCTGTCCGGTGCAGACGGCAATGTGATCGAAGCGCGTAAACGCACTCCTTCTCCTGTCGATTATGGCTATGTAGGCGATATTCATCAGGTGGATGCGTCCGGGATTACCGGAATAATGGAGGCTGGATTTACCCCGGTATTCTGCGCCATTACCCACGACAAAAAAGGACAATTACTCAACACGAATGCAGATACGATAGCCGCGGCTATCGCGGCTGCACTCACTGAGCAATATGATGTTCGACTGACTTACTGCTTTGAAAAACAAGGCGTCCTATTAGACCTCAACGATCCGCTTTCCCTGTTGACCGAATTGAACCGACAAAAGTTCGAAGAACTGGTCGATCAAGGGGTGATACACCAAGGTATGCTTCCTAAGCTGAACAATTGTTTTACTGCGCTCAAACTAGGTGTAGGACATATTGAAATTGGATCGGAATCCATGCTCCAAAAACCAGAACAACCCAGAACAACCATCATCCACTAATCATGGATAAAAACAAAGAATTGATCCAAAAATATACCCTTGAGGCCATTGAGCTGCTCAAACAGCTGATTGCGACGCGTTCTTTTTCAGGTCAAGAGCATGGAACTGCCGAGCTGATTCATCAATGGTTGACTTCAAGAGGGGTGACTACCAACCGTCAAGGCAACAATGTCTGGGCCACCAACCTACATGTTGACCCTGCAAAGCCCACTTTATTGCTCAACTCACACCACGACACGGTACAGCCCAACCAAGGCTATACCCGAGATCCGTATCTGCCTGAGGTGGTCGATGGACGTTTGTACGGTTTAGGGAGTAATGATGCCGGAGGTGCGCTGGTGAGCTTGATGGCTGTATTTATGGCGTTTTATCACGAGGTAGATTTAACCCATAATTTGGTGCTGGCTGCCACGGCTGAAGAAGAAAATTCTGGCCCCAATGGTTTGGTGGGTCTACTCAACACCCTCCCGCATATCGATGTGGCCATTGTGGGTGAACCCACACAAATGCAGCTAGCTATTGCAGAAAAAGGCTTAGTTGTCTTTGACGGTGTCGTAGAAGGTACCGCCTCACATGCAGCACACCCCAATGAGAACAATCCCATCTATGGAGCAATCCCGGTGCTTGAGTGGTTTAAAAACTATCGTTTTGATCGAGTATCTCCTCAATTAGGACCTGTTAAAATAACGGTCACCCAAATTCAAGCAGGGGTGCAACACAATGCCGTTCCCGCCCAACTTCACCTGGTGGTTGACGTACGCGTCAATGAGTGCTATACCAATGCTGAAATTGCCGGGCAACTCCAAGCAGACGCCCCCTGTACACTTACCCCTAGATCCCTAAGGCTCAACTCATCAGGTATTGCTCCACAGCATCCCCTAGTTCTATCAGGGCTTGCCTTGGGACGCACCACCTACGGAAGCCCCACCTTATCGGACCAAGCGGTATTGAGTTGTCCCTCCCTAAAAATGGGACCTGGAGACAGCACGCGAAGCCACAGCGCTGATGAATTTATCTATCTGGATGAATTGCTGGAAGCTCCTGAAATTTATGTTCAACTACTGAACCCTTTTTTAAAACCACAAGACCATGAAACTCTGGGATAAAGGACAACCTACCGACCAAAAAATTGATCAGTTCACCGTGGGGATGGACAGAACACTCGACCTGTTGATTGCGCCTTATGATGTTCAAGCATCCAAAGCACATGCCGCCATGCTGGCCCATGTCGGATTGATCACCCAAGAGGAAAGCCAAGCGCTGATACAATCGTTAAACCACATAGGCGAGTCCATCGAGGCTGGTGAATTTGTCATTGAGGATTCTTTTGAGGATGTACACTCCAAAATCGAATTTCTATTGACTCAAGAACTGGGTGAGACCGGTAAAAAAATTCACGCTGCCAGGTCGAGAAATGACCAAGTGTTGGTGGCTTGTCAATTGTATCTCAAGGCGGAACTAGAAGCGATCAAAACAGAGGTATTGGCCTTATTTGAACTGTTGATGGATCTGGCTGAACAACACAAAAACACCCTAATGCCCGGATATACCCACCTTCAAGTCGCTATGCCTTCTTCTTTTGGGCTTTGGTTTTCAGCCTACGCAGAAGGGCTGGTCGATGATCTATACCTAGCCCATGCCGCCTACAAGACCACGGACCAAAATCCTCTAGGTTCCGCTGCAGGATACGGATCCTCTTTCCCCATTGACCGGGAGATGACTACCCGTGAATTGGGCTTTTCAACCCTGAAATACAATGTTGTAGCTGCGCAAATGGGCCGTGGAAAAACAGAGAAAGCAGTAGGATATGCCATGGCATCACTCGGAGGTACCTTGGGCCGACTGGCCATGGACATCTGTTTGTACATGGGTCAAGACTTTGGATTTATCAGTTTTCCTGACCAGCTCACCACCGGATCGAGCATCATGCCTCACAAAAAAAATCCCGATGTGTTTGAATTGATTCGCGGCAAATCCGCCTTGCTTCAAGCACTCCCCAACACCTTAACCCTGTTGACCAACAACCTGCCCAGCGGATACCACCGAGAGTACCAATTGCTCAAAGAAGTGCTCTTTCCAGCCATCGCCAACCTCAAATCCTGTTTGGACATGATGCGTTTCGGACTCAAAGACATCCAAATAAGCACACAGATTACCGACCAACCAAAATACGATTATCTATTCAGCGTAGATGCCCTAAACGAAAAGGTACTTCAAGGTATGCCCTTTAGAGATGCCTATAAAAGCTTAGGTGCCGAGATTGCAAAGGGCACCTACCTTCCTAAAAGGGACATCAATCACACCCATATCGGCAGTATAGGCGCGCCAGGGTTTGAGCAAATTAAAGCCAAAATGCAACGGGCGAGCGACTGGGCCAACAACTAGGGACCTCAGGTCTGCCCATTAAGTGAGAAACATGCGTATCTTTGCCTCAAAATACGTTTATGGCCGGTTCTAGACCCTCAAAACCTCGGAATGCTTCTGGGGATGCTCCCCGAAAAAATGACGCCTCAAAAAGCGCTCTTCCCAGTTCATCCAGACCAACGGGCGCCAGACCTAGCGGCTCAAAACCCAGTGGACCAAGAACGAGTGGTTCAAAACCCGGTGGATCTACTTCATTGAGCAAACCCAAACAAGCTGGAGCCCCCGCTAAAAGCGGATCCGCGCCAAAAACAGGAATACCCAGGTGGAGTGATCAAGGAGCGGAAACAGGGTCTGCGCGTCCACGACCGACTACCCCTAAATCAGATTCAAGTCAAAGAGGGCTTACCCTAGCGGAGAAGCTTAAAGGGATGAAATTTAAACCCACCCCCCGCACACCAAAAAATGCGGATGGGACACCCAACACTTCGGCTGGTGCTCGTGGACCTAGAACATTTACCCCTACCACGAGAACGGGTAATCCTATTGTTCGCGGAAAACAAGCTGCTAAAACACCCCCTAAAGACCCCAACATCATCCGACTGAACCGCTATGTGGCCAACGCCGGGGTATGTTCCCGTCGAGAAGCGGATTTATACATCAGTTCAGGGAATGTGACCGTCAACGGCAAGGTAGTGACTGAAATGGGCTATCAAGTCCGAATTGATGACGCCGTTCGCTTTGACGGACGTCTGTTGAATCCGATCAAAAGAGAATACATCCTACTGAACAAACCCAAGGATTTTCCGCTGACCACCCGTACTGAATCAGGCGCTAGATCAGCCACTTCCCTGGTGGGTAATGCGAGCAAGTCTCCCTTAAAGCCGGTCGGTAAAATGGAGAACAAATCCATGGGGTTGGTCCTGTTTACCAATGATGAGGCGTTGATCAAAAGGCTCAACAAACCAAAAAATGGACTCAAAAAAATCTATCAAGTCACCTTGAGTAAGCCCTTGAAGAAATCCGACCTAGACGCCATAGCCGAAGGTGTACTCATCGAGGGAATTCCGCAAAGGGTACAGGAGATTTCCTATGTCGATGACAAGCCTAAAACTGAAATAGGCCTCGAAATTTGGAGCTCCAAACACAACATGATCCCTACCCTATTTGAACATCTAGGCTACGAAATCGTCGCTCTAGATCGGGTGTATTACGCTGGATTGACCAAAAAAGATTTGCCTAGAGGTCATTGGAGACCCTTGACCAAACAAGAGGTCATCAATCTAGAAATGATCCAATAAACCGCCGTTGAAACGTTAGTCTAGAGTACGTTCCAATGCATCAGGACGATGCTGAACACCCCTAGGGCGATGACTAGTTTGAGCAGATTATACGCTTTTTGATAGGCTGGGGCAGACTGAGCGCGCCAAATTATCCATAACAAGGGAAAAACGGCGACCATCGAGAACAAAAAGTAATACCCCATCAATCCCACGGCCCCTGATGTCCATAGCCAAGTAGCTGGCATCCAGGTGGCGATTAACAATCCACTGATCCAGTATTTTGCGGAACTCACTCCGTGGACTAAAGGCCAGGTAGCGTAATTCTGACTAAGGTCACCTGGCAGATTGCGCAAGTCTTTGATCATGGCCAGTGCCCAAAACACCAAAAACAAGAACGAGGCGTGCAACCAAATATGGGCATCTGTGCTGCTGAAATATAGAAATAGACCTAAAAATGGGGTGAGGGTAAGCACCGACCAGGCGATGTTTCCCACCAACGGAATGCGTTTAAGTTTATGCGAATACAGCCAAAGGGAAAAGATATAGGCTGAAAAAAAAAGTACGGCACGGAAAGACACTGCGCTGCTCAACACAACTGCCGTAAAATTGAGCACAAAATAAGCTGAAATCTTATGGCGTTGCGGTAGGTGACGTCCCAACATGGTGACGTACGGCTTGTTGATTAAATCCTTTTCTTGATCGTAAAAAGCATTGATGATGTATCCGGAGGCTATGGTCAACGCCGAGGCTAGAATCAAGAAAATAACGTTGGTATCCAATAAAATTTGGGCGATACTCCGCTGTGGGGCAAAAATAAAGGCCGCACATAAATACTGAGCCAGTATAATCAAGGAGATATTTTGCAAACGCAGTAGGGAGAATACGGCAAAACTCTTGAGGGCGATCCTTTTGAGCGATCGTCTCATCCGGTCAAATTAAAATTGGTAGACGACTTCTAAATTGTAAGGCTTGAGTGCTGCTCTTGCCTTATCTAAGTCTGGGGCAAATCCCAGAATGTATCCACCACCGCCTGAACCACAAAGTTTGAGGTAGTAGTCGTTGGTCTGTAGTCCATTTTTCCACACCTGGTGAAACTCTTGGGGAATCATGGGTGTAAAATGCTGAATAACTACAGAAGATAGCGCTTTGATGTTTTTGAACAGAGAAGAAACATTGCCGCTGATAAAATCTTCCACACAAGCGTCGGTATGCTTGATGAATTGATCTTTAAGCATGGATCTGAATCCATCGTTTTTCATCTGCTCCATAAATAACTGAACCATAGGAGCAGTTTCCCCTACTTGACCGCTGTCGATCAAGAAGACACCCCCCTTGCCTTGACCATTTTGGTGAGGAATAGAGGTCGAAGCGATATTGTCTTGGGCGTGGATGAGGATAGGAAGACTCAAATAAGAATTCAAGGGGTCAAGACCAGAGGATTTGCCGTGAAAAAAGGATTCCATACGACCGAACAAAGCCTTTAAAGCCAAAAGCTTTTCAGCCGTTAAGTTTTCCAAAACAGTAATTCGATCCAAGGCATACTGGCTGTAAATGGCAGCCACTAGGGCGCCAGAGCTTCCGATGCCATATCCCTGAGGGATGGAACTGTCAAAATAAAGTCCCTGTGCGACGTCTGCGAGCAACTGATCCGTATCAATAGGCATTAATTCAGGATCTTGGGCACGCACCTCAGCTAGGTGATGGGCGTATTTAGCAAGCTTTAGGTTGGATTGTTGGGCGCGCTGGTCAGGAAAATTATCTTGTTTTAACGCACCTTGAAAAGCGTTGTAGGGGATGGAGAGGCCTTTAGAATCTTTGATGATTCCGTACTCTCCAAAGAGCAAAATTTTTGCGTAAAATAGAGGTCCTTTCATCCGTTTATCGGTGAGCTTCCACGGCCTACCGAATCACAAATGTACGATTCCTTTTCGCAATACACAACGAGTTCATCCTGAATCCATTGCAAAACAATTTTGCTGATCGATTTTGGGTAAAGCACATGCACGTTGGCCCCTGCATCCAGGGTGAAACAAACCGGATGTTGGGTGGCCTTTCTGTAGGCCCTGATTTTTTCAATCACCGCAAGTGTAGCGGGCTTCATCAATACAAAACTTGGGTTGGAGGCCATCATCAAAGCGTGTAGGGTCAGTGCTTCGCGCTCAACCAAATCCACAAATCGATCCAAATCTCCCTGGGCCAACACCTCCATCATTTGTTCCAAGTGTTTGTGGGCCTGTTTAAATCGCGCTTCAGCAAAGGGATGCCCCACCATGAGTTGGTGACCCACTGTGCTGCTCACCGACTTTTGTCCTTGATCAATCAACAAAATGGTGTCTTGGAAATCGGCAAATACAGGGTGAACTCGATCGCTGGACCAGCCGTACTCTTGACAAGCCTCAGGAATACTTGGCGTTTCACCCCAAACCACCACAGGTCCCCAAATACTGCGACAGGCGGAACCAGAGCCTAATCGGGCCAAATAAGAGGCCTGCTTGAAAAAAGACGGGTCTGACACTGCTTCATCTCCTCGAGCAATGTGCAGCAGGCACAGGGCCAAGGCACTCATCGCGCTGGCCGAGGAAGCAATTCCACTGGAGTGCGGGAAGGTATTTTCACTGTCTATACGCAAGTGCACCTGAGTCAAAAATGGCAAATAGGCCAAAATGCGCTGAAAGAATCCTTCGATTTTGGGATGAAAATCTGGCTTAGGTGTTCCGCTGAGTAAAAACTCAAAAGAGAACGTGCCATGGGTATCTGTTGGACGCGGTTCGCACGACACCTTGGTGATTGTCCTACACTGATCTAGGGTTAGACTCACTGATGGATTGGCCGGTAATTGAGGGTCGTACTTACCCCAATACTTCACCAGCGCAATATTGCTGGGAGATTGCCAGGTCACTTGGTGGGGGGCAGATTGATGCGGGTATAAAATAGGCGTGAAATCCTTCATGGCAGACTTTGAAGGCCAAAAATACAAATTAATCCCCAGCCTCGACTGGGTGTTCCATCAGCCAAGCTACCATACCTTGTGCGGCGAGATAGCCTGTTGTCCAAGCGTTTTGGAAATTAAATCCGCCGGTAACTGCGTCCACATCGAGGCATTCGCCGGCGAAAAAAAGCTGAGGAAC
>Ga0102892_1000520_pt1 | contig 9521 bp, 9 predicted proteins | sample Colrivmeta1553A3_FD_84501 | JGI IMG/M metagenome (GOLD analysis project Ga0102892, IMG submission 84501) | Estuarine microbial communities from the Columbia River estuary - metaG 1553A-3 | ecosystem: Environmental > Aquatic > Marine > Intertidal zone > Estuary | place: USA: Columbia River Estuary...
AAAAATATTGTCTTTTACACCGTTTTCAACATATTTATTTTTGGGGTTTATATATGTTATGCTATATTGTTTGGATCTTCTTTGCCGATTATAAAAAGTATTTCACTAAAAAAATTGGCACAGTAGAAATTAGCAAAATGAGCGTTTCTGAGCATATTGAATTTTGGGCAGTGAAATTTTACCATGCATTTGTATTTGTAGTATTACCTATTTATATGTTGGGCTGGGTAAGCTGGTTAGTTGGGTTTTTAGTAGTGGGCTGCTTTGCTGGTTTTATATTGAGTATAGTTTTCCAATTAGCACATACCGTAACAGACACTGCATTTCCTTTAGCCAACCAACCGGAGAATAAAATGGAAGAAGAATTTGCAGTACATCAAATTCAAACCACTGCTAATTTTGCGACTAAGAGTAAAATAGTAAGTTGGTTAGTGGGTGGGTTGAACTTTCAAATCGAACATCATTTGTTCCCTAAAATCTCTCATGTACATTATCCTGCTATTTCTAAAATAGTAAAGAAAACATGTGCCGATTTTAAATTAAAGTATATTGAATACCCTACGGTCGTAAGTGCCATCAAAGCACACGTTCAATACCTTAAATTAATGAGTAAGCCTTCATTCCAATAAACTAAGAAGCCTTTTTCTTTCTGGCCATTTTGCGTGGCGGGTTGGCTTTTAATTCAGCAATAGTGGCATTTACTTCTTCAATGGTCAAGGTTTCTACTTTTTCTTGTTGTTCTTTACTCAATTTGAAGTTGCGTAAACCTTGCTTGATATAAGGGCCATAAGGGCCTCTCAATAATTGTATCTTTTCTTTTTCAAATACCTTAATGGTTCTCTCGTCTTTGGCTTTGCGCTTTTCTGCAATCATAGGTGATAATTCTTCTAGGGTTACAGTGTAAGGGTCCATTTCCTTGTTAAGGGAGTAGAACTTCTTGGCATGAGCCGCATAAGGGCCAAAGCGACCAATATTTACAGAAACATCTTCCTCTTCGAATTGTCCAAGCATTCTAGGTAGTTTGAAAAGCTCCATGGCTTCATCAAAACTAATTGTCTCAATACTTTGAGAGGCTTTCAATTTTGCGAATCTTGGTTTTTCTTCTTCATCTTGGTGGCCAATTTGAACCATCGGTCCATATCTTCCCATACGCGCAATTACTTTTTTACCAGTCACTGCATCAAAACCTAGTTCTCTTTCACCTTTTGCTCTTTCAGCCGTTTCAAGGGTATGTTCAATGGTCGTATGAAATGGTTCATAAAAAGAGGCTAACATATCGCTCCATTTTAATTTACCAGCTGCGATTTCATCAAACTCGCCTTCAATTTTAGCTGTAAAGTTCAAGTCCATTACTTTTTCAAAATGCAATTTCAAAAAGTCGGTCACCACTAAACCTAAATCGGTAGGGGATAACTTATTTTTTTCTGCACCTGTAATTTCAGACGCAGTCTCTTGCTTGATAACATCTTTATTGTCCAATGTTAAAATCTGGTAGATTCTTTTAATGCCTTCTTTTTCTCTTTTCTCTACGTAATTACGTTTCATAATGGTAGAAATGGTAGGCGCATAAGTAGAAGGGCGTCCAATACCTAATTCCTCTAATTTCTTCACCAGCGATGCTTCTGTATACCTCGAACTAGGTCGGCTAAAACGCTCTAGTCCTGTCATTTCTAAAAAGTCTAAAACTTGTCCTTTTGCTAAAGGGGGTAATAAACTTTCGCCCTCTTCATTATTATCTTCTTCCTCTTCGTCGTTACTTTCTAAATATACTTTTAGAAAACCATCAAATTTCATCACCTCTCCACTTGCCGTTAATGTTTCTTTATTGGTAGATACTTCAATTTTAGCAGTTGTTTTTTCAAATTGCGCATCGCTCATTTGAGAAGCAATGGTTCTTTTCCAAATAAGTTCGTATAATCTATTTAAATCGGCATCGTCTACTTTACTTTCATTCATGTAAGATGGGCGAATGGCCTCATGCGCTTCTTGCGCATTTTCATTTTTATTTTTAAACTTGCGTGGTTGATAATATTTTTCACCAAAGCTTGAATTAATTTCTGTTTTAATGGCGTCCACTGCTGTTTCACTTAAACTAATACTATCGGTTCTCATGTAAGTGATCTTACCACTTTCATATAATTTTTGTGCAAGCAACATTGTTTTACTTACACTGTATCCTAATTTTCTTGAGGCTTCTTGTTGTAAAGTAGAAGTAGTGAAAGGTGCTGAGGGCGTGCGTTTGCCGTCTTTTACTGCAATATCTTTTACGGTATATTTTGCACCTTTTGATTCGTTTAAAAACTTTTCTGCGGCGCCTGCGGTAGATAATTTTTGAGGGCCTTCTGCTTTAAACTTTACTTTCTTTTTATTAATGTCAGGAGCTGTAAATAAAGCTGAAATTTTAAAAACGCTTTCAGGTAAAAAATGATTAATCTCTCTTTCCCTTTCTGCAATTAATCTTACGGCAACACTTTGTACACGACCGGCACTTAAACTTCTTTGCATGCCTATTTTTCTCCAAAGCACTGGGCTTAATTCAAAACCCACAATTCTATCTAATATTCTTCTTGCTTGTTGTGCGTCCACTAAGTCCATATTTATGAAACGCGGATTCGCAACCGCTTTTTTAATAGCAGGCGCGGTAATCTCATGAAATACAATACGCTTTGTTTTTTTAGGATCTAATCCCAATACTTCTGCTAAATGCCAACTAATACTTTCTCCTTCACGGTCCTCATCCGATGCAAGCCAAACTTCCTTTGCCTTCTTTGACATGGATTTTAATTCCTTTACTACTTTTTCTTTCTCACTAGGGACAGAATATCTTGGTGCAAATTTGTTTTTTAAGTCAATACCCATATCTGCTTTCTCTAGATCACGAATATGACCATAGCAGCTTCTTACTTCAAATTCTTCCCCTAAAATCTTCTCGATCGTCTTGGCCTTTGCAGGCGACTCCACAATTAATAAGTTTTTTGACATAGTTGCCAACCGCTCCTACGGGTATTTTTGGAATTGAATATCAATTAATTATGAAAAAAGAAAAAAGACCATTGCTGGCTAATCTTCTCTTTTCTCGCGATGCAATATTAGAGCTTTCACCTAAAAAATAAAAATAAGCTATTCTATTGGAGCCAGAAAGGCCATTATTTTATCAATAATTTCAGGGGTTTTATATACTTTATTATGACCTAAACCATTGGTAATCAGGAATTTTATATTTTTTGGGGCTTTTTTTTGAAATTCGACCAAATCTTCGAAGGGACAAACCAAATCCTCCCTGTCGTGGACCCAAAGTAGGTCTCCTGCATAGTTTTCGATGGCCCTGTCGGCTTCAAAATAGGTAATTGGCAGACCGGAACCCTTTTCTACTAATTCATTAAAAGCAGCTCTGATGGCAGGGCTAAGGTGCATCATATTGAAATATCTTTCAAAGGTAGTGGTGGTTTTAGTGGCAGGAGCAATTAAAACAAACTTATGCTTTGTTGGATTTTCAATAGTCTCTGCAATCATGGCCAAGGTAATGGCACCTAAGGAATGGCCAATAAAATGATCAATGGGGCCAATTTCTTTTATGATTTGTTCAATGGCATGTTTATAGATGATTATATTAATGTGTTTGCCCTCACTAAGCCCATGACCAGGTGCGTCAAAACCAATGACCCTAAAACCCTTTTTCAATAAGGGCTGAATATATTGGTCAAACTTATAAAAATAGCTGGCATAACCATGTACAATTAATACGGTTTGTCCATTTGGCTTTGAGGGTTTCCATTCAAAGCCATGAATTATAGTTTTGCCTGTTTTTATAATGCCATCCCCTACGACGGTGATATGCAAGGGCTTCCCCTGATTAAATATTGCAGGGGCCTTTCTTTTCTTATATTTTGGATAGGGGGTGCAGAATAAATCAAAGGCCAATTTGCCTGCCACTGGGGGCGAAACCATGCCTAGGGTTTTAAACTTGGTCCTCAAATATTGTAAATACATCCTTTCAGAGAACCCGAGCGTGGCCATAACTATATAATTAGAGCGCAAAGATAAGAAGCCCTATTGTATAGATATTAGTTTTTTTGTATTTCGACAAAGAAAAATAAAAATGTAATGAAGGCATTGCATGATAACTAGTATTTTTGCAAAAATCTAAGATTGACCTATGTATTCGTTAAAAATTAATTTTGAACAAAAGGGATTAGCGCCAGTGACATTAAATGACATTAAGCCAGACCATAGTTTATTAGAAGTACTATTAGATGCAGGAATTGAATTACACCATAATTGCGGAGGCGTTTGCGCTTGTAGTACCTGTCATATATATATAAAGAAAGGTTCCGAATTTTTACAGGAGTTATCGGATAAAGAAGAAGATTTTATTGATAGAGCAGTGAGTCCAAGAATAGAATCGAGATTAGGATGCCAATGCGAATTATTAGCAGGCAGTGGCGCAATTGAAATATTAGTTCCCGATCAAACACAATTTTTAGGAGAATAAATTATAATAGACCCGAATTAAATATACCATTATGCCTCAGTTTGAACCACCCATTTATTGGAATGATCATGAAGACATCGCTCAAAAATTATATGAAAAATTTGGGGATGATTTTACAGAGTCAAAAATTTATAGAGTGCGCTTCACCGATTTATTAGATTGGGTTTTATCCTTGCCTCATTTTGAGGGCAAAAAAGAGGAGTCTAATGAGGGCCATCTGGAAATGATTCAATCCGCCTGGGTCTATGAGTGGCGCGATAATCAAAAATAAGCTTACTTTTATTGTCTAAATAAAGATGCCTTGTTAGCTGATTTTAAAAAAATTACTTGTTTTGTATTTGATGTAGATGGTGTGTTAACCAATGGAAATTTATTGGTGATGCCCAATGGACTAATGGCTAGAACCATGAATATTAAAGATGGCTATGCGATTCAGTTGGCTATTAAAAAAGGCTACAAGGTTTGGATTATTTCAGGGGGTAATTCTGATGAAGTGAAAGAGCGATTAGAAAAATTAGGGGTTAGTCAAGTTTTTATGAAAGTAACAGACAAGAAAGTACTTTTAGAAGAGTTATCTATTTTACATTCAACCCCAATGGATCAAATATTATATATGGGCGATGATATGCCCGATCTAGAAGCCATGCAATTAGTAAGTATTGCGGCTTGTCCTAGTGATGCAGCTATTGATATTAAAGCGATGGCTACTTATAAAGCCATTGCCAAAGGAGGAGAGGGTTGCGCTAGAGAAGTGATTGAAAAAACATTAAAATTAAATGATCATTGGGATAATGATGATCATATCCAGTCAAAATGAATTTAAAATAATCAATTTGAAATTATTCATTCATTTTTTAAAGTTGGTGCGTTGGCCAAACTTGTTATTCATTATACTAGCAGAATGCTTACTACATTTTTGTATATACAAACCTTTATTTCCCCTTTCGGGTAATGAGGCAGATATTCAATTTTATTTCATGCTTACTAGTAATATTTTAATTGCGGCTGCAGGCTATATGATTAACGATTATTTTGATGTGAATATTGACCAAGTGAATAAGCCTCAAAAAGTAGTGGTAGGTGCTTATATTAGTAGAAGGATGGTTATTTTTTGGCATCTTATTTTCAGTGTACTAGGCATATTTGTATCTACTATTGTATTTCCTTTTCAAGCGTATTGGCATATTCATGTAACTAATTTATTGGCCATTTTATTTTTATGGTTTTATAGCACTAGTTTTAAAAAGAAATTTTTAGTAGGTAATATTATTATTGCCATACTCACTGCTTGGTCTATTGCTATTGTTTATTTTTCTAAGTTCACTATACAAGAAATTATACATCCTGCTATAAGTAATGGGGCTGTTTTAAAATTTGCAAAGCTTACTTTATTATATAGTGCTTTTGCTTTTATATTAACCTTGGTGAGAGAAGCTTTAAAAGATATGGAGGATATGGAAGGTGATCAGAAATTTGGTTGTAATACCTTGCCCATTGCCTGGGGTTTAAAGCCCACTAAAGTGTATTTAGCTGTATGGACATTTGTGGTTATTGCCGTTTTGTTAATCATTCAATTATATGTAATTCCTTTTGGTTGGTGGTACACTGTTTTGTATTGTCTTATATTTATTATCACCCCTTTAAGCCTTGTTCTAATTCAATTGCCTAAGGCCTTTACGCATAACCACTTTAAAAAACTAAGTGCCTATTTAAAATTTGCTATGTTGGCGGGTATTTTTTCTATTCTGTTTTTCTACTTTTTATTTTAATATAATAGTTTCATATAATCGATTCATTTCATGCCTTCATTCATACTAGCCTCGCAATCTCCAAGAAGAAAAACATTACTTGAATGGGCCGAGATTCCTTTTGAAATTATTGTTTCAGACATAGATGAATCTTATCCCTCTAGCTTGGCTATAGAAGAAGTGCCAGTATATATTGCAAAAAATAAAGCATTGGCCGTAAAAGAAATAATTCTTTCCACTAAGCCTGCTTTGGTAAACCAATGTATTATTGCTGCAGATACTGTGGTGGTATTGGGTCAAACAATAATAGGGAAGCCTACTAATAAACAAGAGGCTATTGAGTCCTTATTGTCATTATCTGGACAAACTCATAAAGTCATTACCGGTGTTGTATTGTTACATCAAGGCCAGGAAATAAGTTTTAGTGAAACGACCTTGGTGGAATTTCATGTATTAACAGCTGAGCAAATAGAATTTTATGTAGATAAATATAAGCCCTATGATAAAGCAGGGGGCTATGCTATACAGGAATGGATTGGGGTAGTGGGGATTAAAAAAATTACCGGCGATTTTTATAATGTAATGGGACTTCCTGTAAGTAAGCTAGTGCAAACAATTAAGCAACTAGATATTAGTTAGTTGCTTCAAACTTCTACTACCAATTAAAAGCAATATCTAATTCCAGGTCTGGATGCAGGCTTCTTTCCACAGGGCAGGTTCTTGCCACTCTTTCTAATATCTCCTTAGTTTTATCATCTAAGTTTAAACCTGCAGGCATGGTTACATGCGCAATAATCTTTCCTATTCTTCTAGGATCTGTTACCATTCTTTTAGTCACTTCAACTTTGGCACCATCAAGCGCAATAGACATAGATTCTGCCTTAATACCCATGGTGGTAATCATACAAGCACCTAGGCCAGTAGCAATTAAATCGGTGGGAGAAAATCTTTCTCCCTTGCCTTTGTTGTCGGTAGGGGCATCTGTTTGAATAGGAGAGCCGCTTTGCAAATGCACGCAAGTGGTTCTTAAATTAGCGTCGTAGGTAACAATAGAAGTCATGATATATATTTTTAAGCTACCGCTTTTTCTGGGCTAAGTTCTTTTTTATGAAGCGTGAAGGTAACTATTAGGGAAAGTACAAAATAGGCAATCATTAACTTACTTAATAATGAATAGTATTTATCGGCTCCAAACCAATCTCCAATAAAAACAATAATACTTATTCCAAAAATTGATTTTAATAGCTCCCAAAAAAGAGAGGAGGGGTTGCCATCCATAAAATCGGTTAAGGCATAAATATAAACATAGACAAAGGCTCCATAAATAAATATATTGGGTACTCCAATACTAGCAATATTGCCTAAGAAATAGGCAACTATAATAAATATAAGTACAATTTGTAACCAAACCCATGCGTAGAATGAATTTGTTCTTTTAGTCTGGTATTTTTCAAAATGATACACATCCTCAATTTTAAACACAGGACTCTTGGCTTCTAGATCGGCAGGTCTCCAGCCAGTGGGTTTGAACCATAATTGAAACTTGGCTTTAATATCATTTGTTTTCCATGCGTCAGTAATTAACAGCCACATGTGTTTGAAATTAATTTTTATAGGGTTCCAAGTTCTCATAGGTCTAGTAATTCCATAAACAGGAACTACATGGGGTAATTCTTCCTGGAAACTGCCAAATAATTTATCCCATATTATAAATATTTGGGCCATGTTTTTATCCATGTACTCTTTGTTAATAGCATGGTGCACTCTATGGTGTGAAGGGGTTACTAATATATATTCTAGAAATCCCATTCTATTAATATAACGTGTATGGTACCAGAATTGTGCGAAAAATTGAATAGGGGTAACAGTAGCAATTACTAAAGGCGATACACCTAATAAAGCAGCGGGAAGTAAGAAAATAGAAAATATTTTTACAAAAGAAGAAATGGGTTGTCTTACTGCACAGGCTAAATCAAATTCTTCACTACTGTGGTGGACAATATGACTATTCCAGAAAAAATTAATTTTATGTTCTATACGGTGAATCCAATAATGTGAAAAGTCTAAGCAAACAAAGGCAATAACATAAGTGAGCCAAGTGGTGCTAATATGTGTAATGGCCACTCTTTGTTCAATCCATTTATAACTTAAAATGGTAAAACTTAAACCCAATACATTTTTAATGACCATGGTGATAGCTGAACTTAAACTACTCACTGTATCCATTGAATGGTTACGTTCTTTTTTTATATACCAACCATACCATTTTTCTATAAGGATCATTGAAAAAAAAATGGGCATGACAATTAATAAGATCTTTCCGTACTTCTCCATAAAATGGTATTAATTTATACGAAGATAAGCTATAATTTTAACGCAAAAAAGGTGAATATATAGGGCAAGTCTTGTATTTTTGTACCTGATTATAGAGAACGATTTATGCAAGAATTACCCATTGTAAGTGCTGAGAAAGATACGAGAATAAAAAAACCAGATTGGTTAAGAGTAAAGCTACCTATTGGGGAAAGTTATAAGCATGTGCGTGGGTTAGTAGATACACATAAACTACATACCATTTGTGAAAGTGGTAATTGCCCGAATATGGGAGAGTGCTGGGGCGAAGGCACGGCTACTTTTATGATACTTGGGAATATTTGTACAAGAAGCTGTCAGTTTTGTGCAGTGGCTACAGGGCGTCCTAAACCAGTAGAGTGGGACGAACCACAAAGAGTAGCGGAAGCTATTTTACTTATGAAAGTGAAACATGCAGTACTTACAAGTGTAGACAGAGATGAATTAGCAGATGGAGGTTCCATTATTTGGTACAATACCATTAAAGCCATTAAAGCACTTACGCCGTCTACTACATTAGAAACTTTAATTCCCGATTTTAGAGGTATACAAGAACAAATTAATCGAATCATAGAAGCGGCTCCTGAAGTAGTAAGTCATAATATGGAAACCGTAGAGCGCATTACACAGAAAGTAAGAGTACAAGCAAAATACAGAAGAAGTTTAGGCGTGCTAGAGACTTTGAAAAAAGGAGGCATGCGCACCAAGACAGGAATCATGTTAGGTATTGGAGAGCATAAAGAAGAAGTGATACAAACCATGAAAGATTTAGTGTCGGTAGGTACCGATGTATTAACCTTAGGTCAATACTTACAACCTACTAAAAAACATTTAGCCGTTCAACGCTTTGTACATCCCGATGAATTTGCTGAACTTAGACAAATTGGCTACGAGTTAGGATTTGACTATGTAGAAAGTGGGCCCTTAGT
>Ga0102892_1000521_pt1 | contig 9521 bp, 7 predicted proteins | sample Colrivmeta1553A3_FD_84501 | JGI IMG/M metagenome (GOLD analysis project Ga0102892, IMG submission 84501) | Estuarine microbial communities from the Columbia River estuary - metaG 1553A-3 | ecosystem: Environmental > Aquatic > Marine > Intertidal zone > Estuary | place: USA: Columbia River Estuary...
ACCCTGCCAGCATTGCCCTATGCCATTGACGCATTGGCACCCAACTACAGCCAAGAAACTTTGGAATTTCACCACGGCAAGCACCACAATGCTTACGTTGTGAATTTGAACAATTTACAAAAAGGCACTGAGTTCGAATCAATGTCTTTGGAAGAAATCATCAAGAAATCCAGCGGCGGTATTTACAACAACTCTGCTCAAATCTGGAACCACACCTTCTTCTGGAATTGCATGAAGCCTCATGGCGGTGGCGAGCCCACCGGTGCTCTGGCAGCTGCCATCAACGCCAAATTTGGCTCTTATGCTGCTTTCAAAGAAGCTTTCGTGAAAAGCGCTGTGGGCAATTTTGGTTCAGGTTGGACTTGGTTGGTCAAGAAAGCTGACGGCAGCGTTGACATCGTCAACATGGGCGCCGCAGGCACACCTTTGACAACCGGCGACAAAGCCCTGTTGACTGTAGACGTATGGGAGCACGCCTACTACATCGACTACCGCAACATGCGCCCCAAGTTTGTTGAGACTTTTCTGGACAAATTGGTCAATTGGTCTTTTGCAGAAGCCAATTTTGCTTAATTGAACTCAGGGTGGAATCAGTCGTTTCTGATACCACCCTTGTTAAAAAAAATAGCCCAGTGCATTGCCCTGGGCTTTTTTTGTTGAAAAATCAGATCATCTAATCATCATGCCGCCATCGGCCACAATGGTTTGACCGGTGATGTACTTGCCAGCGGCGCTGGCCAAGAGAACCGCAATACCGCCAATGTCATCTGGCTCGCCAATTCGGCGCAGGGGCGTTTCATTTTCAACCATGCCCGCTTTCACGGGGTCGTCTGTCAAGGCCTTGGCAAAGGCCGTTCGAATGAGGCCTGGTGCGATGCAATTGACGCGTATGTTGTCGGGGCCCCATTCCACCGCCAAGTTGCGAGCCAATTGCATGTCGGCGGCTTTGGAAATGTTGTAAGCGCCAATGACCGCTGAACCATGCAAGCCGCCCACCGACGAGACCAGCACAATGGCGCCATCCCTTTGAGCTTTCATGTCCGGATAGACCATGGTGCAGAGCCACGAGCTTGACAGGACGTTGTTGTGCATGACCTTGTTAAAGATTTCATCGCTCATGCCCGTGGTGGGGCCGTAGTAGGGGTTGCTGGCGGCATTGCAAACCAAGATGTCAATGGGGCCCCAAGCATCGCGGGTTTTTTGCACCAAGTCCTGCAGCTGTTCTTTGATGGCAATGCTGGCGCTGATGGCCATGGCCGTGCCGCCTTCCGCTTCAATTTCCTTGACCACGGCCTCACAGGCTTCTTGCTTTCGGCTTGAGATCACGACCTTGGCGCCGGCCCGCGCCAACTGAAAGGCGATGGATCGGCCTATGCCTCGACTGGCGCCTGTGACAATGGCCACTTTGTTGTGTAAGTTGAACAGCTTCATGGGGCTCCTTGGTGGATTGGCTTGATTTTAAAAAAAGTAGTTTGCCTGCAAGAATCCATTTGAACTGTCGTGCGTGTGTCAGCGAGAATAGGGCATGGATCGAATTCAAACCGTTGTTTTAGGAGCCGGCGTGGTGGGCTTGGCCGTGGCACGTCAGTTGGCACTTGAAGGCCGTGAGGTGCTGCTCTTGGAGGCGGCAGATGCTTTTGGCACAGGCACCAGCTCGCGCAACAGCGAAGTCATTCACGCAGGCATTTACTACCCCGAGGGCTCCTTCAAAGCCAAACTTTGCGTACATGGCCGAAAATTGCTGTACAGCTATTGCCAAGAACGCCACATACCCCACAAACAGTGCGGTAAATTGATCGTGGCCACCTCTGCATCCCAAGTTGCCCAATTGGCTTCCATTCAAGCCAAGGCCGATGCCAATGGCGTTTTGGGCGCCGATCAATTGAGCTTGTTGTCTGCAACCCAAGCCCAGGCCATGGAGCCGGCCTTTCAATGTGAGGCCGCATTGTGGTCTCCTGGCACAGGCATTATTGACAGTCATGCCTTGATGCTGAGTTACTTGGGCGATTTTGAAAATGCAGGCGGCATGTTGGCCCTCAATTCTCAATTTTTGTCGGCTCAAGTTGTGCACGAGGCGGGACAAACGCAGTTCATTGTTCGCACTGCAGATGGCACAGAACTCTTAGCCGACCAAGTGATTAATTCAACGGGACTGATTGCCCCGCAGGTTGCGCGTCAGTTTGCGGGATCCAATTTGGCGCCACTGCCTCTGGCTTATTACGCCAAGGGCAACTACTTCAGCCTCACGGGAAGATCGCCCTTTTCAAGATTGATTTACCCGGTTCCAGAGGCGGCAGGTTTGGGTGTGCACTTAACTTTGGACATGGCAGGCCAAGCCAAGTTTGGACCCGACGTGGAGTGGGTCGAATCGCCCGATGATTTGAGTGTCAACCCCAGCCGAGGTGATGCTTTTTATGCCGAGGTTCGCAAATATTGGCCTGGCCTCAAAGATGGCGCTCTGATGCCTTCGTATGCCGGCATTCGGCCCAAAATCAATGCGCCCCATGAGAAGGCGGCCGACTTTTGCATCATGGGGCCAGCGTCACATGGCGTGCCTGGATTGGTTCACTTGCTGGGCATTGAATCTCCTGGTCTGACCAGTTCCTTGGCCATTGCCAATGAAGTTTCGCAGGCCCTGAAACACTGAGCTTGATCAGCCCTTAACTTTGAGAGATTTGCTTCAGTGCCTTGGCCACTTCATGAACCAAGGCAGGTCCTTTGTAAATGAGGCCTGTGTAGATTTGCACGACATCGGCGCCCGCCTCAATTTTGCTGACGGCATCGTAGCCACTCAAAATACCGCCCACGCCAACGATGGGAAACTGTGGGCCGAGGTGCTGACGCAACAAGCGAATGACGCGGTTGCTTCCCGCCAAAACAGGCGAGCCCGACAAGCCACCGGCTTCATCACAGTGCGGCATGCCTTTCACTGCATCTCTAGACAAGGTGGTGTTGGTGGCAATCACGCCATCCATTTGGTGTTTAACAAGACTTTGGGCAATGACGGCGACCTGCGCATCGTCTAAGTCGGGGGCTATTTTGAGAAAGACAGGCACGCGTTTTTGATGGGTGTCTGCCAATGCCTTTTTGCGCTCATTCAAGGCAGACAAAAGTTGGTCGAGTGCCTCATCGGTTTGCAAGGAGCGCAGGTTCTTGGTGTTGGGACTAGAGATGTTGACTGTCACATAGTCGGCATGCTCATACACACCACTCAAACCAATGAGGTAATCGTCGGTGGCCCGTTCAATGGGTGTGCTTGCATTTTTGCCAATGTTCAAGCCCAGCAATCGGCCTTGACTTCTGAACTTTGATTTTTTCACATTGGCCACGAACGCATCGAGCCCTTGGTTGTTAAAACCCAGTCGGTTGATCAAAGCCTTGGCGCCTGCCAGTCTGAACATGCGAGGCTTGTCGTTGCCTGGCTGCGGCAAAGGCGTGACTGTGCCCACCTCAACAAAACCAAAGCCCATGGCACCTAGGCCATCTATGCATCTTGCATTTTTATCAAGTCCTGCCGCCATGCCCACGCGATTGGGAAAAGTGAGGCCAGCCAATTGAACGGGGTCGGCAATCCAAGGCTGTCGATAGGCCCGGTCCAGAAATGTATTTTGCGTCTGGGCCAACTGATTCAAGGTGAGATCGTGGGCCGTCTCAGGATCTAAGTTGAATAAAAAGGTGCGCGCCAGTGGGTAAAGGTTCAGGGACATTGGATAATCTCATTCAATCCAAGCATTGTCTCAAATAAACCCTATGAATCAAGACGAACTCAAAGCCCTGGTTGGCCAGGCCGCGCTTCAATATGTGGTGCCCGGCCAAATTGTGGGCGTTGGCACAGGCTCTACAGTGAATAAATTCATCGAGGCGCTGGCTTCGATGAAAGATCAAATCAAAGGGGCAGTGTCCAGTTCTGAAGCCTCCACAGCGCGTTTAAAGGCCTTGGGCATTCCCGTTTTTGACAGCAATGAGGTGGCCGAGTTGGCTGTGTACATTGACGGCGCCGATGAAATCAATGGCCAAGGTCATATGGTGAAGGGCGGCGGCGCAGCGCTGACGCGTGAAAAAATTGTAGCGGCGCAGTCTAAGGTATTTGTTTGCATTGCCGACGAATCCAAATTGGTTTCAGTGCTGGGCGCTTTTCCTTTGCCTGTTGAGGTCATCCCTATGTCGAGCGCTCGCATCATGGCGCAGTTTGCAAGCATGGGCGGGCAAGCCCAAGTGCGCATGAAGGACGGACAAGCATGGGTCACAGACAATGGACAGCACATCATGGATGTGAAGGGTCTCCAAATCACGGATCCTGTGGCTTTTGAAGCCGAAGTAAGCCAATGGCCTGGTGTGGTCACTGTGGGCGTTTTTGCATACCAAAAAGCCCACGTATGTTTGTTGGGCACTTCAGCGGGCGTGAAGACGCTGAAGTTTTAGGTCATCCTTTGGGTGCCATGCCTTGGTGCCTCAGCAAGGCATTGATGGAAGGCTCACGACCTCTGAAAGCAATGAAGGATTCCAAAGCAGGGCGGCTACCACCGGCCTCCAAAATGGCTTCTCGGTAGCGCCTGCCTGTTTCTAGGCTGGGAGAGCCATCTGCCTGTGCTGTTTCTTCAAAGGCAGCGTAGGCATCGGCGGACAACACTTCAGCCCACTTGTAGCTGTAATAACCCGCAGCATAGCCGCCTGCAAAGATGTGGCTGAAGGTGTGTGCCCAGCGGTTAAAGGCAGGGGCCTGAATGACGGCAACTTCGGCCCGGACTTTTTCCAAAACGGGCATCAATGTTTCTGCGGGCTTGTGTTCACTGTGCAGCAACATGTCAAGCAAGGCCAGCTCAATTTGCCGCAGCGTTTGCAAGCCGCTTTGGAAGTTTTTGGCGGCCACCATTTTGTCAAACAATTCACGCGGCAAGGATGCGCCTGTTGTGACATGAGAGGTCATGTGCTTCAACACAGACCATTCCCAACAAAAGTTTTCCATGAATTGGCTGGGCAACTCAACGGCATCCCATTCGACACCACTGATGCCCGACACATCGCGCTCATTCACTTGTGTGAGCATGTGATGCAGGCCATGTCCAAATTCATGGAACAGCGTAATGACATCGTCGTGCGTCAGCAAGGCAGGGTTGCCATCGACACCTTCTGCAAAGTTGCAGACCAAGTGGGCCACTGGGGTTTGCAGTTGCCCGTTGTCTGGTCTTAGCCAACGTGCGCGAACATCATCCATCCATGCGCCACCGCGTTTGCCTGCACGCGCGGGTTGGTCAAGGTAGAACTGACCCACCAATTGGCCATTTCTTTCGATGCGATAAAAACTGACAGCCGGGTGCCACACAGGGGCTTTGTCTGCGTGGATGCTGACCTCAAACAAGGTTTCAATGATCTTGAACAGGCCTTGCAGAACTTTAGGCGCTGTGAAATATTGCTTCACTTCTTGTTCGCTGAAGCTGTACCGGGCTTCCTTCAGTTTTTCGCCAATGTAGGGCCAATCCCAAGCTTGTGGATTTTGTAAATTCAAATGCTCGCTTGCGAATTGCCGCATGTCTGCCAAGTCTTTTTCAGCAAAGGGGCGGGCTCTTTGGGACAAATCTCGAAGAAAAGAAATGACCTTGGCAGGCGAGTCAGCCATCTTGGTAGCCACCGAAATTTCAGCATAATTTTGATAACCCAGTAACAGCGCTTCTTCTTGGCGAAGTTGCAAGATTTCTTGGATCAGTTCGCTGTTGTCTAGGCTTGCAAATTCGGCATCGGTTTGATCGGAAGCACGCGTGACGTAGGCCCGGTAAAGTTTTTGTCTTAAATCACTGCTCGTTGCAAACTGCATTACAGGCAAGTAGCAGGGCATTTTCAAACTGAGTTTGTAGCCTTCTTTACCGTCTTTCTCTGCGGCTGCGCGAGCTGTGTGAATGACGTCGTCGGGAACACCCGCTAAATCTGCTTCCGAGACGAAAAGTGAAAACCGATCTGTTGCATCCAAAGCGTTCTCACTGAATTTCTGGCTCAGTTCGGCCATGCGTTCTTGAATGGCTGCATAGCGAGTTTTGGCTTCGCCTTGGAGATCAGCGCCGCCAAGCACAAAGTTGCGAAGTGCATTTTTCAAAGCTTGCTTTTGGGGTGCATCGAGTTGCTCTGAATTGACCGCTTTGTATTTGGCATAAAGCCTTTCGTCTGCGCCCAATCGAGTCCAGAATTCTGTGACCTTTGGAAGCGCATCGTTGTAGGCTGCGCGCAGTTCAGGCGAGTCTGCCACATGGTTCAAATGACTGACAGCACCCCAAGACATGCTTAATTGTTCGGTGCAAACATCTAAAACTTTGGCAATGGCGTGCCAGTCAGCTGGGAAGTCCGATGCCGTCACAAGCTCTAAAGCTTTTGTAGTTGAAATCAGCAACTCATCCATGGCCTGATTGACATGTTCAGGTTTGATCTGATCAAACAAGGGCAAGCCACCTGTTTGAAGCAAGGGGTTGGACAATAGAGGGTTCATAAATGATGGCCTGATTAATTTTTAAAAAGAAAAGTCGAAGGCTTAAATGCGCTCGGCGGCTTCTAGTGTGTTGACCAGCAGCATGGTAATGGTCATGGGGCCAACACCGCCAGGTACGGGTGTGATGTAGCCCGCCACTTGTTCAACACCGGCAAAATCTACATCACCGCAAAGCTTGCCTTCTTCATTGCGGTTCATGCCGACATCTAGCACCACGGCGCCTGGCTTAACCATGTCCGCCGTTAGGATGTTTCGCTTGCCAACGGCCGCCACAATGACATCGGCTTGTAGCGTGATGGCTTTCAAGTTCTGAGTGGCGCTGTGACAGATGGTGACAGTGGCATTCTTTTGCAAAAGCATCAAGGCCATGGGCTTGCCAACAATGTTGCTTCGGCCAATCACGACGGCATGCTTGCCTTTCAGTTCATACCCAATGCTCTCCAGCATCTTCATGCACCCATAGGGTGTGCACGGCCAAAAACCAGGCATGCCCGTCATCAATGCGCCTGCGCTTGCAATGTGGAAGCCATCGACGTCTTTGGCGGGCGAAATGGCTTCAATGACTTTTTGTGCATCAATGTGTTTTGGCAAGGGCAGTTGAACCAAGATGCCGTGAATGCTTGCGTCTTGATTGAGTAAGCTGATTCGATCAAGCAATGCTTCTTGCGTGAGGGTGTCTGGATGTTTTTCTAATAGGGAGTGAAGGCCACTGTCATGACAGGCCTTCACCTTGTTGCGGACATAGACTTGGCTGGCAGGATTTTCGCCGACCAAAATGACGGCCAAGCCGGGTGTGATGCCCTTGGCTTTCAGCGCAGTGGCTCGCTTTGTGACATCGGCTCGCAATATTTGGGAGAGGGCGTTGCCGTCAATTCTTTGGGCTGTCATGGGTTGCTAGTTTTCAAGGTCATTGAAATGATATCGTCAAGTAAAAACGCCCGCGAGTTGGTGTGTCACGGGCGTTCAGATGGGCCTGCTAAAGGCTAAACAGTCTTTAGCCCTTGGGGGCGTTTTGACCCAAAGCAATTTTGAGTAAATCGGCAACGGTATTGGCGTTGAGTTTTTCCATGATGTTGGCACGGTGAGCTTCAACGGTTTTGATGCTGATGCCCAAATCGTCGGCAATTTGTTTGTTCAAGCGACCTGCCACGATGCGCTCAAGCACTTGTGCTTCACGGCCTGTGAGCTTGGACAGCAAGGCATCGCGGTTGGCAGCATTTTGATGATCTGAAAAAGACTCGCGGGCATTGTCGAGCATGCGCTCGACCAGGCTGACCAAATCATCTTCTTTGAAGGGCTTCTGGATAAAGTCCATGGCCCCTTTTTTCATGGTGTCAACAGCCATGGGCACATCGCCGTGGCCAGTGATAAAGACAATGGGAAGAGGTGAGCGGCGCTCAACCAATTTGTCCTGAAGTTCTAGGCCCGTCATACCGCCCATCCGGATGTCGACGATCAAGCAAGCCACCTCACGCGGATCGTAACGGCTGAGGAATGACTCCGCTGAGTCAAAGCATCTGACGCGGTAGTCTTTGCCCTCTAAGAGCCACTGCAGAGAGTCGCGAACAGCTTCATCGTCATCGACAACGTAAACAGTTCCTTTTTTGGGTATCAAACTCATGGTGGTTCCCAGTTTTACTTGCAAATTCAATGTTTTCAGTTGGCCGTGACAGGTATCCAGAAGGAGAAGCAACAACCAACAACTTCGTCGGCATTGTAGAGGTTCTCAGCCGTGATTCTGCCTAGGTGCGATTCGACGATGGTCCGGCACAGGTTAAGTCCAATGCCCATGCCCTCGTCTTTGGTGGAAAAGAAAGCCTCATAAAGGCGTTCCATGACCTGTGGTGGCAAGCCTTTTCCTGTGTCAGTGACCGAAAAATGAACTGTATTTTGGGTGTCCAAGACCTTGGGAACGACCCTCAATTCCACATGTCGACGGCCAATTGGGCGTTCCGCGTTGTCTATGGACTCCGCTGCATTTTTCATCAAATTGATTAAAACTTGTTCAATCAAGATGGGATCTACGCTAAGTTGAGGCAATCGCGCTGCGACGTAATGCGACAGGCGAACATTGCGGCGCCGGAGCTCAATTTCTGCCAATTCAACCGCTTCATTGACCATGTTGACAACTGAGGAGGGCGTCCGATTGGGCTCGCTGCGTTTCACAAATGAGCGAATTCGGTGAATGATTTGACCTGCGCGCTGGGCTTGGTGCGATGTTTTTTCCAAGGCCCAAATCAGATCGGCTTCTTCAATCTGCTTTCCTTTGATTCGGGACAACAAGCCATTGCAATAGTTGGTAATGGCCGTCAGTGGTTGGTTGAGTTCGTGTGCCACGCTCGAGGCCATTTCGCCCATGGTGATAAGTCGACTGGCGTTTTGCGCTCGTTCTGCTTGTTGGGATGACAATTCTTCAGCCTGCCTGCGTGCTGTGATGTCTGTGGCAATGACCAATTGGGCAAGTCGGCCATCGGCCCAATTGATATAACGGGTGCGAATTTCTAGCCATTTGGACAGATGCGCCAAATAAATTTCAGCGCGTTCAGCAGGGGCAACCGTGAGACTTTCTGTAGGCAAGCCCGCCAAAGCATCGACATCGTCCATTTCGGTTTCTGAGTTTCTGATGTCCAGCATGCCAGCTGTTTCAACCAAATTCAAATGGCCCAAGGTGTCAGTGCCAAACCATTGCCGATACAACTTGTTGGCAAATAACAATTCGGCGCTGCCCAGGGGCGCGACTGAAACAGATGCGTCCAAAGCTTCTAGCACGATGGTGAAGCGTTCGTAGGAGGCTGCCAATTGCTCCCTGACGCGATTGGGCTCTGTGATGTCGGTCATCGAGGTCATCCAGCCGGTTTGTTTGCCATTGGCATCGATCAGGGGAGAGACGTAAAGTCGGGCATCGAAAATGCTGCCGTTTTTCCGTTTGACCCTGACTTGGAAGCCGCCCGCTGTTTGTTTACCGCTAAGCTCTTCTTCCAAGCGAGTCATCAAGGATTCTTTGTCTTCTTCTGGCCAGTAAGGGTATGGCGCAACGGCACCTATC
>Ga0102892_1000537_pt1 | contig 9340 bp, 18 predicted proteins | sample Colrivmeta1553A3_FD_84501 | JGI IMG/M metagenome (GOLD analysis project Ga0102892, IMG submission 84501) | Estuarine microbial communities from the Columbia River estuary - metaG 1553A-3 | ecosystem: Environmental > Aquatic > Marine > Intertidal zone > Estuary | place: USA: Columbia River Estuary...
ATGCCGGGGACAAAGCCGTTCTTGTTCTTCAGGTTATCGGCAACCTCATCGGTCTTGAACGCCACTTCCGCGGCATAGAGGTAGGTGAAGAAGACGATCATCGACGTGAAGAACAGCAAATAGAGCGGCTGGCCAGGGCCGAAATAGGCCATGATCGTCGACATGATCGGGCCGGTCGATCCGCCCGAAAAGGTCGAGAGCGTGGTCGGCAGAAGGAGCAGCGCCGAAGCAAAGATCGCCGGGATAACGCCCGCGGGGTTGACCTTGATCGGCAGGTGGCTCGAGCCACCGTCATAGATCTTCATGCCCACCTGACGGCGGGGATACTGAATGTGGATCTTGCGGAGGCTGCGTTCCATGAAGACGACGAAGGTCAGGACAACGGCCAGCATTACGAGAACGCCAACGATCACGCCGGGGCTGACAGCGCCCGACCGGCCTTGGCTCAGGAACTGAGCGGCGGCAGCGGGGATCTCGGCGACGATGCCGACGAAGATGATGAGGGAAATACCGTTGCCGATGCCGCGGCTGGTGATCTGCTCACCGAGCCACATCAGGAACATGGTGCCGCCGACGAGGGTGATGATGCAGGAGACGAGGAACGTGAGGCCCGGATCCGAAACCAGATCGCCGGCCTGAAGGCTTGCGGCCAACGCATAGGCCTGGAACGTCGCCAGAACCACGGTGCCGTAGCGGGTATATTGGTTGAGCTTCTTGCGGCCCTGCTCGCCTTCTTTCTTCAGCTGTTTCCACGGCTCGTACATAGAGCCCATCAGCTGAACAATGATCGAGGCGGAGATGTAGGGCATGATCCCGAGGGCGAAAATGCCCATGCGGCTCAGCGCGCCACCGGTAAACATCGACAGGATGCCGCCAATACCCGAGGCCGCGCTTTCCATGAAGTCACGCAGCGCAGCGCCGTCGATGCCAGGAACGGGGATAAACGTCCCCAGCCGGTAGACGATCAGCATACCGATCGTGAAAAAGATGCGCTGACGAAGCTCGGTTGCCTTGCCAAAGGCCGACCAGCTCAGGTTGGCGGCCATTTGTTCTGCTGCAGATGCCATTCGGGATCTCTTCCTATGAAAAACGCCGCCGGCCGGTTCACCCGGACGGCGGCGCTGGGAAAACTCTCAGGTGATGTAGGCCCGCGCAAGCAGGCTCACAACCCTTATTCCGCCGCAGTCGCGGTGGTGGTCAGCTTGCCGCCTGCCTTTTCGACCGCCTCAACAGCGCCTTTCGAAGCGCCGGTGACGGTGATGTTGGCTTTGGCTTTCAGCTCGCCCTTGGCCAAAACGCGGATGCCATCGAGCTTGCGACGCACGAGGCCAGACGCCACGAGCACGTCTTCGGTGATCTCGGCCTTGGCGTCGATCTTCTTGTCGTCGATGAATTTCTGGATCAGGCCCAGATTGACGACGGCGAAAGCCTTGCGGTTGGGCTTGTTGAAGCCGCGCTTGGGCAGACGCTGGTAGAGGGGCATCTGGCCGCCTTCATAGGCGTTCAGAGCCACACCCGAGCGGGATTTCTGACCTTTGATACCACGGCCACCGGTCTTGCCTTTGCCCGAACCCGGACCACGGCCAACGCGGGTGCGTTTCTTGGTTGCGCCATCATTATCGCGCAGTTCATGAAGTTTCATTGTCGCTTCTCCTTGCCGGAACTACCCCTCGAGCGACCAAGGGGGCAAACACGGCGTTACAAGTTGATTCTGGCCCCATAGCGGGCCACCGGGGGCGTATAGACGTGGAAATCACCGGGATCAAGGGGCTTGCCGTTGTCGGCGCCTCTAGTCCGAACACAAGCGCCGGGCGGAGGAAGGCGAGCCTATCGCTGTGGTCGATGGAAGATCAGGCTTTGCCCGCGGTTTCGCGCAGGTATTCGGTCCAGCAGGGGACCGGACCTTGGGCGAAAACGGCGCGAAGTCGGGCAAAGAGGCCCGAGAACATGAAGGCGGAGGAAAGGGTTGCAGTCTGGGTCATGGGTTTGTCCGGGCAATTTATTTGTTTGGTTGACGCCCGTCTAAAGACATCCGCGCCCGCGGACTACAGACGATCCATCAAGCCCGTCATGCGGCGTTTGCATGGCCCTCAGACGAACGGATCGTAGGCCCATTGCAAAAGCGCCTGCCGCTGACGCGGGCGACAGGACAGGTCGCCCGCCATGCAATGTGCGCGGACTTGGCCCGCGTGGCGCGAGAAGGCGCGCCAGCGTTTGATCTGGATGGCGTCGGTTTGCGGCAAACGGCGACCCAGATAATAGCGGCAATACCATTGAAACCAGCCGCGCGGATCGGGGCCGTAGATCCAGCCCTTTTCGCGCCAGACGGCAAGCGGCTGGCGGCTTTTGATGCCGAAGAAGTTGCAGCGGATGTCAGGGCGATCCGACAGACGGGCGCCCTCGAACCAATCGGCAGGGAATTCGTCGCGGCAATCGTTGAGATACTTGCCCTCGAACACGCCCATTTCGAGCATCTGCCTGGGCGTCAGAGCAGGCCGGAAATCGGGATCGAACCCCTGCCCCATCGGCGCCTCGAGGCGGTAGGTATAGCCGGTCTGGTAGCTGTCGTTGACGGTGATTTCCATGTCACGAAGCTAGAGGCGCCATCGCCAAAATGAAACGCCCCGGAGGATATCCGGGGCGTTCTTTAGATCACGTTCTGGTCAGACCTAGCCGCGCTCTTCGATAATCTCGACGAGGTGCGGGATCGAGTTGACCATACCGCGGACCGAGGGGGTATCCTCCAGCTCGCGGGTCTTGTGCATCTTGTTCAGGCCGAGGCCGATCAGCGTGGCACGCTGGACAGCGGGGCGGCGGATCGGCGAGCCGATCTGCTTGACGACGATGGTTTTTGCCATGGTCCTACTCCTTAGGCTTCTGCCGGTTCGGCCGGTGCTTCATCCTTCGAGCGAAGGATGTCGGCGACCTTTTTGCCACGACGCTGGGCCACGGAACGGGGGCTCTGTTCTTGCTTGAGCCCGTCGATGGTGGCGCGGATCATGTTGTAGGGGTTCTGCGAGCCAAGCGACTTGGACACGACGTCCTTGACACCCAGCATCTCGAACACGGCGCGCATCGGGCCACCGGCGATGATGCCGGTACCTTCCGGAGCCTGACGCATCACGACACGGCCAGCACCATGACGCCCTTCGATGTCGTGGTGCAGCGTGCGGCCTTCGCGCAGCTGAACACGGATCATCTGGCGCTTGGCCTGTTCGGTCGCCTTGCGGATGGCTTCGGGCACTTCTTTCGCCTTGCCCTTGCCAAAGCCCACGCGGCCTTTCTGGTCGCCGACGACGACGAGCGCGGCGAAGCCAAAGCGCTTACCACCCTTCACCGTCTTCGAGACGCGGTTGATCGCCACGAGACGATCGGCGAATTCCGGTGTTTCGTCGCGTTCGCGGCGATCCCGGCGGTTCTCACGTTCTGCCATTTATCGTCTCCTTAGATCTTGAGGCCAGCTTCACGCGCAGCGTCGGCCAGAGCCTTCACCTTGCCGTGAAACAGAAAACCACCGCGATCGAAGTAGGCTTCGGTCACGCCGGCCTTCTTGGCGCGCTCGGCAATTGCCGCGCCCACCTTTTTGGCGGCTTCGATGTTGTTCTTGCCGACAACGCCCAGATCCTTCTCGAGGCTCGAGGCGGCGGCAAGGGTCACACCATTGACGTCGTCGATCAGCTGAACGCTGATGTTCTTGGACGAGCGGTGGACGCTGAGGCGCGGACGCCCGGCGTTCACGGCGCGAAGTTTGTTCCGGACGCGCAGGCGGCGCTTCAGAAACAGGGTTCTTTTGCTGTTTGCCATTTTTGCGTTCCTTACTTCTTCTTGCCTTCCTTGCGGAAGATATACTCGCCCTTGTAGCGAATACCCTTGCCCTTGTAGGGCTCGGGCGAACGCCACTCGCGGATGTTGGCAGCAACCTGCCCCACCAGCTGTTGGTCGATACCTTCCACAATGATTTCGGTCTGCTTCGGAGCCGTCACGGTCACACCGGCCGGGATCTCGAAGTCCACATCGTGGCTATAGCCGAGAGCCAGCTTGAGGGTGTTGCCCTGCATGTTGGCGCGATAGCCCACACCGGTGATCTCGAGCTCTTTCTTGAAGCCCTCGGTCACGCCGATGACAAGGTTCTCGACCTGGCTGCGGGACATGCCCCACTGCTGACGGGCGCGCTTGGACGTGCCGCGCGGCGTCACTTTCACAGCGCCGTCGTCGATGGCGATGGTGACATCGTCGGTCGCCGTGAATGCGCGGGTGCCTTTGGGGCCTTTGACCGTGACGGTCTGGCCCGAAATGCTCGCCTCAACGCCTTTCGGCAGCGAAACCGGTTTTTTCCCAATACGAGACATCTGCGGTGCTCCTTAGAAGACCGTGCAAAGCACTTCGCCGCCAACGTTGGCTGCGCGTGCACTTGCATCCGACATCACACCCTTGGGGGTGGAGACAATCGACACACCGAGGCCCTGACGGACCGACGGGATGTCCTTGACGCCCATGTAGACGCGGCGGCCGGGCTTGGAAACCCGCTTGAGCTCGCGAATGACAGGGGTGCCTTCGAAGTATTTCAGGCTGATTTCGAGCGACGGGTGGCCATCGGCACCAGTCGATTTCTCGTAACCACGGATGTAGCCTTCGTCGGCCAGCACATCCAGGACCCAGGCGCGCAGCTTCGAAGCGGGGGTCGACACGGTCGACTTGCCACGCATCTGGGCGTTGCGGATACGGGTCAGCATATCACCGATAGGATCGTTCATGTTCTAACCCTCCTTACCAGCTCGACTTGACGAGGCCAGGGATCTCGCCGTTCGAGCCAAGCTCGCGCAGCATGATCCGGCTGACCTTGAGTTTACGGTAGTACGCGTGCGGACGACCGGTCAGCTGGCAGCGGTTGTGAAGACGGGTGGCAGAGCTGTTGCGCGGCAGTTGCGCAAGCTTCAGGCGTGCCTTGAAGCGCTCTTCCATCGACTTGGTTTCATCGTTCGCGATTGCTTTGAGAGCGGCGCGCTTGGCGGCATACTGAGCCACCAGCTTTTCGCGCTTCTTCTCGCGTTCGATCATGGATTTCTTAGCCATTATTCAATCTCCTCCCGCGCGTCACGAATTGAAGGGCATGTTGAAAAGCTTCAACAGTGCCTTTGCTTCCGCGTCGGTTTTCGCGGTGGTGCAGATGACGATGTCCATCCCCCAAACTTCGTCGACTTTGTCGAAGTTGATTTCGGGGAAAACGATGTGTTCCTTCAGGCCGGTGGCATAGTTGCCACGACCGTCGAAGGATTTGCCCGAGACGCCGCGGAAGTCGCGGATGCGGGGCATTGCCACAGTGATCAGACGATCGAGGAATTCGTACATCCGGTCGCCACGGAGCGTGACCTTGGCGCCGAGCGGCATTTCCTCACGAACGCGGAAGCCGGCGATCGACTTCTTGGCTTTCGTGGTGACAGCCTTCTGACCGGCGATGGTGGTCAGATCCTCAACGGCCGACTTGGCTTTCTTGCTGTCAGGACAGCTTCGGCGCCACAGCCGATGTTGAGCACGATCTTGTCGAGGCGCGGGATCTGCATGTCGTTCTTGTAGGCGAACTCTTCTTTCAGAGCAGCCCGGATCGACGAGGCATAGGCGGCCTTGAGGCGCGGGGTATAGGTTGCAGTGTCGAGCATCAGAGGGCATCCCCCGTGGTCTTGGCGAAACGGACCTTCTTGTCGTCTTCCATGCGGAAGCCGACGCGGGTCGCTTTGCCGTTTTTATCGACAGCAGACAGGTTCGAAAGGTCGATCGGCATCGCCTTGGGCGTGCGGCCACCTTGCGTGGTCTGGCTTTGTTTTACGTGGCGGATGGCGACGTTGATGCCATCGACAACGGCCTTGCCGGATTTGGGGTCAACCGACGAGATCTCGCCAGTTTTGCCTTTGTCCTTGCCGGCCAGAACGATGACCTTGTCACCTTTGCGGAGTTTGGCAGCCATTACAGCACCTCCGGAGCAAGCGAGATAATCTTCATGAAGTTCTTCGCACGCAGTTCGCGAACGACCGGCCCGAAGATACGGGTGCCGACAGGCTCGCCTGCGTTGTTGAGGATGACAGCGGCGTTCCGGTCGAAGCGGATCGACGTGCCGTCTTCGCGACGGACTTCTTTGGCGGTGCGCACGACGACGGCCTTGCGGACGTCACCTTTCTTTACGCGGCCGCGCGGGATGGCTTCCTTGACCGACACCACAATGATGTCGCCGACGCTGGCATAGCGACGGTGGGAACCACCCAAAACCTTGATGCACTGAACCCGGCGAGCGCCGGAGTTGTCAGCAACATCCAGATTGGTCTGCATCTGGATCATTTGGTTTCTCCCGACCTTTGGGGACTAGCCCCCAGGGTTTCGATTGAGCTGAAAAGCCGAGCCTAGTTGGCGATGACTTCCCAGCGCTTGGTTTTCGACTTCGGCGCACATTCCTGGATGCGGACTGCATCGCCGACGTTGAATTGGTTGTTCTCGTCGTGAGCCCGGTATTTCTTGGACTTACGAACGGTCTTTTGCAGCAGCGGGTGCTTGAAACGGCGCTCGACGAGCACGGTCACGGTCTGCTGGTTCTGGTTCGAGGTGACGACACCTTGGAGGATGCGTTTGGGCATTTATCAGGCCTCCGAAGCGGCGCCGGCCGCCTTTTCGTTCAGAATGGTTTTGACCTGCGCGGCGGCACGGCGAACGGTGCGCATACGGGCAGTGTTTTCGAGTTGGCCGGTGGCCTGCTGGAAGCGCAGGTTAAAGGCTTCTTTCTTGAGAGCGACAAGCTCGTCCCGGAGTTGATCCGGCGTCTTGGCGCGCAGTTCGCTGGCGTTCATGCGCCTCTTCCTTTCCACATCACCGGTAGGCCCCTCTTGGGGTGACCCCTTTGCCCGGTGGAGACAATGATAGACCCACGAATCCGGTCGCCCGGAATCGCAGGATGCGTCCCTATAAGGGAGGGGCATGGGGAGGGCAAGGGAAAGTTTGGAGATTCTCCGGTCCCTGCATTTGAACGCGCCGCGCAGACGGGATCATGCTAACATCGGCGATCAGCTTTCAGGAGGATGGACGATGCCCTATGAACGCAAGCTCGTTTCCAATGGAAACCCGATGGAGGAAATCGTAGGTTTCAGCCGCGCTGTGCGGGTGGGGCCTTTCATCGCCGTGGGCGGAACAGCCCCGGTTGATACCAACGGCAAAACGGTCGGGGTGGGCGATGTCTTTGCCCAGACGACGCGGTGTTTCGAGATTATCGAGGCGGCGCTGAAACAGGCGGGCTCCGGGATCGAAGATATTGTGCGGACCCGCGTGATCCTGACCGACATCGACAACTGGAAAGAGGCGATCGAGGCGCGCAAGGCCTATTGCCAGACCTCCCGGCCGGTCGACACGATCATGGCGATCAACCGCTTCGTGAACCCCGAATGGCTCGTCGAGATCGAGGTCGATGCCGTGGTGGCCGGCTAGGCATTTTCCGTGTGACGTCTGGACGCGGAACCAGGGATTGATCCGCCGGGGCTCTCTGCGTTAGCTTTGGTGCCGGTTTCAAAGCTCTTTCGGTCTTGGCGGAAATGCACAGACGACCCAAGCTCTGGCGAAGTACACCGCCCTCGGTTTTTCCAGTCAGTCTCAGCCTTCTAGGGCTTGGGCTTGGCTGGCGGAACGCGGCGGATGTTCTGCCGATCGCTGATGAGATTGGCGATCTGATGCTGGCCTTCGCGACCGCTTTCTTTCTCTATTTCTTTGCTCTCTACATGAGGAAGATCTCGGTCCGGCCCAGGGTTGTCCTCGAGGAGGTCGCCCTGCCCCCGGCGCGTGCGGGCCTCGCTGCGGGCGCGATGTCGATGATGCTTTTGGCGGCGGCTCTCTTGCCTTTTGGGATCACCGCTTCGGAGGTATGGTGGCTCGGCGTCGTGCTTCAGGTCGGCGCCAGCGGGCTTGGCGCCTTTGCGATCTGGCGCGAACCGCAGGAACTGCGCGAGTTTACTCCGTTTCAATACCTGACCTTCGTCGGGCCGGTCGTCGGGCCAATTGCAGGGATACCGCTCGGACATATCTGGGAAAGCTATGTTCTGACGCTTGCCGCGCTCGTTCCCTATCTCGTCATCACCGCCGGGTTTGCGATTCAATCCTTGCGTCGAGGCATTCCGTTGCCATTGCGTCCCGCGGTGGCGATTTTCCTCGCGCCAAACTGCCTCTTTGCAACGAGCTTCGGGCTTCTTGGCGTCGATTGGGCGTTTCAGATATTCTACTGGCTTGCCGGAGGGATCGCTCTTGCGCTGATCGGCATCGGGCCCTGGATGTCACAGGGGGGCTGGTCGCCGCTCTGGGCGGGTTTCGCTTTCCCGAGCACCGCCTTCTTGCTGGTGCAGGTTCTCGCTGTGAAGCTGGGGGTCGGCAACGCAGCATTGATCGGAACCTATACCGCTATGTCTTTTGCCACGCCCCTTGTCTTCTTTATCACCTATCGCTTCATCATGACGTGGGTGACAGGCGAGCTTGCTGAAGGCTCGGGTGCTGCGCGGGCCTAGATCGGCGAATTCGGCTTGCACGGCGGGATGAAAGCAGCAACCTTTTGCCCTGGCGCTCTGCGCCGAAGGCTCGGCTGCGCATTTCCGAGTTTGCCGGGGGCCGGCCCAGAAAGGATAGTCTTTTGGCTCAAACATCTTCCAGGCCATTGGTGCAGGTCGCCCTTGATGATCTTGACCTCAACGAAGCGGCGCGGCCCTCAGTCCCGCCCTATGCGAATGTCACGGACGAGCAGCGGCAGGCGGGGCGCCATCTGACGGCGATCCACAGGATGCATCTTCGCGAGATATCAAAGGCGCGAATGATTTTGCGGCACGTGACCGATGGAACCTCTGATCCCACGGCATTCATCGAGGCGCTTCGGGATATGGAAATGGCCCAGAACTATCGCCTATTCGGGAATATTTGCGGGCAAGAATGCAGAATGCTTCAATTCCATCACGATGCGGAAGAGCATCACATGTTTCCAGCGCTGGAAGCCAACGGCACCGATGAAATCCGCTGCATGGTCGCCAAGCTTCGGGGGGAACACCTCGTCGTGCATGAACTCATCGACAGACTAGTCGAAGCGGCTCATTCGCTCAGTTCCTATCCCGACGACAGAGGGTTTATTCAGGCCGCCACAATTTTCGACAAGCTCGAAGCTGTGGTCCGGTCTCACTTTGGATATGAGGAAACCGGTCTTAAGGACGCTTTGGGCGTTCACGTCGGCTATATCTAGGCCCGCTCATTCCCAGCCGTAGTTGAAGCTGACCGATATCCGTTCTTCCTCGGCCATGTTCATCGGCACCTCGTGGCGCAGCCAGCTTTCCCA
>Ga0102892_1000549_pt1 | contig 9228 bp, 10 predicted proteins | sample Colrivmeta1553A3_FD_84501 | JGI IMG/M metagenome (GOLD analysis project Ga0102892, IMG submission 84501) | Estuarine microbial communities from the Columbia River estuary - metaG 1553A-3 | ecosystem: Environmental > Aquatic > Marine > Intertidal zone > Estuary | place: USA: Columbia River Estuary...
CCTCTATGGGCAGATCTGGACGGGCTCAGGCTGGTTCACGCTTGCTGGTCAGACGCCAAGATTGACGAAGTCCGGCGTCGGCGACCAAATGGATATCTGAAGCGTGAGGACCTTCAAGAGATTGCAGATGAGAGCACGGCATTTGGTCAAGCAGTCAAAGCCTTGGTGACGGGCCCCGAGGTTGAACTTCCCCCAGGTTATTCGTTCCACGATTTTCACGGCAATGAACGCAAAGAGGTGCGTCTGGCATGGTGGAACGCTGATGCGGTAACGTGGCCAGAAGCCACCTTGTCAGTTCCTGATCCCCTCGAACTGCCTCAGGATGCCATGCCGGCTGTCGCAAAGTCCGAGATCTATCAGGCCGATGCGCCGCCCGTCTTGGTTGGACACTACAAGATGAAGGGTGTCCCTCGTATTGAGCACCAAAAAGCCTCGAGCATCGACTATCCGGGCGCTCCGTGTGTTTACCACTGGTCAGGTGGCAATCGCCTGAATGCAACCGACCTCGTTACGCTCTAACGCAAGGAGGGGAAACAGTGCCCATTGATGAAATCAGCTTCGCGCCACCTGACGATCTCACGTTTCAAAGCCTTATTTTACGTGCCACACGAGATCAGGTTCCGGCCTTCGGCGCGGTCATTCGGACCGAAGACGTGCGTCTCACCAGAGCGTTTGAAAATCACAGGCCTGAAAATATGCCCGGTGGAGCCGAAGTAGTTCGGAAGATGTTTTCGGATTGGCAAGCCGGCAAGCCAGCACAGCCTTGGCTTTACGCAAAGGGCGATGAATACATCGTTGCTGACGACTACTTTTGGTTGGCTCTCGTTGAAAAAGGGAGGCCGCCAACATTTTCGGCGCAAGTACTTGGTGAGCCTCTCAGCGCAGGTCTCATTCAGAAAGTCGGTCCTTTAGGACCCGATTTTGTGAAGCGTTCTTTTGGAATTGAGTGACATGACTGAACTTCCGCATTCGACGAGTGGCCGAAGTAGGTTGGTCTGATGGATTTTGTCTTCTACGACCTAGAGACCACAGGGATCTCCCCGGCGTATGACCAACCGCTGCAATTCGCAGCTATCCTGACGGATGAACATTTCGTGGAGAAGCAGCGTGTGAACATCCGCTGCCGTTTGGCTCCCCATATTTTGCCATCGCCGCAGGCTTTGATCGTCACAGGGGTCACGCCTGATCAACTGACGGACCCAAGCCTGCCATCACTTTTTGAATTCTCTCAGAAGGTCGTTGCACTGACAGAGCAGTGGGCACCGGCGATTTGGGTTGGCTACAACACAATGAAATTCGACGAGGAGGTGCTGCGGCAGACCTTCTATCAGAACCTGTCGCCGAGCATTTACGCCACTCAGTTCAACGGCAATACTCGCTTCGATATCATGACGGCTGTTTATGCAGCCTACGTGCGAGACCCCGGACTTCTAGCCTGGCCCCAAGATGACGCCGGTAGGCGGAGCTTCAAGCTCGACCGTCTAGCCCCTGCCAACGGGTTCAATGGCCACAACGCGCATGACGCACTTGGAGATGTGGAAGCCACGATCCACATTGCCCGCCGGATAGCTGACAGAAACCCAAGCCTTTGGGCAAAACTCTTGTCCAATGCCCACAAGGCGGAAGTTCAGGTCAAACTGGAATCCTTCAAGCCGATGGAGTTGGTCCTTCGCTTTGGAGGGGGCGAACCCCGTGCCTACACGGGGGTCTTTTGCGGCTACACCCAAGGGAACAATACGCGGGCAGCATTCTTCGACCTTGATGCTGCTGATCCTTCAGAACTTTTAACCGCATCCGACGAGGTGCTCTTTGCGGCGGTTGATGCGTCTCCCAAGATCGTCCGTGGCGTCTCGACCAACAAGGCACCGGCGCTCTTGAGCATGGCAGAGCCCAGTCCCGAACATAAACGGCGCGCCGCAGTTATCGCAGGCGCACCAGAGTTTCGACGCAGGGTTGGGGAGGCGATGGCTGCGCGCTTTGTTGATGATCCTGATGCGCCCCCGAAGCCGGTCGAGGAACTGATCTACGGCGAGTTTTATTCAAACGCTGACAAGAACCTGCTTGGGGAGTTTCAACACGCTGACTGGCCACGCCGCCAGGAGATCGTGGCTAGCTTGTCAGATCGTCGCCTGCGTCAGCTGGGTAACCGCTTGGTTGCGTTTCATAGCCCTGAACTTTTGACCGCCGAGGAGACCGCACGGTTCCGCGACTACCTGCGATCAAAGTGGTTACCAGCGGCGGAAGAAAAGACCCAATGGATGACCCTTGGTCGAGCCGCCGATGAACTCACCAACATCCAAGAGAAAAACGGGGCAGATGACGCGGTCATACAAGCCATTCGCGAATTTTTCGCAGACCGCCGGAGGGTGCTCGATTGACGAGGGCGTCGGGTTTTGATAATATTGTTGGATGCATCACGAGCCGGGCTGACGCCCGCGCCAACCTGCCAAGACCGGCAAGGTGGTTTCCCGAGAGGGGATGCGGCCCTAGGCAACTAAAGGTCGTTAGCGTCGTCAGCCCTCCTCGGAAACGAAGGAGGGTTTTTTGTTTTCGACCTAACCAGATCGGGCCTCAACTCCTGACCAACCGTAACAAACTTGGGCATTTGAACATCAGCTTGTGCGCCCTGCCAGATGGCTAAAGCACTAAAGAGAGGAAAGACCATGAACCAACTTTACCCATTTTCGTCTGAGAGCGTTTCGGTCGGGCACCCAGACAAAGTCTGTGACCAGATTTCAGACGCGATTTTGAGCGAGTGCCTCCTGCAGGATCCGGCCTCACGTGTGGCGATCGAAGCCTCTATCAAAGATCACACCCTTTTTCTCTTCGGGGAAATAACCTCGCGAGCGCGCATCAACGCCCCAGAAATCGCCAAAGATATCCTGGCCCGCATCGGTTACGACGATCCTGCTTGGGGTTTGTCGATTGAAAGCCTCCAAGTCATGGAAGCGATCTCCAGACAATCCGCCGAGATCGCATTCGGCGTCGATGGCGCCGAAACCGGCGCAGGCGATCAAGGCATCATGTTTGGATATGCCTGCAACGAAACGCCAGAGCTCATGCCTCTCCCGATTATGCTTGCTCATCAGCTTATGCGCGCGCATCACACTCTGCGGAGGTCTGAAGTGGGCTCGGGGCTAGGTCCTGACGCAAAAGCACAGGTGACGGTGCTCTACGAAAATGGCCTGCCTCGAGAGGTCACGGACGTAGTGCTGTCAACGCAGCATCGCAGCAGTCTTGGTCTCGGTGCTTTGCGCGAACTGGTTGCCGAGGCCATCATCAAACCAACGATGGGCGACCTTTGGCGACCAAATGTGCGGCTCCACATCAATCCCGCAGGGACGTTTCACATGGGTGGCCCTGCCGCCGACGCTGGCTTAACGGGACGAAAGATTATCGTGGATACCTACGGCGGATCTGCCCGCCATGGGGGCGGTGCCTTCTCGGGAAAAGACGCAACCAAAGTGGATCGGTCGGCAGCCTACGCCGCGCGCCAACTCGCAAAGGATGTGGTCAGCCGGGGCTGGGCGGACAGCTGTGAAGTACAGGTGGCCTATGCCATTGGTGAAGCAAGGCCTGTCAGTTTTGCGTACTTGCCCACAGGCGATGCGAATGGTCATGAAATCGCCAAGCGGTATCAGCTGGAAGGCATTGACCTGTATGGGCTCTTCGAGCCGGCGAAGATCATCGAACGCCTGCAATTGCGCTTGCCAAGCTACCTTCGTACGGCCGCTTTTGGTCATTTTGGCCGCGATGATGTGAGTTGGGAGAGGCCCCTCGATCGATCGCAACAGGAGCGAGACCATGTCAGGGAGCTCGCCATCCGCGAACAGGTTGGCAGAATGGGTTTCGTATCAGGCTTGGCGCTGGATCAAGTGAAAGCGAAGCGCGCTGAGGACTACGCGGAGGCCCGCGCAGAGTTCATGGCAAGTCACATTTGAAGATGGGGAGAGAAAAATGTCCGATTTTGTGAAGTCTCTCGCTCAGTCCGCCGCTCAGATCGACAAGGTCGCTTCCGGCAGTCTTTATCCCCATCAATCAGATGGCGTGGCCTTTTTGCTCTCGAAGCGCCGCGTCATCTTAGCGGATGACATGGGTCTTGGGAAAACGCGTCAGGCAATTGTCGCTATGGAAGTTGGCGCCCCAATGGGCAAGATCCTGGTCGTGTGTCCCGCGTCGCTAAAATTGAACTGGAAACGGGAAATAAGGCTCGTTGACCCAGGGGCGTCAATTGAGGTTCTCGGTGTTGACCGAGATGCCCCCGAGGATGCCCGCTGGATTATCGTGAACTACGATATTCTCGGTAAACACGCTGGGCGCCTGCATGGCATAAACTGGTCCGGCGTGATCCTGGATGAGGCGCATTTCATCAGAAACGCCAGCCAGCGTACCAACCACTGCCTGAAATTGCTCGGTGTTCAAGCTGAAGCACGAGCACCAGTTCTTGGTCCGGAGTTCGTATTCCTTTTGACAGGTACGCCGATGACGAACAGGCCGAAAGACCTGTTCAACTTGTTGCGCTGCGTTGGCCACCCTTCAGCAAGATCGTTTTTATCTTATGCCAAGCGGTACTGTGACGCCTATCGCAACGATTATGGCTGGGTAACGACCGGTGCGTCGAACCTTGATGAGCTGAACCTTTTGCTGAAGGAAGTCTCTATACGACGGAAAAAGGAAGACGTGCTTGATCTACCGCCCAAGATCCGCAGCTGGGTGCCGGTGGATATATCAGGCAGTGCCGCAGCTTTTAACGCAGTGGAATCCTTCGTCACCTGGTATTCGGGGACTGACCCGTCAAAGCCTAACGATACAGAGTTTTTGGCTCGCCTGACCAAGGTCAGAACTGCGTTGCACAAGGCGAAGCAAAAAGCCGTCGAAGAACGCATTCGGGACGTGGTGGCAAGCGGCGAGAAGGTCGTTGTCTTCACATGCTTCAGCGAAGGCATTGAACGACACAAGGCCAAGCTGGGCGATGCTGCGATCACGATTACGGGTTCTGATACAGCCGAAAAACGCATGGCCGCTGTTGACCGCTTCCAACAGGACGAAACGGTCAAAGTCGCACTGTGCAATATTATTGCAGGCGGCGTTGGCATCACACTGACTGCTGGCACACATGTGATCTTCCAAGATTTGGACTGGGTCCCTGCAAACCATGCGCAGGCAGAGGACCGCTGCTATCGCCTGGGACAAACTCGGCAGGTGACTGTCGAGTACTTCACAGCCGACGGCACTCTGGACGGCTATATCGCCACCCTCTTAGATCAGAAAATGAAGCTCATTGCAGCCGTGGAAGCTGAGGAACTTCCGGACACAAGCATCCTGCGTGAAATCCAAGACGGCCTGCGCCGCCTTGCCCCCGCACTGATGGAGGAAGCCCGAGCAGCGCGTGCGACTGGCGACGTGGCGCAACGGATTGAGAAGCTTGCAGCATCCCAGCCGCGGGCAAATACCGATACTAGTCCGCTTGGGGAAACAGGGCAGTGGGAGTTTACCAGTTCGAGAGACCCATCTGCGCGCTACCTCGTGACGTTCGGTCGGGCCGGGCATTTGGAATGTACCTGCCAGGGGTTCGCCTATCGTGGCAACTGCAAGCATGTGCGAGAAGTTCGCGGGAAGATTTTTGACGAATAGGCTCTCTATTCTATGGCCGGCAGTCAGCGCTGCCCGGCCAACTATTGACATAGTGTGTAGTAGGTACTACACACTACACATGGAGAGTTTTGGATCATATGTGCGAACACGCAGGGAAGCGCTGAACGCTGAGGACAAATCTATGTCCCTGCGTCAGGTGGCATTGAGGGTCGGTTTGGAACCGGCCTTCTTGAGCAAGATTGAGCGCGACGTGGCGCCGCCGCCATCAGAGGCAAAGATAGTGGCACTTGCACAAGCCCTTGGTGAGGATCCTGACTTACTCTTGGCGATGGCGGGGAAGGTCTCCAGCGACCTTCAGGCCATTATCCGAAAGCGCCCGCAACTGATCGGGGAGCTGCTTCGTCAGCTGAAGACGCAGCCTAATCACGCAATTCTGATCATCGTTCCATATGTCACAAACAGTAATCTCTAATTGAAAGTGATCATCTCACGTCAACGTGAACAGCTGGTATTTCGTTTTCCGCATATTGATAATGATGCGGGCATCCGCATCGATTTCCAGCGGACGCTTCGCCTGCCAGACGACGGCCACGACTATCACTTGCCGCCAGGGCTGGGGCGCTTTCCGCTACGTCACATCGAAGATTTTGATCTCGGCTCGAGCAATCGCCGCAAAGCGCGCGGCGGTGTCATCATGCCAATGTTTCAAACGGATGCACTATGGCTGAATTTCGGAAGCATCAGCTATGGGCGGCCAGAGCTGCCAGTCGCGCTGAAGATTGGCGCCGGGAAAATCAACGCGGTCTCCGGTGAAAAATGGGTGGATGGCCTAGACCAAGACCCACAGAATTATGTCGTCCTTCCCGAACAACCCTGGCTCGATGGGTTCAACGTGGAGAAGGGAAAGGTTCGGCAGTTCGTCGCTATGCCTTTGGGCAAGGGCTATACGGTTGAAGAACAGATCGATCCTGAGAGCGATGTTGGCGGCATCCAGATTGAGGCTATTCCGATGAAGAAGGAGGCTTACGAAGAACTCAAGGCAAAGCGCGGTGAAGTGTCCTCAATGCGGTTTGGCGTCAGCATGATGATGGCCTGTGAGGCGCCTGCCTCTATGGAAATGGGGCTCGGCATGGGCGGCTCAATGCGCCAAGAAATCTATGATGACGAGTACGGTTTGGATGCTTGGGACCTGGCAAATAGCCAGCGCTGTTTCATCATGCTTGCGAATGCTGAGCAGTGGATGTCCATCACTGGCTAAGAGCCACCGCTCTCACCGATTTCGGCGGAAGCTTACAGCAAAGCTGGCTTGCCTTGCCGCCGCGTAGTGTAGAGGTGTGTTGCCGTACTCGTCTCGCAAATTAGGGTGTAGGCCGCTATCCAAACATGCTCGCACGGTTGCGTAGTCGGCATCCGACCGAAACCATGGATCCTCTACCCACTCGGCGCATGAGCCGAACGACAGGGCTTGTGCGTATGCCAGAATTGGCGAGCCGAATACCGCAATTGTGGTGAAAGCGAGCGCTAGCAACTTCGACATATCTCTAACTCTTGGACGAAAACATTAGTCTCATAGGCTACGCTCTCGGCGTACCACAAACGCCACGCCCCCATACATAGCTACTAGATGAATGGGATAAATGGGACCCCAGAGCAGCCGGCTAGCAGTCCGAATGCGGAGGCGAACACGAATACAAGTCTTACCATCTTGATATCCCTCTATTTGCTGCTGATCTCTAATAGGAGCGGACCCAAGAAGTCTTCCCCATCCCCTAGGCCATACTGCCCGTATCTCTCTAAAACCACGTCAACCTCTCGCTGCTCCTCTTCGCTCCAAGCCCGACGAAGCGCAGACACCTGAAACCCACAGCTCGATATACTGTAGGAGGCTAGCACTTCGATTAGCTCAGCCATACAGGCCTCAAGCTGAAGCTTCTCAGCGCCCGCATCTTTGACGCTCAGCATCCCAATTCTGCCGGCCAGCCAGCCATCCGCAGAGGCGGTGCTGGCGATCGGATCGTTGGCGAAAATTTCGCTAACCAGCCGAACGTCGTGAGCGAGAGCTTGGGAGCCATCGTAGGAGGCGTTAGCAGCGATGTAGCGGCACATAGAGGCCTGACGCTCGTGGTCGGTCTCTATGGCGGTCGCTACGACTGCGGAGGCAGGGCTAGCTAAGGCTGATGTGGCCAATGTTGCCGCCAGCAAGCGGGCAAATAGATGCTTCGGGCAAACCGTTGTCGAACTGCATTTAAGCATATCATACATCACTTAGGGACTTGTTAAACAGGGTTTAATTGGACATTTTCACTTCAACAGCTAGTTCTGGTCTGGGGTATCCGGAAGATGAATAAGCTTATACTGGCCACATTTTTGATCCTAAGTGCTTGCTCTGATATGACCCAAGAAGATCGACGCGTTCTGCAGGTACTCGCAGCTGGCGCTGGGGCTTTAAGCCCCCGCTCGACTCCTTCTTCGACTCCTTCTTCGCCTCCACCTCCGCCGGTTAACTATAGCAGTTCTCCGACAAAAGCACTCACGGTGCTTAGCTATGAGTTGTGCCCTTTGTGGTATGCCAACAGCCCCAAATCTGGTGAGTCAAGGAACGGTATGTATAAGATTTGCTATTACCGTTAGATTGAAGGCCCCAAGTTGCAGCCCCTTAAACTTAGCTGTCGCCTGAATCGCTCCACCACGATCTCAGTCGCTGTTCTTGTCAATCATAGATCCACCCAACCAGCTCGCCGTCAACGTATTCAAATTTCTGCGGTGCTTCGGAATATGGGCTGCGTGGCACGTGAAGATACCAGCGACCATTTTCGAAGGTGGAATAGGGGTCAAAGGCCAGCAGGTCATACTCCTTGCCGCTGAAGAGAATGGACATACCGCATCCTGCTGACCCACAGTTGTCACTGCTATCTTTGTTCCCACACACGGAACTGCGTGTATCCACAATCGCTGAGACATCATTGCCCAACGGTAGGATGTAGATGCCTACGCCTCCTAGAGAGACGCTCTCACGAGCCGGCTTGCCGTCTGCAAATTCCGCTCGCCATTCGAGTTTTACTCCGTCAGCTGGGACGGGCTCAAATCTGACGATACCTCCCTCATCAACGATGCGCTGGGTGTCCGACATCGTGACGTGGAAACGATACTCGGATGTCAAAGGTAAGGTGGATTGCAGCCCCCCAGCTTGGCAGGAGCGGTAGCGCGCGCGCAAGATTTCCTCGATAGCTGAGGCGTTGCCCGCGTCCAAGTTCTCGAGAAAAGGGAACGGGTAACCCGCTGGGAGCGACCAACGCTCGCCGTCAAAGGCTCCTGACAATGAGTATGAGCCCTGCACGAGATTGAGCCTAACGCTCGTCTCCTGCGCATATGCAGCGCTCACGCAGACGATCCCGATAGCGCATAGCGCGGGCAATGCCTGCAAAACACTGGTGCACCGCCACGTTCTCACAGCATACGCTCCCTATCCCGCCTTCGAATGAAGGATGCTATTAGAATTACGGTCGCGCAAGCGATCAAGTGTGTCCAGCGTCTGGGTGAAGTGGTCCGGCAAATTCGGACAGCGTGCTAAGATGAGAGGTGGTCCTAGATTTTCGACCAGTATGCAGCCTTGTTAAGATGGATCAGGATTTC
>Ga0102892_1000554_pt1 | contig 9187 bp, 5 predicted proteins | sample Colrivmeta1553A3_FD_84501 | JGI IMG/M metagenome (GOLD analysis project Ga0102892, IMG submission 84501) | Estuarine microbial communities from the Columbia River estuary - metaG 1553A-3 | ecosystem: Environmental > Aquatic > Marine > Intertidal zone > Estuary | place: USA: Columbia River Estuary...
CCGATTTCTTCAGTGATTTCAAGCTGGATGGCGGAACCGTCACAAGCGACGGCAAAGGAACTGCGGGTCAAGCGGCATCGCTGAATGGCTCTATCTCCGCCATGGTGGTCGAGGTGTTAGCCAATGGCAATTTGGTCATCATTGGTGAGAAGCAATTAGCGCTTACTGAAGGCAGCGAATTTATTCGCGTTAAAGGCATTATCCGGCCAGCGGACATTCAGCCTGACAACACCGTTTTGTCGCGCCGAATTGCCAATGCACAAATTTCTTACCGCGGGACAGGTGACTTAGCCAAGGCGTCAAGGCCGGGCTGGGGAACGGGGCTGCTGTATAAACTCTGGCCGTTTTAAGCGGTTTTAGGAGCAAGACAAATGTTAAATATGAAGTCGCTAGTATTATTTTGTGCGCTATTGGCACCCACCGTGTCTGCGGACCGCATCAAGGATCTTACAGATGTCGCCGGCGTTCGCACCAACCAGCTGGTTGGGTTTGGACTAGTCGTCGGTTTGGCGGGCACTGGTGACGGCAAGGATCTTCCTCTTTCCGCTCAGAGCTTAAAAACCATGCTGTCTGGATTGGGTGTTAGCGTCGATGGCCCAGTCAGTGATTTTGATCTTGGCGATGCGTTAGCCTCTCTCGCCGCGCAGAATGCGCAAAAAGAGATGAAATTGGAAAACGTAGCCGCAGTGATGGTCACGGCAGAGATGCCGGCGTTTGTTAAGCCCGGTCAGCGTATCGATATTAATGTTTCAGCCATTGGTGTCGCTGAAAGTCTCCGCGGCGGTAACTTGGTTATGACCCAGTTGCGCGGTGTCGATGGCAAGACCTATGCCTTAGCCCAGGGCGCCATGACTGTCACCGGCATCTCGGAGAACGTGGCGGGTACCAGTATGCAGATTGGTGTGCCCACCTCAGGGCGTATCCCCAATGGCGCAACCATCGAGCGCCTCGTGGAGACACCTTTTGATACCACTGAGTACATTGTTCTAAACGTTAAAAATAATGATTTCTCAACGGCCAACGCCATCACCGAAGAGATCAACAAAACGTTTGGTAGTGGCGTAGCCAGTGCCTTGGACGGCGTATCTATCGCTGTTATGGCGCCGATTAATTCATCGCAGCGCGTCAGTTTTATGAGCATGATCGAGAACCTTGACGTGACGCCAGGCGAGCCACCTGCGCGCATTGTTGTTAACTCACGCACGGGCACGGCGGTTATCAATCGCAATGTACGCGTGGCCGCCGTTGCGGTCACCCACGGCACCATTTCCGTAAAAGTCTCAGCCAACAATGAAATTAGCCAGCCAAACGGTTTTAGCCGCGGAGTAACAGCGGGCGTGACCAACGGCGAAATCATCATCGACGAGTCGTCCAGCAACATGTTTTTCCAACCCGGCGTTGATCTTCGTGACATCGTAGACGCAGTCAACAAAGTGGGCGCGTCACCCTCGTCGCTGATCGCTATTTTAGAAGCGTTGAAAAGTGCAGGTGGCCTGCGCGCTGAGTTGGTGGTGATCTAAATGCAAGATATAACGCTCTCGGCAAAAAGCTATCTCGACTTTGCGGGTCTCGGCAATCTAAAAGCCAGAGCCAAAAGAGATGACGCAGACGCCGCTCAGGAAGTGGGTCAGCAGTTTGAAGCGATGTTTATTCAAATGATTTTCAAGTCTATGCGCGAAGCCAATGAACCCTTAAAGAGCGACTTGATGGGCTCGTCTAGCGTCGACACCTTTGAGCAGATGTATCACGAAGAGCTTTCGCAAGTGATGGCCAGCAGCGGAACGTTCGGCATGGGCAAATGGTTGAGCGAGCAGGTAAAAACCCAGAGTGCGGCGAGCAAAGCGATAGATGCCTACGCCACTGCGCCAGTCGCCATGCCCCTACAAAGCACAGAAAAAGCACCACCCAAGCCCCTTGATCGAGGCGATGCCACACGAGCTTTACCGCTCAGTCAGCACCGTTAATCGTCAGGGTTAGAGAAATTTTTATCAGTAATATTTTTTAAAGGAGGGGGCTATGGCAGATATTCTATCGATTGGCGCAGGCGCGACGCAACTATATCGCCAGGCGCTTTCTACCGTCAGCAACAACATTGCCAACCTCAATACTGTGGGTTATTCGCGTCAGGTGTCAGAGACATCTGAGAACAGCCCCAGTCAGCAGGGCACAGTGTTTATTGGCTCGGGTGCTCGATTAGACAATATCGAACGCGCCTACGATGAATTTGCCGAATCAAGTTTGCGCGACAGCAGCAGCCAATTGTCCACCCAACAGCCGCTGATTAATTACGCCAACCGTGTTGTCGATATTATGGCCTCGCAGAGTTCAGGCCTGTCCAGCGCACTTGACCAATTTTTTGCCGCCGCCAGCGCCTTGAGTGCTGACCCTGCGTCGATCAACCTGCGCAGCAGCTTTTTGCGCGATGCAGAGGGTATGGCATCACGCTTTCGCGAGTTATCAACGCAGCTGGGTGCCGTCGAAAATGAAACGCGAGAGAGCATCGAAACTCAAGTCGGCGCACTCAACAGCCTGACGCAGCAGCTGGCCTTTGTGAACAAAGAGCTCAACAAAAAACTGACCCTCGACAGCCAGCCGCCAGTGCTGCTCGACCAGCGCGATCGAATATTGCGCCAGATGTCAGAGATCACAAAAATTCACGTTGCGGAAAGCCCCTCAGGTCTGGTGACAGCGCGGCTAGGCGGCAGTGCGGGCAGTATTTTAGTGGAAGGTAAAGTCTCCTACGACCTAGGCGCAGTGTTTGACGACGTCAACCCCGGTCGAGTTGATTTAATTATTGAGCCCTATGGCGACAAACGCGTCGCCAGCACAGTTAACAGCGGCATGCTCGGCGGACTGATTAACTTCCGCACGCAAACCTTAGCGCCCGCCATGGACAGTTTTGACCACTTGGCGCAAACACTGGTTGCCGAAGTGAACCAAATTCACAGTTCCGGTCTCGATGCGCGCGGTCAGCGCGGTACAGATTTATTCGCCATTGACCCTGTATTTCAAGTGACTGCACCCGCAGGGAATGCCAATGCCGACATCACTATCAGTGTCGTCAAGCCAGACGATTTCGCATACGCCTCTTTCAAAATGACATGGGTCAACGAGCAAAACAGTTGGCGCATTGAAGACACAGCAACAGGCGCAGTCACGCTTGCAGCGCCTAGCGCTCGCGGGTTTGAGTACGCAGGATTAAGCGTCACTGTCGCAACCCCTGCGGTTGACGGAGAGACGTTCTATATCGAACCGATTTCTCGTCCGGCAGGTGGCATGCGACTGCTGCAAAGCGACCCCTTTGCCATTGCCACCGCAGAGACCATGCGTGTAATGGGCAGCGCCAGCAATATTGGTGAAGCCAAGGTGACATTAACCTACGCGCCAGAGCCAGCCTTTGACGGCTTTGAATACGGCGCAAGCATCTTCGCCCTTGGTAACAACCCGAGCCAAGACGCTGCGCAGCTGGTTAAAGCCAGTGATCTCACTCCAGCATTTGTCATTCCAAAAGGGACCGACCAAGCGAATGTGATGCTCGATGTGCCCTACGACAGCAATCTCACCTTTCAGGTAATGACCAGCAACGGCGTGCATGTTTTAGGTCACACATTAAGCGCCAATGAACAAGTCCGAATGCTATCGGGTGACTCAGGGTTCAGTGCTGACAGCACCTACAGCGCTAACTACCTCAACGCCACCGGCTCATCGGCTTACCTCGACCTCGATTTAACCTACGGGTTTTTAGCGCGAGATGTTGAGCGCAAAGACTGGTTGGTCGATAGCAATGGCATTAGCAATGAATATACCACCACAACATTAAATGCTGCGGCGACCTCGGGCGATGTTCGCCTACAGACCAATGACGCCGCCGTCGCCGTCGACCTTATCGCCGCGAATAGCCTGCAGTTGAATGGGGTTTCCCTCTCTGCGCTTTCTCTCGCCGCCGGCAGCACTAGTTCTGCTGCGCAGATGGCAACGTGGCTCAATAGCGCCGCAAACACCAATGTTACCGCCAGCGCGCAAACCATTATTGAAGTCGATGCAGAAAATATTGATTTCACCCAGCAAGTTAAAATTAATGGTGTGCTGATTGGTAATGACGGTTTGCTCACATCCACCGCCGCGCTCGCAGAGGCCATCAACGCCAAGACCGCCCAGAGTAATGTCGTCGCCAAGGTGACCTACGACGGCAAGCTGCAGATTACCAACGCCGCTGGCTATGAAGGCGACAATATTACCCTATCCAACCCCAATGGCAGCGCCGTCAAAAACGCCTTGGGTCAGATTAATAAAACCTATGTCGGGCAACTACAGTTAGAGGCAGCCGGTGAAATTCGGTTAACCTTTGGCGCCGCAGGCGTTCCGGCTGACTTAGCCACGCTGGGTCTGCGTACGGGCATTTATGTCAACGGTCCTGTCACTGAAGAGCTTGCGGTATTTGTAACCGGTACTGGCAGTGCTGGCGTCGCCGCAGGGTTTGGCGCACCCAACAACGAGGCCGCCAAGCAGAGCCTTGAACAGCCTTTCACTATCCAGTTTTCCAGCGCGAATCAGTACAGCATTGTTGACGACGCCACTGGAACCGTGGTCGCCACGCGCAGCTACAGCGCCGGTGATGAGATAAAACACAAAGGCTTTGTTATTGCGTTTGATGGCAATCCCATTGCAGGCGATGTGTTTGCTGTCGATAGTAATAGTGACGGCATTGGCGACAACAGCAACATGCTAAAAATCGTTGCCCTGCAAGACAAAGAATTGATCGATGGCAGTCGCACCCTGAGTGAAGCCTACATAGGCCTAGTCAGTGTTGTCGGCAGCAAAGCGGCGCTGGCAACCATCTCCAGAGATGCCCTGCAGGTAGTCTACGATCAAGCCGTCGAGGCCAAAGATCAGATATCTGGCGTCAGTCTCGACGAAGAGGCCGCCCAGTTAATCCGCTTTCAGCAGGCGTATCAGGCATCGGCACAGATTATTCAAGTAGCCTCAAAACTATTTGATTCGATATTAAGTATTCGTTAAGGAAGCGGCAGATGAAAGTTTCGACCAGTCAAATTTTTGAACGCGCCATGGCACAAATGTCAGCGCAACAGTCGAAAGTAGCGAACATGCAAACGCAGCTTGCCACTGGGAAACAAATAATTCGTCCCAGCGACAACCCCGATCAGGCTGGTTTGATTCAACGGCTCAGCACCGCGCTGAACCGACAAGACAGCTACGCCAGCAACCTCGGCGCCCTAACCAGTCGCTTAAAGGCCGAAGAATCGGCACTTATGACGACTGAAAATATTATGCAGCGCGTTCGCGAGCTAGCCGTTCAGGCCACTAACGACACACTCAGCACCTCTGACCGCAAAATTATCGCCACCGAAGTCAAAGCGCTGCGCAATGAACTGCTATCGCTGGCAAACACCCAAGACGTTTCTGGAAATTATGTTTTTGCCGGCTCAATGGCCCGGACAAAGCCCTTCGCTGAAAATGCTCAGGGCACACTCGTCTATCAGGGCGACAGCAATCGCATCATGGTCGACATCTCTGATCAGCGCCAGATGCAGCTCAATCGCCCAGGCAGCGAAGTGTATTCCAGTATTGTCCGTGAAACTGCAGGCGGCACCTCTGAACGCGTCGGCTTCTTTTCAGTGCTCGATGACTTTTCTGCGGCCCTCGATAACAACAACACCGCACAGATGCAGAGCAGCTTGGGTGAAATTAGTCAATTGACCCAGAACACCGCCATTGCCATTGCCGATGTCGGTAGTCGCATGGCCATGGCAGACTTCCAGACCGATGCGTTAAACGACGTCAAAGCGCGCTATCAGCAACTGCTGTCAAATGCAGAAGATCTGGATTACGCCAGCGCCATTACGCAGCTCACGTCGGAGATGATGTCGCTCGAAGCAGGGCAGAGTAGTTTTGCCAAAATTTCGCAGCTGAGTTTGTTTGATTACATAAGATAAGCGCCGCCCAACTTGTTAGGGATAGATACCAATCCCCCGATTTAGAGACCCGAGATGGCTGAAACCACCACTAGTTCAAGCTCCAGCATATCAACCCAGATTTTAACAACCCTGGGTGCGGGCTCTGGCATCGACGTTGTTGCGCTGGCAAAAAACCTCACCGATGTCACCAAGGTGCCACAACAAGAAGCAATTCAAGAAAAGATCACCGCAAGCGAAGCCTCCGTGTCCGGCTATGCCCTGATCGCCTATCAGCTTGGCGTGGTAAAGACAGCGTTTGAACAACTCAACGATGCCGATGAACTGTCTGTCAGCTCTGGAACTACCTCTGATATTAACAAAGTCAGCTTCTCCGCTCTCTCTGGCAATGCCGCCGCCGGCTCCTATGATCTAACTGTCAGTCAGCTTGCCCAGGGGCAGCGCACAATTTCTGACCAATTTAGCTCAAAGACCACAGTGCTTAACGCGTCGCCATTTGATATCTCGCTGTCTGTTGGCGCTACGCGAGCAGGCACCTATACAGAGGCCCTCTCACAAGCCGATCTGCGGACAGCCATCGCCAGCGGCCCGATCACCATCACCGACGGCAGCGGCAACACTATTACAGTCACCCAGGCCGAGATCAATGCCGCAGGTAACACCGCCACCGGCGCTGAAACCCTTGCAGGCTATGCAGCTGCGTTGCAGGCCAAAGCGGCCGCATCAGGGCCCTTTGCATTCAATGTCGCTGGCAATGGCAACAGCGGCGTGACATATACCCAAAAGAGCGCCGGTACAGGTGTCATTGCAAGTGCGCAAGGGCCTATTACTGCAGGCATTAGCGCCACCGCAGCGATTTCTGGTGTTGCCGCAAAATACAATGTGAGCGCCACAGCCGCTGCCACCACGACACTTGTTGTTGGTGACGGTAAAAATACCGTCAGCATCGCCAGCGCGACCTACACATCGATAGCCGGTCAAGTAGCCGCCATTCAAAATGGCGCAGGCTATGACGACCTTCTTTTCACGGTCGCCAGCAATGTCAATGGCGACGGCTTTGAATTTGTCTACAAAACCACGGGTGCCGTCACAACCGCACCCACCGTTACCGGTTCAGGCGGCACTCACACAGTGACCTCAACACAGACTGGCGTGACCGCGGTGAATGCCCCGACCACCACAACCATTGCCGTCACAGACCCCACTCCAGCAGGCGTCGTTAGCGCAATTAATGCCGCTGGCACAGGTGTCACCGCTAGATTGGTTGATACCGGTATTCAGGGTTCTAATTACCGGATAATGATAACCGGTGCTACCGGCAGCCAGAGTGTATTCTCTCTCTCCTCTAGCCCCGATATAGGCTTTGGCGACGTCGGTAACACTCTGCAGACAGCCCAAGATGCCATCTTGTCTGTCAATGGGCTATCGATTACCCGCAGCAGCAACGAAATATCCGACGCAATTGGCGGCGCCACCCTCGCCTTGACAGCGACCACAGATACCGCGGTACGTCTAAATGTGAGTAGTGACAAGTCTGTTATGAAAACAAATGTGCAGGCAGCCGTTGCCGCCTACAACGAATTCAATAAGTTGCTCACTGACTTAACCAGCTCAGTCCCTAACGAAGATCTCGAGTACAGCGGCGCCCTCGCCAGAGAGCAGAGCGCAGTGCGTTACATCAAGCAGCAAGTATTTGACAAAATTATGGGAGATTCATCGACCAAGAGCGGTGTTGTCTCCGCCATGAGAGATATTGGCGTGAGTGTTGATAAAACAGGCAGCCTGACATTCAATAGCGACCGCTTCGATGCAGCAGCACTGGATCATTACGAGGACGTGGTCGCCATGTTGTCAGCTAATACCAGCAATCAGAATCTCTACTCCGCAGCCAGCAAGGGACTAGCGCAGGACGTCGCTACGGTGATCACCAATCTAACCAATAGTACCGGTATTGTCGCGACCCGAAAAAATAATGCCGAAGACTATCGAGAAGATTTTGCCGACGAGTTATTGGCATTAGAGGCGCGTATGGAAAACGTCTATCAGCGCTATTTGACCCAGTTTGCCGCTATGGACTCCATGCTAGAAAAAATCGACGGCACCAAAGAGTACTTGACGGGCCAGCTCGAATCCCTCGCTAATATGTATAAGCCCCAGTAAGCGGCGAAGAGTGATAAAGCCCTAAATGCCCGCGTACTGCGGGTATTTTTTTGACTCGAGATCCTCCACCTAAAGGCAACGCAAACGACTTCACCCATAAAAAAACCCGGCGCGGGCCGGGTTTTTGGTGTTGCTAAGTGCTGTGTTGCAGAATTACTTAAGCAAAGCGAGTACTGACTGCGCCTGTTGGTTAGCTTGCGCCAACATAGCGGTACCTGCCTGCTGAATAATCTGCGTGCGGGCCAGTTCAGTTGACTCTGAGGCATAGTCTGCATCGAGAATACGGCTGCGTGAGGCGGCAGTGTTCTGAGAAACGTTAGCTAGGTTGTCAACGGCATACTCTAAGCGGTTAATGGAAGCACCAAAGATAGCGCGCTGAGTGCTCACACCGGAAAGAGCGGTATCTAAATTTGTAATTGAAGCTTGGGCGGTAGAGGCGTCCAGAATCGTGCCCGACGCTAAAGTGCTGCCAAGAACCGCAGCCCCTAAATTGAAGTCTCCAAAAGCTACTGTTTGTATTTGCGAGGCATTAGCGCCTACTTGAAAGGTAAATGTACCAGTGGTTCCGCCAGTGCCATTCAGAATTTTCGCCCCGTTCCACTCTGTATTGTCGGCAATTTTCTCGATTTGATCACGCAGTGCGGTAAATTCTGTATTAAGGGCGCTAATATCAGTTGTCCCGTTGGTACCCGTCGCTGCCTGCACGGACAATTCACGCATTCTTTGCAGCATATTTGAGATTTCAATAGCTGCGCCATCAGCGGTTTGAATCATGGAGATAGCATCGTTACCGTTGCGCACAGCCTGATCAAGACCACGGATCTGTGAGGTCATTTTGGACGAGATCGCCAAGCCTGCGGCATCGTCAGCAGCAGAGTTAATGCGCTGCCCAGTTGAAAGGCGCTCCATGGTCTGACCCATAGCGCGTTCGTTTTTGGCAAGCGCATTACTGGTAATGGTTGCCGCAATATTGGTATTGATAACTGCCATAGGTGTATCCTCAAAAATGAAATTGCAAAATAAGGAGGTCGCGTATTCAGCGTCGCCTCCTAAGTCGGTCACCTGTGTGAACCGCTCTGTATTACTAAGATCGA
>Ga0102892_1000558_pt1 | contig 9150 bp, 5 predicted proteins | sample Colrivmeta1553A3_FD_84501 | JGI IMG/M metagenome (GOLD analysis project Ga0102892, IMG submission 84501) | Estuarine microbial communities from the Columbia River estuary - metaG 1553A-3 | ecosystem: Environmental > Aquatic > Marine > Intertidal zone > Estuary | place: USA: Columbia River Estuary...
GAGACCCGTCAGGTCAAAATCTGAATCATCAAAATCGACGCAGTATGAAAAGTTGTGCTTCTGATCGACTTTGAGAGCGCCAAAGAGACTGGGCCCCACATTGACATGCTCGGAATACGGAACCAGCGACAATGAAATCCGACCAGCATAGTCTGCCTGCAACATGTTTTCAGCTAACTTTGCTGCGGCTTTGCGTAGCGCAACAATTTTTGTATCCGAGGTGCCGCTGGCGGGTTCTGCCATCGAACCAGAAAGATCGACGACCAAAGACACTTCGATATCCGCGACGCCGTCAACTGCGGTTGATGCTGCGTTTGACGAGAGTTTGTGAATGCCCAAAAGCTTTAAAAAGATCGTGTTGATCTCTTGATTTGCAACAACGCCGACTGAACGACGGCCCCCCAAGTCTTCGACATTGGGCTCGCCGACAATCGCACCGCTCAGGCCAGCCTTTTCGAAATAATCGATAACTACCTGTTTCTGATCCGCATCCTGGTCGAGGTCCGCCGCCGCAAGAACGGCACGGTCTGCAGTGCTTTGCAGCACAGCGCGTTCGCATTCAAAGCGCATAAAGTCGACAGCCATCCCGCCGATAGCGAGCATGAGAATCAACAGAAAGAGCGTGAAAATGATAATTGAGCCGTTCTCATCATCACGAAAGTCCGATGACCGCAGAGATAATTGCTGATTTACGCGCTGTTTCAAAGTCATCATTTCGTCACCACTCATTCCCGTTTTCCCGCCTTTTGGCTTCGTTGAACGGTCTTTCCCTCGGCTTATAGATCAAAAGTCTGTGGCCGAATTGGGGCGTAACCGCGTCAAATTAAGTTCTTATTGCCCAAATTCGTGAGGACATTTCAGGGGAGAATTGCCCATTGTTGCTGCATTTTCATCATTCTGGCGGCGAATCTCCTGCGGTAGGCTGGTGTGGCGGCAGATTGGACTTAAAACCTCAAAAGTTTCCAAACCGCCTAAACTTTCATCAAATCGCACCTATAGTGATCACGAGCAGACCGCTCCAATTGAAATACCCGACGCTGTGTCGGTACATCGAAGGACATGACCCTATGACCACTGCCCATCAGACCGCCGCGGAGCCAAGCTTTCGCGAATCTGTTGATATGATGTTCAACCGCGCTGTGGCGCTCATGGATTTGAGCCCCGGTCTTGAGGAGAAAATCCGTGTGTGTAACGCGACCTATACGGTGCGTTTTGGCGTCCGTTTGCGCGGCGCTATTCATACATTTACCGGATATCGCTCGGTACACTCCGAGCATATGGAGCCAGTCAAGGGCGGCATTCGCTATGCCCTGTCGGTTCATCAAGACGAGGTTGAGGCGCTTGCTGCGTTGATGACATTCAAATGCGCTTTGGTGGAGGCCCCGTTTGGTGGCTCTAAGGGCGGATTGCGGATTGATCCGAATGCATGGGAGCCCCATGAGCTGGAGCAGATCACCCGCCGATTTGCCTATGAGCTGATCAAGCGTGACCTGATTAACCCCGCCCAAAACGTGCCAGCCCCTGATATGGGCACGGGCGAGCGCGAGATGGCATGGATTGCAGACCAATATAAGCGGATGAATACGACCGATATTAACGGTGCTGCCTGTGTAACGGGTAAGCCGATCAACGCAGGCGGTATTCAGGGCCGCACAGAGGCCACGGGGCGCGGCGTGCAATATGCGCTGCGCGAGTTCTTTCGCTATGACGAGGATAAGGCGGCCGCGGGTCTGACGGGCGATCTGTCGGGCAAGCGCGTGATTGTGCAAGGTCTTGGCAACGTAGGCTATCACGCGGCAAAGTTTCTGTCCGAGGAAGATGGTTGCCTGATCACGGGCATCATCGAGCGCGACGGAGCTTTGCATGACGAGAAGGGTCTCGATGTTGAGGCCGTGCACCAGTGGATTGCAAAACACGGCGGCCTGACGGGCTATCCCGATGCGGGGCATCAGGCGGATGGTGCGGCATTGCTAGAGGCCGAGTGCGATATCCTGATCCCGGCGGCGCTTGAAGGTGTGATCAACCTTTCGAACGCTGATCGTATCAAAGCGCCATTGATTATTGAGGCCGCGAACGGCCCTGTGACAGCAAGTGCAGATGAGATCCTGCGCGAGAAGGGTGCCGTGATTATCCCCGATATGTATGCCAACGCAGGCGGTGTGACGGTGTCGTATTTCGAGTGGGTCAAGAACCTGAGCCATATCCGCTTTGGCCGGATGCAGCGCCGCGCGGAGGAAGCGCGCCATCAGGTTCTCGTCGATGAGTTGCAGCGACTGGACCGTTATTTGGGTGCCGATTGGTCAATGTCTGCAGGCTTTAAGGAAAAGTATCTGCGCGGGGCGGATGAGTTGGAACTGGTCCGCTCTGGCCTCGATGACACGATGCGCGCGGCTTATCAGTCGATGCGCAACGTCTGGCACGGGCGCGATGATGTGACCGATTTGCGCACAGCGGCCTATATCGTGTCGATCAGCAAAGTTGCATTGAGCTACCAAGCCAAGGGCCTTTGATCCAAAGGAGCGCCTGACGGCGCAAGACATTCTAAGACAAGGCGCGCAGCAGCGGTTGCGCGCCATTTTTGTCGTTTGTGTGCTTTTCATCTGCCGCTATCCCGCCTAGCGTGAGTCATCGACGGGTGGAGTGCGCTGATGGGATATTCGGGATTTCGTGTGATCAAAGAGGGGTTATTCGGCCAGAAGGGCTGGAAGCCTCAGTGGCGTAATCCAGAGCCTAAGGCCGAATATGACATCGTGATTATTGGCGGCGGGGGGCATGGCCTCTCGACTGCGTTTTACCTCGCTAAAGAGCATGGGCTAAAGAATATCGCCGTGCTTGAGAAGGGCTACCTTGGCGGCGGCAATGTGGGGCGTAATACCACGATTGTGCGGGCCAATTACTTTTTGCCGGGCAATTCCGAGTTTTATTCCCATTCGCTGAAGCTGTGGGAGAACCTTGAGAACGAACTGAATTATAACGTCATGCATTCGCAGCGTGGCTTGATCAATCTGTTCCATTCTGACGGCCAGCGCGATGCCTTTGCCCGCCGTGGTAATGCGATGATCAATCAAGGAGATGATGCGGAACTGTTGGACACTGAGGGTGTGCGTAAGCATTTGCCGTATCTTGATTTCGAGAACACGCGGTTCCCGATTTATGGCGGTTTGCTGCATAAACGCGGTGGTACGGCGCGCCATGATGCGGTGGCGTGGGGCTATGCGCGTGGCGCTGACCAACGCGGCGTTGATCTGATCCAGAACTGCGAAGTGACGGGGATTGATATTGAAGGCGGCGTCGTGAAAGGCGTGCAGACCTCGCGCGGGGCCATTCGCGCCAAAAAGGTGGCGATCGTCACGGCGGGGCGGTCGGGGCAGGTGGCCGCAATGGCGGGGATGCGCCTGCCAATTGAAAGCCATATTTTGCAGGCGTTTGTGACCGAGGGTCTCAAGCCAGTGATCGATCACGTCGTCAGCTTTGGCATGGGCCACTTTTATATCAGCCAATCTGACAAGGGTGGTTTGGTGTTCGGTGGCGATCTGGATTTCTATTCAAGCTACGCCTCGCGCGGCAACCTGCCGATGAAGGAACATGTGATGGATGCGGCCATGACCCTGATGCCGATGATCGGCAAGGCCAAGGTGCTGCGGTCTTGGGGCGGGATCATGGATATGACGCCCGACGGCAGCCCGATTATTGATAAAACCCATATTGAGGGGCTCTTTTTGGATTGCGGCTGGTGTTATGGCGGGTTCAAGGCTGTGCCCGGATCGGGCTTTAGCCTTGCGCATTTGATCGCGACGGGCAACCACCACGCGCCTGCCGAGAAGTTCCGCTTGGACCGTTTCCGCACGGGGCGCGGCCTCATGGATGAGGAGGGCACAGGTGCGCAACATAACCTTCACTGATGGCGGCAAAGGTCGCATTTTGAGTATTTTGAACAAAGCGAGGCAGGGGTTCCATGCGTCTTAACTGTCCTGTTTGCGGCGAGCGTGATCGCCGCGAGTTTTATTATGGCGGCGATGCTGTGGCGATGATGCGCCCTGCGCCGGATGCGGGTGTTGGCCCTTGGGATGACTATGTGCATTTGCGCGAGAACCCAGCGGGCCAGACCCGCGATTTGTGGCATCACGAGGCGGGCTGCGGCGCTTGGCTCGTTGTGACGCGTAACACGGTGACTCATGCGATCAAAGATGTGGCCTTGGCACGGGAGGCCAAACGATGAGATTGCGCAAAGCTGATGTGACGGTCCCGTTCACCTTTGATGGTGTGAAGTATTGCGGGGTTGCGGGGGAAACTTTGGCAGCGGCATTGCAGGCCAATGGCGTCAAGCTGGTCGCCCGCTCATTCAAATACCATCGCCCGCGTGGCGTGATGGGGTCGGGGTCTGAGGAGCCGAACGCGCTTGTCACCATTGGCACAGGCGCGCAGGCGGACCCGAATGTCCGTGCGACCGTGCAGGAGGTTTACGAGGGGCTGGAGGCGTTTTCGCAGAATGCTTGGCCGACCCTCAAGAATGATGTGATGGCAGTGAATGATTTTGCATCGCCGTTCTTGGGCGCGGGATTTTACTACAAGACCTTCATGTGGCCTAAGGCGTTTTGGGAACGGGTCTATGAGCCGATTATCAGGCGGGCTGCGGGGCTTGGTGGCCTGAGTGGCAAGACTGATCCCGATACTTACGAGAAGGCTTTTGCGTTTTGCGACGTGCTTGTCATCGGCGCGGGGCCTGCGGGATTGATGGCGGCACTGGTCGCGGGGCGCTCTGGTGCGGATGTGATTTTGGCCGAAGAAGATACGGCGCTCGGCGGCAGATTGCTTTCAGAGGTTGAAGAGATTGACGGTGCGCCCGCGATGGACGGGGTAAAGTCCGTCGAGGCGGAGCTCTCCGCGATGCCAAACGTGCTGATCATGACGCGGACGGCGGTGACGGGCGCTTATGACCAAGGCACATTTGGGGCGTTGGAGCGGGTCGGTGATTTTGCGCCACGTCGTGTGGGCCTTCCGCGGTCCTGTTTCTGGCGGATCGTGGCGAAGCGGTCGGTGCTTTGCGCGGGCTCGCTTGAGCGGTCGATTGCGTTTCCAAATAACGACCGCCCCGGTGTGATGATGGCGGGGGCTGTGCGGGCTTATGTGAACCGCTGGGGCGTGGCGACAGGTAAGAAGGTCGCGGTTTTCGGCAATAACGATGATGTGGCAAAGACCGCGCGCGATTTGCGGGCTGCGGGCATAGACGTCGTGGCCGAACTTGATAGCCGCACAGGTGCGCGGGTGATTGATACCGCAGGGCGGCATGGATTGCAGAGCATAACGGTCTCGCAAAACGGTGAAAACGCCAAGATAGAGGCTGATTGTCTAGCCGTGACTGGTGGTTGGAACCCGACGGTGCATTTGACGTGCCACATGAATGGGCGCCCCGTTTGGGATGCCGGGATTGCAAGCTTTGTGCCAAGTGCAGGGGCGGTGCCGAACATGGTGACGGCGGGCGCTTGCCACGGGGTTTTCGACACGATGGGCTGTCTCGCGGATGCAGCACAGATTACGGAGGCGGCACTCAAGAACATGCAGATCAAGCCCGCAAAGGTGGATTTGCCCCAGGCCGATCACGCGCCCTATAACATCGAGCCGCTTTGGCATGTTGAGGGCAAGGGCCGCAAATGGATTGATTTCCAGAACGATGTGCATGTCAAAGATGTGCGCCTCGCTGCCCAAGAGAACTTCCGCTCTGTTGAGCATATGAAGCGCTACACGACCCAAGGCATGGCGCCCGATCAGGGGAAATCATCCAATGTGGTGGCTTTGGCCGTGCTGGCCGATGCGACAGGGCGGGGCATCCCCGAGACGGGCACGACGACCTTCCGTCCGCCTTTTGTGCCCGTGCCGATTGCGGCGATGGGGGCGGGGGCGCATGGTAAAGGCTTTGCGCCTGAACGCTTCACGACATCGCATAAGGCAAGCGTTGCCGCAGCTGCGCCGATGATCGAAGCGGGGCTTTGGTATCGGCCAAGCTATTTCCCGATTGCAGGCGAGACCACATGGCGGCAATCGTGCGACCGCGAGGTGAATATGGTCCGCAATGCTGTTGGGATCGTGGATGTGTCTACCCTTGGCAAGATTGACGTGCAGGGGCCTGATGCGGCCAAGCTATTGGATTTCGTTTATACAAATACGTTCTCGACGCTGAAGGTCGGCAAGGTCCGTTATGGATTGATGCTGCGCGAAGACGGCCATGTGCTGGATGATGGCACCACGGCGTGTCTGGCGGACAACCACTATGTGATGACGACGACCACGGCGGCGGCGGGTCTTGTGATGCGCCACCTTGAATATGTGCTGCAAGTGGTACGGCCCGATCTGGACGCAAAGGTGATCTCGGTCACCGAGCAATGGGCACAGTTTGGGGTCGCGGGGCCAAAGTCGCGCGATGTGATCAATGGGATCATTGATGCGCCGATTGATGACGCGAGCTTCCCCTATATGGGCTGCGGTGCGATCACGATTGACGGGATAGCTGCGCGTCTGTTCCGGATTTCGTTCTCTGGCGAGCAAGCCTATGAGATTGCTGTGCCTGCGCGTTACGGTGCGAGCCTTTATAAACAACTCGTTGATCACGCTGCCAAACTTGACGGCGGGGCCTACGGGATGGAAGCGCTCAATGTGCTGCGTATCGAGAAGGGCTTTATCACCCATGCGGAAATTCACGGGCGGGTCACGGCGTTTGATATCGGCATGGACCGCATGGTCAGCCGCAAGAAGGATTGCATCGGCCAGACCATGGCCGCGCGTGAAGGCTTGATGGACGAGAACCGTGCGCAGCTGGTGGGCCTCAAGCCTGTGGGGGCTGTGCAGCAGATGGTGGCTGGGGCACATTTGTTTGACGCGGGCGCTGACGCGGTGCGCGTGAACGATCAGGGCTATGTGACCTCGGTCGGGTTTTCGCCGACGCTGGGCCATAACATCGCGCTTGGTTTCCTTGATCGGGGTCGTGCGCGGCATGGCGAGGTGATCCGGATGGTTGACCATTTGCGTGAGATTGATGCGACGCTGGAGGTCTGCGATCCGGTATTCTTTGATCCGACAGGAGGGCGTTTGCGTGGTTAAATTGCTAGAAACAACGCCTTGCGCGGGGCTATTGCCACGTCAAATCGGGCAAGTGAAACTAAGCGAAGTGAGCTTTGGCAAGGTTTGGTCGGTCTCACCATTCGCAGGAAAATTGGCCGCAACTGATGCGGCATTGCGCAAGCTGGGCGTGGCCTTCCCAATGGCAGGTCAGATCGTCTCGGCTGGCCCCGTGACTGCGATGTGGTTCGGCCATGGGCAGGCCTTGGTGCTGGGTGCAGAGGCTTTGCCGAAGTTGCCAGCTGCCGTCACGGATCAAAGCGACGGGTGGGCCTGCGTGCGCATCGAAGGGCATGCGGTGGATGTGCTGGCACGATTGGCACCTGTGGATTTGCGCGGGGCCGCTGGTGCGCGCCGCACGTTGGTCGGGCATATGTCGGCGGTGATCATTGCACGCGATGGTGGCGCGTTTGACGTGATGGTCATGCGCTCGATGGCGGCAACTTTGGTGCATGAGCTGGAAGTGGCGGCAACGGGCGTTTCGGCGCGGGGCTGACCAATTTTCGTCGAAAATTGGACGACAGTCATATGTGGTTGCTCTCGACTCTGGCCGCTCATAGGCGGATAATGCGCTTATGAGTTTGCCCCCAGGTTTCCTTGATGAATTACGCACGCGGCTGTCGCTTGGACGGGTCGTTGGGCGAAAGGTCATGTGGGACACGCGCAAATCGAACCAAGGCAAGGGCGACCTCTGGGCGCCTTGCCCGTTCCACCAAGAAAAATCCGCCAGTTTCCACGTCGATGACCGCAAAGGGTTTTATTACTGCTTTGGCTGCCACGCAAAAGGCGACGCGATTTCCTTTGTGCGCGAAACCGAGAACGTGGATTTCATGGAGGCGGTCAAGATTTTGGCAGCAGAGGCAGGGATGCCAGTGCCAGCCTCCGACCCGCGCGCGCAAGAAAAGGCCGATCTGCGGACCCAACTGACCGAGGTGATGGAGCAGGCCGTGCAGTGGCACAGGTTGCAGCTGCAAACGGGGGCGGCGTCCGAGGCGCGTGATTATCTGGCGCGGCGCGGGCTCTCGCCTGAGGCGCAAGACCGCTGGGATATCGGCTTTGCCCCTCCAAATGGCGGGGTGATGGCGCATCTGACGGGCAAGGGCGTTGATCCGAAACTGGTGATCGAGGCAGGTCTTTCCGCCGAAAGTGACCGAGGCGGCGCGCCCTATGACCGCTTCCGTGGCCGTATCATTTTTCCGATCCGCGACGGGCGCAATCGCCCAATTGGCCTTGGCGGGCGCTCGCTCGACCCCAATGCGCGGGCGAAATATCTGAACTCTCCCGAAACGCCTTTGTTCGACAAGGGCCGCAGCCTGTATAACCACGGCCCCGCACGCGAGGCCGCAGGCAAAGGTCAGCCCTTGATTGTGGCCGAAGGCTATATGGACGTGATCGCGCTGTCCGAGGCGGGCTTTGGTGCGAGCGTTGCCCCCTTGGGAACGGCGGTGACAGAGGATCAATTGCGGCTTTTGTGGCGGATATCGCCTGAGCCGATCATCGCCCTTGATGGCGACACCGCTGGCCTACGCGCGGCGATGCGGGTGATCGATATTGCATTGCCGCTCCTAGAGGCGGGCAGCTCGCTGCGCTTTGCGCTGATGCCAGAGGGGCTGGACCCTGACGACCTGATCAAGGCGCAGGGCAAGGGTGCGATGCAGGCGCTGCTAGATGGTGCGATCCCGATGGTGCAACTGCTGTGGCGCCGCGAGACTGAGGGCAAGATTTTCGACAGCCCGGAACGGCGTGCGGCTCTTGATAAGACATTGCGCGAAAAGATTAAATTGATCGCGGACCCGTCGGTGCGCAGTCACTACGGCGAGGCCATTAAAGAGCTGCGTTGGGAGCTTTTCAATACCCGTAAACAGGGCGGCACCAGCGGTGGCAAGCGTGGCCCGAAACGCGCGTGGACAGGCAAAAAGCTAGAGCCTTGGCAGCAGGATATCGCGCCTGTGACCTCTTCCAAAATGTCCGAACTTGGGGCAGGGGTCAGTGACGTTGATCACCTGCGCGAAGCGGTGATTTTGGCAACTTTGTTGC
>Ga0102892_1000602_pt1 | contig 8729 bp, 9 predicted proteins | sample Colrivmeta1553A3_FD_84501 | JGI IMG/M metagenome (GOLD analysis project Ga0102892, IMG submission 84501) | Estuarine microbial communities from the Columbia River estuary - metaG 1553A-3 | ecosystem: Environmental > Aquatic > Marine > Intertidal zone > Estuary | place: USA: Columbia River Estuary...
GATTCGAAAGTGATTCCCCAAACCTCATCCAGCAAAAGGTTCTTGCTGAGCACTCTGCCCTTCTTCTCTATCAATATCTGTAACAAGCGGTACTCGGTCGGCGAAAGATCTACCGCTTCACCGTTAAAGCTCACTAAGTGCTGATCATCATCGATTGAGATTGGGCCGCATGAAAGCAGAGAAGGAACGTCAACATTCTTTGTTGAACGGCGCAAGATAGCTTTGATGCGCAGAATTAACTCTTCGATGCCAAAAGGCTTAATCACATAATCATCGGCGCCAATTTTCAGGCCTCGGGTGATGTCGGCTTTATCTTCACGCGCTGTGAGCATAAGAACGGGCGTTAAATCATTTGTGCTTCGCAAGCGCTCTACTAATTCAAATCCATCCATTAACGGCATATTGATATCGATAACTAAGAGATCTGGCTTATGAGTACGCAAAAGTGTTAACGCAGACATTCCATCAGTTGCTTCCACCGTCTCAAAGCCGGCAATACGCAAGGTGTCATTAAGGAGTGCTCGGACCCCCGGCTCATCATCAACGATCATAATTAACTGTGCCATAGGGCCACTCTTGCATGATGGGGCTCTAAATCCAATAAATTTTCACTCTTTGAGGCCATTTCACAGAAAAATCACAACAGTTAGATGCATCATTTAGGCATGAGACTGCGAGGGATAGCACTAGTTGTCATCTCCCTGACCCTGCTTTTTTCATCCAGCATTAATGCTTCAGCTGAACCAACTCCTTCACCTTCACCTACACCTTCTCCTTCACCATCCCCTGATTATCAAATGTTAATGAATCAATACAAGTTGGATTTAGATCGATACCGTAATTTAGTGCAGGCTCGTGAAAAAGCACGATCACAGATTAATCGAACATTTATGCTTGCCGTAAATGATGCAAACTATGAAGCTCGCATGACAATAAAAATAGCCAAAACGGCTGCTGCTAAAAATGAGATTATTTCTAAACAAAAAATCGCTATAACTGCAGCAAGTGTTGCTCGTGATGCTGCAATAGCCGCACTCGGTGCTTTACCAACTCCTCCTCTAAAGCCAGTAAAGCCAGTTGAAATGGCAACGCTAAATAAAATGAAAAATAAGAAATCTTCACCCTCTCCAACACGATAGAGAATTTACTCACCATCATTTTTGATTAAGTGAGATGCGTCATTTAGTGCTGGCCCTTGTGCATTAAATCGTTATAAAAGCGAGACATTGCTGACCATAGTTTCAGTCTTCTTGCATTGCTTGGGTTCATAAGAACCGCATAAGTTCACCTCATGAACTCCTCACCGTGGTGGAAAGAAGCCACGATTTACCAGATCTATCCACGCTCATTCTTTGATAGCAATAGCGATGGTGAGGGCGATCTACCTGGAATCACAAGCAAGTTGGATTATGTGAAAAGCCTCGGTGTAGATGCGATTTGGTTGAGCCCTTTTTATACATCTCCAAATAAAGATGGCGGATATGACGTAGCTAATCCACGTGATGTTGATCCACGTTTTGGAAATTTAGAAGATGCTAGAGAGTTAATCACCCAGGCACATAAGCGCAATCTTCGTGTAATTGCTGACATCGTTCCTAATCACTTCTCTGATCAACACGAATGGTTTCAGGCAGCTCTCAAGTCAAAGCGTGGTTCAAAAGAGCGTGAGCGATTCCATTTCTATGATGCAAATGAAGATGGAACTCCCCCTAATAACTGGATCTCACTTTTCGGCGGCCCATCATGGACTCAAGTAGAAGATGGTCAGTTCTATTTGCACCTCTTTGACTCAACACAGCCGGATTTGAATTGGGAAAACCCTGAGGTAAATGCTGACTTTGAAAAGACTCTGCGCTTTTGGATTGATTTAGGCGTGGATGGTTTCAGAATCGATGTCGCCCATGGGTTGATAAAAGAAGACGTATTGACGAATCACCCAGATCCTCAAGGGTTGAGCAACGCACTACGTCTTGATGTGGCAATGGATTCTGAAGAGCGCAATGCACTCTTGCTCACTGTTCCTTATTTTGATCGCCAAGGAGTCCACGAGATTTATAGAAAGTGGCGCAAACTCTTTGACTCATATACAGGTCGCGAGATCATGGCAGTTGCTGAGGCTTGGGTTCATCCTCCTGTGAATGCAACGCGTTATGTTCGAGCAGATGAGCTTCATCAAGTCTTTAACTTTGATTTACTAACAGCAGAATTTGATTCCGATGTTCTATTCGATGTTGTTGAGCGATCAATTTCACTCAATGCAACTGTTAACGCCCTGCCAACATGGGCGCTGAGTAATCATGATTCACCCCGTGTTGCTAGCCGAATTGGTGATGAGCAAGCACGCGCTCTAGCACTTTTTGTCTTTGGACTACCTGGCTCTGCATATGTTTTTGCTGGTCAAGAACTTGGATTACCTGATGGGCAACTCCAAGATTCAGATCGCCAAGACCCAACGTTTTTTAGAACCAATGGCGCCATTAAAGGTAGAGATGGCGCACGAGTACCGCTTCCTTGGAGTGGAGACACAACACCTTTTGGATTTAGCACTGCAAAGCCATGGCTTCCAATTTCGCAAAGCTGGAAAGATTTAACTATTGAGAATGAATTAGCTGATCCTAAGAGCTCATTACATTTGTATAAAAATGCACTAGAGCTACGTAAGGAATTCTTAGTTGGAGCAGGTGGAATTACTTGGCTTGAATCCTCCCAACACGGTCATAAAAACGATTCTTTGCTCTCATATTCCAGAGGATCTATCACAGTGGTCATGAATCTTTCAGATTCTGCCAAAGAGTGTGATGCGGCCGGCAAGTTAATAATCGTCAGCGGGGGCACCGTGGATGCACGAGATGGAAAAAAGGTTATCCCAGCTCGTTCAACTGCTTGGTTCTTAACTTAAATTCTTTCTTTGTCTCTCAACGTTTCTCGATTATGATCTTTGCTTTTTTCATGAATCTTACGGATTTGAATATCAAAGATCTTCATTGCGCCATCAAAGGCAGCAAGATCGTTGAATTCACTAGCTTCAGCGCGAAGCAGTGGCCCAGAACCGTGAGAAGTCACAATCACTCTATGTGAGTGCTTACCTAAACGTGGATTGGTTTCATGAAGTATCTCTACTTCAACGCGGTCAATGACCACGCCAAAGCGCTCCATTGAATTTAATTTCTCTTCTGCTATATCTCTAAAATCTTCGGCAAGTTCGGCATTACGTGTATGAATTTGTATCTTCATGCTTAGAAGGGTAGTACTAAAACCACCAATGTTGCTATAGAAGCAAGCAGGAATGATTTGCCAAGAATCTTTAGCGCTGTGGCGCGATCGGCTGCTTTGTCTTGTGGGTCACTCACACGTGATAAATCTCCGAGTTTGCCAAAGTTGAACGTGCCTGCAAAACCATAGGCGAGACAAAACTTGCTGCGAGATTGAACATATCCCACTGCTGCGACCATTAAAGGAAGAAATATTCCAATACGTGCACCGCGTGGTGCGCTAACAGAAATCATTGCGATTAAAGAAGATAGTGAAAGAAACAAACCGACGAGCGCTACGAACTGCCTTCTGCGAATCTCTTTCTGCCCGATATTGCATGTTCCTGCAACGTATGTTGAATCAGACATCCTCAAACTCATCTTCATCGACCCACGTATCTGCCACAGTGTCTTCTTGGTGTTCTATCCATGAGAGAAAAGAGCCCACGGCGCGAAAAGCCAACACAGCAACAGTTACTGCTGCGATTCCTCGGCGGAAGGCTTTACCCATGAGATAAAAATACTCTCTATTGCGATTTCCCGCGCTAGATAGCGTTCAGGGCCCTAGTTATGTCGTCCCAAATATCATCAACGTGCTCACAACCCACCGATAAACGGATGAGCTGCTCTGGAACAGTTGGGCTTTCAATTGGCCAGCGACGTCTGCGCTCCCATAGTGACTCCACTCCACCTAAAGATGTGGCATGGGCGATCATCGTTGATGATTCACAGACCTTTTGGGTTTGCTCTGCAGTTCCATCAACTTCAAAAGAAACAATGGCACCAAAACCTGGGTAGCGAACGCGTGAGATTTTTGGATGCTCAGAAAGTCTTTTAACTAACTCTTTGGCACTCTCTTGTGATTTATTGAAGCGAAGTGGGAATGTGCGAAGGCCGCGCAGAGCTAGCCAGGCCTCAAATGGTCCTGGGATAGATCCGTTGAAACTGCGTGAGTCATGCAAGCGCTTATAGAGAGCGGGATCATTTGTTGAAAGTGAGCCCATCAAAACATCACTATGACCAGATAGGAACTTTGTAACTGAGTGCATCACTATGTCAGCGCCCATTGCTAAAGGATTTTGAACAAGCGGAGTTGCAAAAGTGTTATCTACTGCAACACCAATTCCTAATTTCTTAGCTGCAGCGATTAACTTTTCAAGATCAGCAACATCAAGACATGGATTAGTAGGTGACTCAAGCCAGATGAGCGCAGCACCCTTCATGGAATCAATGACCTCTTGTGTGTTTACTACATCTACAAATCTAACTTCAAGGCGACCACTTGTATGAAAAGAATTCAGCAAACTCATCACACCGCTATAGCCCTGATTGGAAGCAACAACTGGTGCTCCGATGGGAAGAATTGAAAACACTGCGCTGATGGCTGCCATACCAGAAGAAAACGTAAGAGTTTGTCCGCCCTCTAACTCACTAATTGCTTCTTCTAGCGAAGTCCATGTTTGATTGCCATAGCGACCATAACCAATTGGTCCACCAGAATGAAAAGTTGAAGTTAAATCAATTGAAGGATTCAGTGGTGCATCCGGTGTTACCGGTGGACGCCCCGCAGTAATGGCGCTGGTTTCAATTTTTTTGCTCATCTGCTAATCCTATGCTGATGCTTCAAGCACTGCCATTGCAGCGTTATGGCCAGGAATTCCGCTCACGCCACCGCCACGAATAGCTCCTGCGCCACAGATAAAGATGCGGGGATCATCTGTTTCCACGCCCCAGCGTGTTTGTTGGTTCTCTTCACGGAAAGGAAAACTTAAATCTTTATGGAAGATATTGCCACGAGGCAGTCCCACATCACCCTCAATATCTAACGGTGACTTAACTTCAATAGCAGCAATGACATTTTCAATGGGTTCGACTAAATATTGATTAAGCGAGGCTAATGCAGCTTTTAGTGCAGCAGCTTTTGCCTCTTCATTATTGGTATCAAAGAGGGCTGCTGGGGTGTGTAAACCAAAGAGTGTAAGAGTTTGATATCCCTGCTCTTGCAGTTCAGTACTAAGAATGGATGGATCAGTAAGTGTGTGACAGTACATTTCAATCGGAAGCATTTCTGGCATAGTGCCAGCCTTGGAATCGGCAAAAGTAGATTCACACTGCGCAAATGATTCATGGGCATGAAATGTTCCTGCAAAAGCCAATCGTGGATCTATTCCAGACTTTAATTGAGGCAAGGACTTTAACAAGATATTTATCTTCATTTGCGAGCCTTCAAGGCTGGCAGGTGCTTTTGTACCACGAAGTCGCGCAAGCACCTGTGGAGCAGCGTTGCTTAATACATAGCTAGAAGTAATCGATGTTGCATCTTCAAGAGTAAGAGTTGCATGATCGGCAGTTGTAGTAACTGATGAAACTTTGGAATTAACCCTTATCTCTACTCCAGCAGCAGTAGCAACACGAACTAACTCTTTAACTAAAGCTCCCATTCCACCGCGTGGCACTTTCCACTCACCAGTTCCGTTACCGATCAAGTGATACAAAAAGCAGATGTTTGCCTGCATTTCATAGGCTGAGGCAAAAGTTCCAATCAGTGCATCGGTCAAAATCACGCCACGAACTAAATCATCCTTAAAGCGTGCTTCGATTTCTTCACCAATCGGACGCTCCATCAAGTAGTCCCACACCTTAGGCATATTGATTTCTGCCTTTAACTCACTTCGACTCTTTAATGGATGGAGCATTGAAGGGGCAATTTTTACTGCGAACTCTGCAATTTCATTATAGAAATCCTGCCAGGCTACCCACTCAGCCCCTGTTGGATCTAATTCTTTAAATGAATCCTCGGTCGCTTTATCCCACTGGCGCGCTACATATAGCCCAGAGTCTTTACCGTTTCGAGAGTAAGGGCTGTAACTAGAAACAGTTCGGGAAATACGTTCAAAATTTAAGCCCAGGTCACTCACAATTTGATCGGGAAGTAGTGAAATCAAATACGAGTAACGAGAGAGCATTGCATCGTATTCAGGAAATGCTCGAACACTCGTTGTCGCACCGCCTACCTCTGCATTTGCCTCAAGAATGACAACAGACTTACCGGCTTTAGCTAAATACGTAGCTGCAACAAGGCCGTTATGGCCACCGCCAATAATTGCAACGTCAAAATTTGTCACTACAAAGATTTCACAATTCGATCTATCGCCTCAGTCAGAATTGTTGGGCTGGTTGCATAATTTAAACGCACAAACTGTGTGCTTTGAGCGCCATACATATGCCCAGCATTGAAGGCCACTTTGCCGCGCTCTAATAGAGTTTGAGCAGGGTTCTCACCTAAATTAAGTGCGCTTAAATCCAGCCAAGCAACGTAGCTGGACTGTGGCAAATGTGTCTTAACTGAAGGAAGTTTGGCTGCAAGTAAATTGTGCACCATCAAAGAATTCTCTTCCAATGTATCAATTACTGAATTCAGCCAGACTTCTCCATCTTTAAATGCTGCAGCAGATGCAAAAGCACCAAGAATTGAAGAGCGAAATTTTACTGCGGGTGGCATTAGCGCTAGAACTTCATCGATTGCCCTATTTTGGGAAACAATTAAAGCTGACTTAAGACCAGCGATATTCCAACCTTTAGAGGCAGAAGTTACGGTAATGCCTACTTCTCGAGCTGTTTCACTAATAGTCAAGAATGGAACAAACTCATGAGATTTAAAGACCAACGGTGAATGGATCTCATCGCTAATTACGATGACGCCATATTTCTTGGCCATATCTGCAATGCGAGTTAGCTCTTCACGTGAATAAATTCGACCTAATGGATTATGTGGAGAACACAGCAAATGTACCTTTAAACCAGATGCGTAAACCTTTTCAACTTCATCTAGATCTAAAGTCCAGGGATTGACATCATCACTTACTGACCCAGAGTTCACAAATGGAACATCTACTTTTTCTAACTTAACTTCATTGACCCAACTATAGAAATTTTGATACACAGGTGAATTAATAAGTATGCGATCACCTGGCTGAGTAAAGACTCGCAAAACTTCAACGCAACCAACTCCGACATCTGCTGCAATTCTTACCTGCGACTTATCTACTTCCCAGCCCCATCGCTTGGCACAAAATGCTGCAAAGCCATCAGCTAACTCTGGAACTGGCCCTAAATATCCAAGGTCTGAGTGATTCACCATTTCGATTAACACATCACGAATTGGCTGAGCTATCGGAAAGTCCATCTCCATAACTGGAAGAGGCAGTACATCTGCAGGAAATCCCCGCCATTTCTCTGAACTATGGGTGAGAAGTTCACTCAGTGCTGGCGCAACAACGTTGTTATCAGGCATAGCGGCTAGGTTACCCTGCTTCGCTCACTTAGCGAAAGAGGCTAAAACTAAGCCTCATCTGCGCCAAGACGGCGCGTTGAATTTCGCACAACCAATGTTGTTGGAAGCACGAGTGATGGTGGATCAATATTTGGTTTGCGCAATCTCTCCATAATCGACCACGCTGCCATTTCACCCATAAGTTGAACGGGTTGTTCAATGGTTGTTAGTTCTGAAAACTCTGCCATCTCATGTCCATCAAAACCAACAATTGAAATATCATCTGGAGCCTTTAATCCATGTCGACGCAGTGCTTGCATAGCTCCCATAGCCATTTCATCAGATTCACAGAAAATAGCTGTTGGTCGATTAGGTCGAGCCAACAAGTCATCCATTGCACGGGCAGCGGTATGCATGGTGAAATCACCATGGACTTCGCGTTGAGGTAACCACTCCAGACCATTTTCTGCCAATACCTGCATAAATCCTATGCGGCGATCTTGTGGAACGCTAAAGTTAAATGGGTCGTCAGGTCGTCCAGACATTAAACCGATTTTCTTATGTCCCTGATTAACTAAATGTTGAGTCGCAGAGCGAGCACCAGCAATATCATCAATCTTTACTGAAGCACACTTTTCATGTTCCATACCAACTAGAGCAATTGGAATACCCAGGCTAAGCATGGAATCAAATTCCTCAGTCGTTGGTGGCAAGCTAATAACAATGAGTGCATCAACACGGCCCTTAAGTAATTGGTGTTGAAACAACCTCTCTCGGCCCTTCATCTGGCTGAAGTTATAGAGAAGAAGATCTAGGCCAGCCTCACGTAATGCTTGCTCTGCCCCACTAATAACTTGAGAGAAATACCAGCGAGAAATGTACGGCGCAACTACTCCCACGCTATTTGTTCGCCCAGAGGCGGTATTGCCCTTAATTGGAGTGAGTGGGTAATTCAATTTCTCGGCAGCTGCAAGAATCTTTGATCGTGTGGAGTCATTGACATGGTGAAGGCCGCGAAGAGCGCGTGAAACAGTTGCCGTGGAGACACCGGCTTCCTCTGCTACTTCCTTAATTCCAGCCATGTGGCGCCTCCGCACACTGTAAAACCTGCAAAAACTTCCGCAAGAGACTGCAAAATAGAGCATTAGCACTGTAATTGGCAATAGTTTGGAGCAAATTAGGGCTAAATTGGTAGGCATGAGTAA
>Ga0102892_1000604_pt1 | contig 8712 bp, 7 predicted proteins | sample Colrivmeta1553A3_FD_84501 | JGI IMG/M metagenome (GOLD analysis project Ga0102892, IMG submission 84501) | Estuarine microbial communities from the Columbia River estuary - metaG 1553A-3 | ecosystem: Environmental > Aquatic > Marine > Intertidal zone > Estuary | place: USA: Columbia River Estuary...
CTACGACCGTGAGCTGGTTGTTGGAATGAAAGAGGCGGTAGTCTTTGTTTTGCACAAAACCGCGCACTTTGGTACGGTAAATAAAATCCGGATTCAGCTCGCCGAGCTGCTTCCAACGCTTGTTTTCAAGGTCAAAACGCCAGATGTCTTGAAGGATCCGGTTGTAGGTCATGTATTTCTTGACACCACCCAAAATAAAGAGGTCTTTGGCTGTTCGAATATAATAAGGCGTGTTGCGGGCTTCTGGATAAGAGACCGCATCGTTTTCACTCACCTCAAACCACTCCTTGGCGGCAAAATCAAAATAAGTATGAATGTTTTTGACCTCAAACAAACCATAACCGCCAAACATGTAAGGCTGGCCTTTGTAGGTATAGAGCGCCGAACCAAACTGATTTTTTTGGTCGTAGCTGTTGTCTATTCTGCGGATGGTGTCGTTCTTGAGCTCATAGACCATGCCGCAGCCATCCATCACAAATAAATAGTGTTGCTTTCCAATGGCCACCGGGTAAAAGCGCTGCTTAAACATATGGAGGTCCCAGCCTGGCTCGAGCTCCATGTGAATGCTGTGCCGGCGCCAAGCCCCTTGCCTTGGGTTAATGGTGTAATAATGCGTGGAGTCATCGAACACCATAAAGCAATGGTCGTATTTAGAATACACCATCTGCGCCTGCCGACTTACCTTCAAAACGTCTTGCGCTTGAAGGGCTAAGGGCAGGAAAAATACAAGAAATACTTTCAGTTTAAACATGTAGTGTAGTTAGGATGTCTATGATGCGTTCGGCGGTATGGCCGTCCCATTTGGCAGGAATGCTGCCCACCTTCCAGTGGCCCGCAAACAAGCGCTCCATGGCGGGCGCAATGGCCTTGGGGTTGGTGCCAATGAGTTCGTTGGTTCCTTCGGTTACGGTTTCGGGGCGCTCGGTGTTGTCTCGGAGGGTCATGCAAGGTACGCCCATGACGGTGGTTTCTTCGGTAATGCCGCCAGAGTCTGTAACCACAGCTTTAGCGCGCTCCACCAAATAATTGAACTCGAGGTAGCCCAGCGGTTCAATTAGGTGTAATCTTGGATGGTTTACACCCAAATTTCCGAGTATTTTAGCCGTTCTTGGATGAACAGGAAAAACGAGTGGCAAGCCGTTGGAATGTGCTATTATTTCATCGAGCAATTCTTTTAATTTGTGTTCTTCATCGACATTGGCTGGTCGGTGTAAGGTCATGACGATATACTCCTTTTCTTTCAATCCAATTTCCTCCCAAATTTCCGGCTTACAAAATCGGGGGTGATTTTTCAATAAGGTATCGATCATGGTATTACCTACGTAAAAAATCTGTGCTTCTTTGACGCCATTGGCACGCAGGTTTTCGTTGGCAATTTCGGAAGTAGTGAAAAAATAATTGGTAATGGCGTCGGTCACGAGCCTATTGATTTCTTCGGGCATGGTCCAGTCATTGGAGCGGATACCCGCCTCCACATGCGCCACTTTGGTCTGCAATTTTTGGGCTACAATAGCACAGGCCATGGTGGATGTGACATCACCCACCACCAAAACGAGGTCGCTGGGGTTGGCCAAAAGCTCTTGCTCAAAACGCACCATTATGTTGGCCGTTTGCTCGGCCTGGCTGCCACCACCCGCTTCTAAATTGACTTGCGGTGCCGGAATTTGCAACTGCTCAAAGAAACTCCCCGACATCTTTTCATCGTAGTGTTGCCCGGTGTGCACCAAGCGAAAGGAGAGGTCTGCACCCGCTGCTTGCGCCGCCTGAATGGCATGAATGATGGGCGCAATTTTCATGAAGTTGGGCCTTGCGCCGGTTATAAGTGTAATTTTTTTCATGGGTTTATCCGAGGTACTTACCTAACAAAAAGGTTGTTGAGGCATCGTGAGCTGCAATTTGGCCCGTCTCGATGTCGCTTAGGATGGAATTGGCCAATTCTTTACCGAGCTCTACGCCCCATTGGTCGTAACTAAAAATATTCCAGATAATGCCCTGCACAAAAAGTTTGTGTTCGTAGAGTGCAATGAGCGCACCAAGGCTTGCGGGGGTGAGTTTGTCAATGAGCAGCGAGTTGGTGGGTTTGTTGCCGGTAAATACCTTAAATGGCGACAGCCCTGGTGCTTCTGGGCGGCCCATCAGTAAGGCTTCGGTTTGGGCAAAGAAATTGGACATCAGTTTGTCTTGGTGTTCTTTGTTGCCATAGAGCGCTTGCTTGAAGCCAATGAAGTCTGTCGGGATCAGTTTGGTACCTTGATGGATCAGCTGAAAGAAAGCATGTTGTGAGTTGGTGCCGGGCTCGCCCCAAATGATAGTGCCGGTTTGGTAAGAAACGGGCTTGCCGTCGCGGCCCACGCGCTTGCCATTGCTTTCCATGATGCCTTGCTGCAGGTAAGGCACCAATTTTTGAAGGTATTGGTTGTAGGGAATGATCGCTTCCGATTCGGCACCGTAAAAGTTGTTGTACCAAATACTGAGCAAAGCCATCACTACCGGCATATTTTGCTCAAACGGAGCAGTTTTAAAATGCGTATCCATGTCGTGGGCGCCGTCGAGAAGCTCTTCGAAGTGCGCATAGCCAACGGCCAAACTGACCGACAGCCCTACGGCACTCCACAAAGAAAAGCGGCCGCCTACCCAATCCCACATCGGGAAGATGTTTTCGGCAGCAATGCCAAACTCCTGCACTTTTTGCAGGTTCGTAGACACCGCCACAAAATGCTTGGACACATCTTGCTGACTTGCACTTTGCAAGAACCAAGCGCGTATGGTTTGCGCGTTGGTGAGGGTTTCTTGGGTGGTGAAGGTTTTTGAAACAATTACAAAAAGCGTGGTCTCGGGGTCGAGGCGCTTGAGCAGCTCCTGTACGTGGTCGCCGTCGATGTTCGAGATGAAATGCACGCTCAGGTGGTTTTGGTAAAACTTGAGCGCCTCGGCTAGCATAGCCGGCCCGAGGTCTGAGCCGCCAATACCGATGTTTACCACCGTTTGAATGGCCTTGCCTGTGTAGCCTTTGTGTTCACCGGATATGATACTTTGGCTAAAGGCCCGCATTTTGGCTTTCACTGCCGCAATTTCAGGTAAAATATCTTTGCCATCGACCAAAATAGGCTCGGTTTGTTGGGTGCGCAAAGCCGTATGCAGCACCGCGCGGTTTTCAGTTTGGTTAATGAGCGTGCCACCAAAATATTGTTCAATAGCGCTTTTTAAATCTACTTCGTTTGCGAGGTCTTGCAATAAGGCAAGGGTTTCTTCTGTGGCAATATTCTTGGAGTAATCTAGAAGAAAATCTTCCCACTCAATGTGGAATTTCTCCGTTCTTTGGGCATCGGCGGCAAATAAATCCTGCATTTGGGCGGTCTTCATTTGCGCATAATGTGCCTGCAATTTTTGCCAAGCAGCAGTTTGGGTGGGGTTGATGGTGGGGAGTGACATGTATAATTGATATTAATATAAAAACCCAAAATGCCACAGCGGAATGACATTCAGGTAGCCTTGTTCGATATTGTCTTTAACTACAAATGCATTTGCTTGATTAGCCAGTTGTTTTTGACCCTTATTTTTGCCTCCTAATTCAAAATGATACGCTGCAATGGCGAAGTCAACAAAGCTAGAACTAGTTGGCTCATGTAAAACACGCGTTTGATTCAGAAAAAAGGTTTCGCGTTGGTTGCCAATATTCGCCTGATCTGCAGTGAGTACAGCGCTCAGGTTCGTATTGTCTAAATAAATTTTATCGACCTTTCCCAAGGAGCGCACCCCTTGTGTTGCTGATCTGAGTTGAGCGAGCATACCGGCTTCTTCCAAATAAAGTAAGTAGTCGGCAATGTTATTGCGGCTAATACCGAGTAACTCGGCAATTTTACTCATGTTGGGCTTGAACGGAACACTTTGAGCAACTACAGCAAGCAATTGCTTGAGTTTGCGACCGGTGGACACATTCATTTGCGCATATGTAGGGATATCTACTTCTAAAGTTTGGTTGATGACCTGCCAAAGCCGAAGTTCGAAATCTGGCTCTTGTGCAAACGGATAATACCCTTGCTTCAGGTACTGCTCAAAAGCTACCAAAGGTAATAGTAGTTTGCTGAAATCTGTTTGGTGCACCAAAAGCTGCTCGAGCGTATAAACCGGAAAATCAATGCCTTTAAACAAATACAAATACTCTCTAAACGACAAACCTTGCATGGCATACAAAACGGCTCTGCGGCTCAGGTCTGAGCTCCCTTTTTTCAAGTCTAATATGGAAGAACCTGTAAAGACCACCTGTAGTTGTGGGTGATAGTCATGTATGAGTTTGAGTTCCGTAGCCCATTGAGGATACTTATGAATTTCATCTATAATGAGATGAGCCCCTCCAAACTGCACAAATTGTGCGGCGAGTTCGGTAAGGCGTGTACTGGCAAAATAAAAATCTTCGGCCGTGACATACAAAGACTTTTGTGGGTCGAGCTCTGTTTTGATGTATTGCAAGACCAATGTAGTTTTGCCCACACCACGAGGCCCCGTGAGGCCAATAAGCCTATTTTTCCAATTGATATTGGCATATACATAGCGCTTGAAGCTGACATCAACTTGCGCTATTAAACTTTTAGAATATTGGAATAATTGTTCCATGGTTTGTACTTCAAGTACAAATTTAGTCATTTTGCACTATGACAGTGCGTTTTTTAGTATTTTTTGCACTATAGCAGTGCATTATAAACTATTTACTCTGCCTATTGTAAGCATTTCACTTTACCTCCCAAAATCGTCTTGCACACGCACAATATCCTCTTCATTCGAAGGGTTGCTGGCGTCGGTATGCTGCCAAATTTCGGCAATAATGGCGTCGGCGTCGAGGCCCACCAAGCGGTGGCGCTCGCCTTGCGCGAGTTTAATGGTTTGGCCTTGGGTGTAGTGCACTACTTCGCCTTCGGTGTCGTCGTCAGAACGCACAATACCCACGGTGCCTTGCACTACTTTCCAAATTTCGGCGCGGCGGTTGTGGTATTGCCAAGACAGGCGCTGGCCAGCTGCCACCACCAATAATTTGGGGCTGAGTTTGCCACCAATGGTAAGGGTATTGACGTCTAGGCCCTCAAAAAAGGCATCCGAAAAAGCCTGGGCTTGTGTTTCGTCAATCACATAGAACGCTCCCCACGGGCGCGTTAAGTCTGAGGCGATTACCGTGAAGTTTTCGAGGAGTTGTTGTGGTGTTTTCATGGCTTGAAGAATTGATCTTTTATATTTTCTAATGCTGTAAATGGAAGCACCATTTGTTGCTTACTTCTTTTTTCTATCGTTTGGCCCGCATAGACGACATAGCCTCCTTCGGACCCTGTGATTTTTTGCCAATAATTGAGGCCTTTAAAATACTGAGACGTAATGGTCTGCCCAGATTTGATTTCGATAGGAATCAAGCCTGAAGCCTGCTCTATAAGCACATCTAATTCGTTGCCCGCGCTGTCGCGCCAGAAAAACAAATTATTGCGCTTCGCTTCATTGAATCTCCTCTTGATGAGATCAACAATGATTAAATTTTCAAACAAGGCGCCTTTGGAAACATGAAGGTCTAGCTGTTCACTGCTGTCTATACCTAACAAATGAGCTGCCAAACCAGTATCGTAAAAATAAAATTTTGACATTTTGACAATCCGCTTGTTAAAATTTTGGTGATAGGGTTGTAAGCGAAAGGCGACAAATGTGCTTTCCAAGACACCGATCCAAGCATTGATTGTTTTGTTGTCTACACCTACTTCAAGTGCAAGACTATTTACGTTCAATAACTGTCCTATTCTACCAGCACACAAACGAATGAATCGTTCAAATGTGGCTAAATTGGTGATATTCTTGATCAGCCGAACATCTCGTTCTACGTAGGTTCTAATGTAATTCGCGTACCAATTACTGATGTCTTTTTCTTGCTGATACAAACTCGGGTAAGACCCCTTAAAAAGCAACTCACTACAGCTCATTGTATGCGCACCAATTTCATCAAGACTCAAAGGAAGCAAAGTGAGGTAGGCAACACGTCCAGCCAAAGATTGTGAAATGCTTTGCTGAAGTAAAAAATTATTGGACCCAGTAATGATAAACAAACCATTGTCAGTCGACTCATCTAAAATTTGTTGCAAATAAGAAAACAATTCGGGTACCCGTTGCGCTTCGTCAAAAATGGCGCCGTTTGGATAATTAGATAAAAATCCCCTCGGATCTTCAGTGGCAAACAAGCGCGTATCCGGATTTTCAAAATTGACATACGCTTTTTCTGGGAACAACAGTTTGGTTAGGGTGGTCTTCCCAGATTGCCGAGGCCCGATGACCGCAACAGCCTTGTACTGTCTTGCTAATTGAGCTAAAGTTTGTGCCGCTGAACGAGGTATCATTTTACAAATGTATGCAATTTAGGAATTCAATTCCAATATTGCACGTTTTTTTGAGCCGTCAGTATGCATTTTAGAAAAACTGTCCAAATTTTCCACTCACCTTCCGAAACAAAACAAGCAACGGAAAGGGCAAGCCATTGGCCCGCATAATTTGCAGGTCTTCTTTGCTTTTGGCTACCAAATTACTGAGTTTAGAGCTCGCCCCACCCTGGCGCATGAGCATCAGCACCTGGGGCAGGTAGTGTATTTTTAAATGGGGCGTTCGAAACACCCTCAAAATGAAATCATAATCGGCCGCAATGCGGTAGCGGGTATCAAAGCCCCCCACCTTTGCATACACCTCTTTTCTGAGAAAGAGCGTGGGGTGCGGCGGCATCCAGCCTTTACGCAATAAAGTGGGAGCAAAAGCCTCACTTTGCCAATGGCGCAACACTTTTTGGGTGTCTTTTTCCATTACATAATTCAAATCACCATAAATTGCATCTTTACCAGGCGTAGCAGCCAAGACTAAATTCAAAACCTCAGCATTCGGGTAAAGGTCATCGGAATGCAACAAACCAATCCACTCGCCACTGGCCCTACCCACGGCCTTATTGAGCGCATCGTAAATGCCGTGGTCTTTCTCAGACACCCAATTGACCCGGGCATCAGAAAGACTTTCGAGCCATTCCAGAGTACCATCAGTTGAGCCACCATCTTGCACAATCCATTCCCAATCTTTAAATGATTGCCCAAGTAAGCTTGCATAAGCTTCTTGCAACGTTGAACGGGAATTGTAGGTAACGGTGAGGATGGAGAGCATTATGAAATTTTCTCTGTTCATTGCGAAAATTGAACCTGATTCAAAATTGGTTGAATCAATTCTTTTGATTCAGGCTGTAATAAGGAAAAGGCAAAACACTTCTTTCCTAAATCTTTAAATGAGGCGCCAAAATGATACACTTTGTGATCATCTATAAGCAAAAAACGATCATGGATGCGTTTATGAACACCAATTTTTATTTTTGGAAATTGTACATTGTATTTTTCAATATCGTTTCGAAAAGAAGTTTCAATCCGATCTGTTATTATCGTAGCATCCACGTTTTTACTCCTTTTGCTCAATAAGCCTAATATGGACTCATCGCAGTAATTATCGATAATACAAATAGATTTTTGAGCAGACTTAATGAGGTTACAAACAAAAAGATAAGCGTCAAAAAGTTGGCCATCATAAAAAATACCTTGCTTAGGCAATAGCTCTTTTTCTAATTTTAATGACAACTCCGCCTGACGATTTGCTAGAAGAGCAACTTTATCTTCTATTTGCTCCATTCGATGGTGAAATTGATGCCCTTGTAGTAAAAAATACTTAAGTACACGGTTGGACCATATGCGAAATTCAATCCCCATTGTAGATTTGACGCGATAACCTACGGATAGAATCATGTCTAAATTATAATGCTCTACCTGATAAACTTTACCATCTTGGGCAGTTGTCGCAAATTTTGCGACAACTGAAAAACCATATAGCTCCTCAGATTTTGCATTACTAATATGTTTACCGATTGTTTTGATATCTCTATCGAATAAAATGGCAAGTTGCTGGCGATTTAGCCACACATTTTCATCCTTAATCAGTACTTGTAATCTGGTTTCATGATGTTTCGAAGTAAAAAAGAAAAGCTCATTTTGCATAGACGATTTTAATCTTCAATAACGATAGGTAACGCAAATTATTTAACGCGACAACACAATATTCTCCATCACCAACATATCCATGCTGGTGCGCAGGTAGCAGGCAATGGCTTCTGCTGGGGCGTTGACGATGGGTTCGTTTTCGTTGAAGGAGGTATTGAGTAAAATGGGAACGCCGGTTTGCTTGAAAAATTCGGAAATGAGTGCGTGGTAGCGCTCCGAAAATTCGGCATCTACGGTTTGCAAACGGCCCGAGCCATCGGCATGGGTTACGGCCGGAATTTCTGACTGTTTTTCTTTTCTGATCGGGAATACTTTTTCCATGAACGGAACGGGCTCGTCTAGCTCAAACCAGTTCTTTACTTCTTCTTTGAGGATACTCGGGGCAAAAGGCCTAAAGCTTTCGCGGCGCTTGATTTTGAGATTTAAAATTTCTTTGGCGTCGGAGCGGCGCGGGTCTGCAATAATGGAGCGGCCACCCAAGGCGCGTGGGCCAAATTCGGCGCGTCCGTTGAACCAACCTACTACGCCACCGCCTGTGAGGCACCTGACAATTTCAGGATACAATTCGGCATCGGGAAGTTCGCGGTACACCAAGCCCTGCTGCTCGCATTCGGCCTTGATTTGCGCATTGCTATAGTAGCAACCCGTGTTGGCATCAAAAACAGCC
>Ga0102892_1000622_pt1 | contig 8523 bp, 10 predicted proteins | sample Colrivmeta1553A3_FD_84501 | JGI IMG/M metagenome (GOLD analysis project Ga0102892, IMG submission 84501) | Estuarine microbial communities from the Columbia River estuary - metaG 1553A-3 | ecosystem: Environmental > Aquatic > Marine > Intertidal zone > Estuary | place: USA: Columbia River Estuary...
CCGGGCGCTCGATAATCTGATAGGCAACGGGCTGCGCTATGGCAGTGCGGTGCGGGTGGGCGTGCGGGTGACCGAGCGGACGGTGGTTTTCAGTGTCGAGGATGACGGCCCCGGTATTCCCGAGGCGCGGCAAGATGAAGCGATGCGGCCTTTCACCCGGCTTGATCCCGCGCGCAACCAGAACCGCGGCTCGGGTGTGGGCCTTGGGCTGGCCCTCGTGGCGGACGTTGCCCGCCTGCATGGGGGCAGTTTGCGGCTGGGGCAGGGCGAGGCATTGGGCGGGCTTTTGGCGGAGATTGTCATCCCGCGTTGAGGGGGCTCCGCCCCCGCCGCCCTTGCGGGCGACTCCCCCGGGAGTATTTTCGGCCAAAAGAAGGGGTGGTAGGCCCGGAGGGACTTGAACCCCCAACCAAAGCGTTATGAGCGCTCTGCTCTAACCATTGAGCTACAGGCCCGCCTGACGTTTGCCTATCCGGGCGGCGGGGGAGGGTCAAGTGGTCACTGGCACGCGGGCCTCGGTTGCGGTATCGGGGCGGCAACAGACGAAGGGGATTTAGATGAGCGCCAAGACCGGGATGACCTACGCGGATGCGGGTGTCGATATCGATGCGGGCAACGCGCTTGTGGAGCGGATCAAACCGGCGGCAAAACGGACGGCGCGGCCGGGGGTCATGTCGGGGCTGGGCGGGTTTGGTGCGCTCTTTGATCTCAAGGGCGCGGGTTATGTCGATCCGATCCTCGTGGCGGCGACGGACGGGGTTGGCACCAAGCTTCGGATCGCGATTGATACCGGGAACGTCGATACGATCGGCATCGACCTTGTTGCCATGTGCGTGAACGATCTGGTGTGTCAGGGCGCCGAGCCGCTGTTTTTCCTCGATTATTTTGCCACGGGAAAGCTCGATGTCTCGTCCGCCGCGCGGATCATCGAGGGCATTGCCGAGGGCTGCGCCCAGTCGGGCTGTGCGCTGATTGGTGGCGAGACGGCCGAGATGCCGGGGATGTATCACGCGGGTGATTTCGATCTTGCGGGTTTTGCCGTAGGCGCGATGGAGCGCGGGGCGGATCTGCCGGCGGGGGTTGAAGAGGGCGATGTGCTTTTGGGGCTGTCCTCGTCGGGCGTGCATTCCAACGGCTATTCCTTCGTGCGCAAGGTGGTCGAGCTTTCGGGGCTTGGCTGGGATGCCGCCTCGCCGTTTGGTAAGGGCAACCTTGGGGCGGCGCTTTTGACGCCGACGCGGCTTTATGTGAAGCAGGCTTTGGCGGCGGTCAGGGCCGGCGGCGTTCATGCGCTCGCGCATATCACTGGCGGTGGCCTAACCGAGAACCTGCCGCGGGTTTTGCCCGAGGGGCTGGGGGCCGAGATTGATCTGGGCGCTTGGGAGCTTCCGGGCGTGTTTCGCTGGTTGGCGGAAACGGCCAACATGGAAGAGGCCGAGCTTCTGAAGACCTTCAACTCTGGCATCGGCATGATCGCCGTGGTGGCCGCGGATCGGGCCGAGGCCTTGGCCGATGTGCTGAAGGCCGAGGGAGAGGATGTGCGCCCGATCGGTCGCGTGGTGAAGGGGCAGGGGGTCGCCTATACGGGGCGGCTTTTGTGAGCCGCCGCGTCGGTATTCTGATTTCCGGGGGCGGTTCCAACATGGTCGCCCTCGTGAAATCAATGACCGGCGATCATCCGGCGCGGCCTGTGCTGGTTCTGTCGAACGATCCCGAGGCGGGCGGACTTGCCAAGGCCGAGGCGCTTGGCGTGCCGACCGCCGTGGTGGATCATCGCCCGTTTGGCAAGGATCGGGCCGATTTCGAGGCCGAGCTTGATCGCGTGTTGCGCGCGGCGGGGGTCGAGATCGTCTGCCTTGCCGGCTTTATGCGGATCCTGACGCCCGGCTTCACCGGCAAATGGGCGGGGCGGATGCTGAATATCCATCCCTCGCTTCTGCCGCTTTACAAGGGGCTGCATACCCATGCCCGTGCGCTCGAGGCGGGCGATGCGGAACATGGCTGCTCTGTGCATGAGGTGACGGCCGAGCTTGATGGCGGGCCGATCCTCGGGCAGGCGCGGATCAGGATCGAGGCAGGCGATACGCCCGAAAGCCTTGCCGCGCGGCTCTTGCCGATGGAGCACGCGCTTTATCCGGCCGTGTTGCGCCGCTATGCGGCCGATGACCGGAGGCCGGTTCTCATCGGGGCAGGGACCAGCGCAGTCTCGTAGGCCCGCAGGCAGGGGCGGGCGGTTTCTGAGTCCCGATAGGCGGCTTCGGGAAACAGCGCCAAAATCTCGGCCCGCGACCTGGCGTCGATCCGTCCCAGCGCCTCGGCCCCCAAATGCAGGCTCTCGGTGCGGATACCTTCGGCGAAAATGATCTCGTGCTGGTCAAAGACCATGTGGAAATAGGTAATCTTCGGTTGGGGCTGTTGGCGGATCGTCGTTCCGTTGGCGAGATGGACCGCGGCGACAAGCACTTCGGGCGAGCCGAAATACATCTCGGCGCGCCAGTCGGTCATGAGCATCCGGTGCTGAGGCGAGACCATCAGGCGCCTGTAGTTGCCAAGGGCGCCGGCCTCGAAAACGATGGGGGCGTCACCACCCAAACCGCAAACCTCGCGTTTGCCGATCCACCGGATGCGTTGGAGCCCATTGTCTAATGTCGCGACCTTGTCTCCGGCGCGGAGCGTTTCGACGGGCAGGGGGCCGATATCGGTCTCGATCAGAGTGCCTTTGGCAAAGCAGGGGAAGGTCGGTGGAGTTGGCGGCAGGCTGGTGAAAGGTAGTTCGACACCAAGAGGGAGCTTTGCTCCCGGGCCAAGTTGCATCGAGCCGTCAGATACGCCGTTGAGATTGATGACAACGCCGGTGCCATCTCCGTTGTCGAGCATCAAGTGCGTGTCGGACGAGGCGCGGCCGTTGTAAAGCGAGGTGTCCGGGTAGAGCCCTGCATAGATCAGTTCGCCGGTCTGGTTGTCATAGATGGATACGGTTTGGCCAGTGCTCAGGCCAGTATCGCCGGGGTCCACATCGTCAACGACAATCCTGTAGACATCGGTCGAGGTGCCGAAGGCCGTCACGCCATCGAGCGTCACCTTCGTGCCGAAACTTCTCCCTGTAACGCCTACAGAAGAATAAAATCCTAGCTGATCGCCGGTGAGATAGAATTCGAGTGTCGCCATCGGGCGGAAACTCTCTGCAACAGGGCCCCCCCAGGCGCGTGCGCAGCATTGTCTTGATTCTAGTGTGAAATCCGTCTTGAGGCAAGTCTTCCTAGTCCTGTCTGGCGCTGTTCTTGCCTTGCGGGAGCAGGTCTTTCCAATTTGGGCATCTTGTCCTAAGAACGCTCAACCCTTGAGGCGCGAGCAAAGACCGATCCGATGAAGATGATAACCACCACCGAAGCTCTGGCCGCCTTCTGCACCGAAGCCGCCAAGCACCCCTATGTAACCGTCGATACCGAGTTCCTGCGCGAACGCACCTATTGGTCAAAGCTTTGCCTTCTGCAGATGGCCTATTCCGATCCCGAGGGTGGCGATGCGGTTCTGGTCGATCCCTTGGCCGAGGGCCTCTCGCTCGAGCCGGTCTATGACCTCTTCCGCAACAAGGCGGTGGTGAAGGTCTTTCACGCCGCGCGGCAGGATCTTGAGATTTTCTTCGTCGATGCGGGCGTCATTCCCGATCCGATGTTCGGCACGCAGGTGGCGGCGATGGTCTGCGGCTATGGCGAGCAGGTGGGCTACGAGACCCTCGTGCGCAAGATCGCCAAGGCCGAGCTCGACAAATCGCACCGCTTCACCGACTGGTCGCGCCGCCCGCTGACCGAGGCGCAGGCCACCTATGCGCTGGCGGACGTAACGCACCTGCGCCAGATCTACGAAGTGTTGGCGGCCCGCCTTGCCAAAACCGGCCGCGAGCGCTGGGTCGCGGAAGAGCTCGCGGTTCTGACCGATCCTTCGACCTATGAATCCCATCCCGAAGAGGCCTGGCAACGGGTCAAGACGCGCAACCATTCGGGGCGCTTCATGGCGCTGGTGAAAGAGCTGGCCGCGTTCCGCGAAAGCTATGCCCAATCGAAGAACATTCCCCGCTCGCGGGTCTACAAGGATGATGCGCTGGTCGAGTTGGCCTCGACCAAGCCGCAGAACGAGGCCGAACTTGGCCGTTCCCGTCTGCTCCTGCGCGAGGCCCGCAAGGGGGATATCGCCGAGGGCATTCTGAGGGCCGTGAAGGCCGGGATCGAGATGCCGGCCGACAAGTTGCCCAAGGTCGACAAGAACCACGAGAAGATGCAGGTCAATCCGGCGCTTGCCGATCTTCTGCGCGTGCTTCTCAAGGCCAAGTCCGACAACGAAGGCGTGGCAGCCAAGCTCATCGCCACCTCGGCCGAGCTGGATGCCATCGCCGCGGGCGAACGCGATCTGCCGGCGCTGCACGGCTGGCGCGCCGAGGTCTTTGGCGATGAGGCCCTGATGCTCTGTGATGGGAAAGTGGGCCTTGCGACCAAGGGCCAAAAGGTCGTGACCGTTCGGCTCTAGCCCCTAGCGCGACAGGCGCTTCGAGCCGTTTGCGCCACGAACAACGACCCCGCGAACCCCGCGCAGTGAGGCCGCGTCAATCACCGTCGCCACGGTGATCTGGCGGGATGAAGCACTGCCGACAGCCTCATAGCCAGTGGGGCGCTCCACCCGGAAATCATAGGTCAGAACGCCACTTGTGATATCGACGAGGACGAGTTCGGCGTTGAAATAGCCTTGGCTGGCCGCGATGCCGGTCGCCCGCAAGATCGCGCCGTTGGCGGAAGGCTCAAGTGAAGCGGAAGAGAGAGTTTCGACAAGAACGCGGGCATCGACGAGTGTGACCTCGGCCTGCGCAGGAACCAGCGGCTTGCGCAGGATCGCGCCTTCGGCTGTTACCTCGGGCGCCCGATCGAACCAGTTGAGCGGATTGAACTTCGATTCGGAGACCCGGGCGCACCCCGACAGCGCCGCCATGATCCCCACTATCAGCGCAAGATTTCTCAGCATGACTTCCCCCCAACTTTCCCTAGGGCTAGCCGAAAGCTGCGACCTTGGGAAGCGGGCACTGGACCTTTGGGGCCATCAACCTTAAGTCGGGCGGGCAACGACGAGGACGCATCATGGCCACCGAAGCCTTTGAAGAGATTGCCGAGACCTTCGAGTTTCTCGACGACTGGGAAGACCGGTATCGCCATGTGATCGACCTCGGCAAAGCGATGGAGCCTTTGGACGATGGCCTCAAGACGCCCACTTTCAAGGTCGAGGGCTGCGCCAGTCAGGTCTGGCTTGTGCCGCAGATCGAAGGCGGCATCTTTGATTTCAAGGGCGAAAGCGACGCGATGATCGTGCGTGGCCTGATCGCCGTGTTGCACGCGCTCTATGCGGGCGTGCCTGTGAGGGATTTGGCCGCGATCGACGCCAAGGCCGAGCTTGGCCGCCTTGGCCTCAACGATCACCTCTCGGCGCAACGGTCGAACGGCCTGCGGGCCATGGTCGAGCGCATCCGCGCCACTGCTGCGGCTGCCGCCTAGCCCAGCTTTCCAAGCGCCACCGCCAGATCGCCGTAGCCGGTGAACCGCCGCTCGAAGGCGAGGCCGAGCCGTGCGGCGCAAGCCTTGGCCTTTTCCGTCAGCGCCGGATCGTCGATCTGGGCCTGATAGACGAGCTTGGTGTAATTGCCGAAATATGCGCTGCGAAGCTCAGGATGCCGGTCGAGCCCCAAGGGCTTCCAGACAAAGGCATCGAACTGGCGCACGAGGAAATCGGTCAGGTAGAAGGCCGTGATCTCGTCCCGCGCGGCAAAGGCCGCGTTGCCCTCGTAGAAACTATAGCAATGCGGCCCTTCAAGCATCTCGACGCCAAGCCGCTTGCAGGCCGCTTCCAGAAGGCCGCCGGTGCCGCAATCGGCATAGACCACGAAAATCTCGTCATAGTCCTTGCGATGCGCGGCCACCGCCGCTTCGATGCCGGGGGTGATCTTTTCGGGGCTGTTGTGAAAGATTGCCGGAAGGCATTGCAGATCGAGGTGATCCCAGCCGTTCACCGCCTTGAGCGCCACGATCTCATGTGCCAGCGCCCCGCAGGCCAGAAGCAGGATGCGCCCCTTGCCTCGGGGCCCGAGGCCCTGTTCGGTCAGTTCGCTGTCGTCGAGGTTCATTTCAGCCGCACAGCCGTGCCATAGGCGAGGATTTCTGACGCGCCGCCCATGATCGTCGAAGTCTCCATGCGAAAACCAATTACAGCATTTGCGCCCACCCGGCGCGCCTCGTCTTTCATCCGATCGATCGCCTGTTCGCGCGCCCCGGCGAGCAATGAGGAATAGCCTGTGATCTCGCCGCCGACGAGGTTGCGCAAGGAGGCGACGATATCGGTGCCAATATGCTTGGCGCGAACGGTCGAGCCGCGAACAATCCCGAAAGTCTCGGCAACCTCATGGCCGGAAATCGTGTCGGTTGTGGCGATCAGCATACTATTTCTCGATCCTGTCATAATGGTCATCCTCTCGGTTCGAAAGCCGTTCGGATATCACCCGCCAGACCACATAGAGGCCAAGCGCGACAGGCAGCGCGGTCAGAACGGCGACTAAGGGAGAAATTTGAGACGATGCGAAAAAAAGCATCGCGATCCAGATCGTGCCGCCAGCGGCGGCAAGAACGATCACAAGGATAAGAACAAGACGGTCAAGCGGCATGGCACACCTCCTGAACGGAATATGGGAAAGGGACAGGCAAAAAGAAAGCCCCGCGCGCCGGTCTGGCCACGGGGCTTTGCTTCAAAACTCTCGCCTGCGTCAGGCGCGGGCGCCCTGATTGTGCTTGCGGGCAACGAGGGTCTTGGCGGTTTCGACAGCGACCGCCGCATCGCGGCAGTAGGCGTCGGCGCCAATCGCGCGTCCAAATTCTTCGTTGAGCGGCGCGCCGCCAACAAGAACGATGTAATCCTCGCGCATCCCCTTTTCGACGAGCGTGTCGATGACGACCTTCATATAGGGCATGGTGGTGGTCAGAAGCGCCGACATGCCGAGGATATCGGCGCCTTCACGCTCCAGCGCCTCGAGGTATTTCTCGACGGCGTTGTTGATGCCGAGGTCGACAACCTCGAAGCCTGCGCCTTCCATCATCATGCCGACAAGATTCTTGCCGATGTCGTGGATGTCGCCCTTGACGGTGCCGATGACCATCTTGCCGACGCGCGGCGCACCGGTTTCGGCCAGAAGCGGCTTGAGGATCGCCATGCCGCCCTTCATCGCGTTGGCGGCGAGAAGAACCTCGGGGACAAAGAGGATGCCATCGCGAAAGTCGGCGCCGACGATGGTCATGCCGCCGACGAGCGCTTCAGTCAGAACGCGATAGGGCGCCCAGCCGCGCTCGATGAGGATATTCACGCCTTCTTCGATCTCTTCGCGCAGGCCATCGTAAAGATCGTCGAACATCTGCGCGACGAGGTCTTCGTCGTTGAGTTCGGAGAGGATGATGTCGTCTTCGTCTGACATTGGGCAACTCACTTGAAAAGCGGCGGGATTTAAACCGGATGTGATTGGATATCGCGCGTCGGTCTGAGCGGATTGCGACACTGCCTGCCCCTGAACCGACGCGAGGTCAATGGAATAGTCGCCGCAAGGTGCTGTGACGGTTTTCTATGTCGTCTCAAGGGTCGGAAATCGCTGGCAACCGCTTGAGTGTTCGCTGTATGTTCTCATTTATGGCGCGCCCGACGACACACCACGATCATGCCAACGGCGTCCGAACCCCCGGGCGGGCGGCCGGATCGAACGCGCCGAACCGGTTTGAACCCTACCAGCGCGAGAGGCTGGATGACGGATGGGAGAATGACGACGACCTTCCCGTTCTGCGGACCGAGGTTCGGGATGAGCGGCCGCGTAAGGTCATTACCCGGAACACCTCACCCGACATTTCCTTTGACCGCTCTATCAATCCCTATCGCGGCTGTGAGCATGGCTGCATCTATTGCTTTGCCCGCCCAAGCCACGCCTACCTCGGCCTTTCGCCGGGGCTCGACTTCGAGACCCGACTGGTCGCACGACCCGAAGCAGCCGACGTCTTGCGGGCGGAGCTTTCGGCGAAAGGCTATTGTCCGAAGACGATTGCGATCGGAACCAATACCGATCCCTATCAGCCGATCGAGAAAGACCGGCGGATCATGCGCAGCATCCTCGCGGTTCTTGCCGAGTTCAATCACCCGGTGGCGATTGTCACAAAGGGCGCTTTGATCGAGCGAGACATCGATATCCTGGCGCCGATGGCGACGAAGGGCCTTGTGCGAGTTGGAATTTCCGTGACGACGCTAGATCCGAGGCTATGCCGTTTGCTGGAGCCTCGGGCTCCGGCACCCGCGCGGCGACTGGACACGATCCGCAGGCTTTCGGAGGCGGGGATCGGCGTGCGGATCATGGTGTCGCCGGTGATCCCCGCGTTGACCGACCATGAGCTTGAAGCACTCGTTGCGGCCGGAGCCGATGCAGGAGCGCAGGCAGCATCTTCGATTGTTCTGCGTCTC
>Ga0102892_1000631_pt1 | contig 8461 bp, 8 predicted proteins | sample Colrivmeta1553A3_FD_84501 | JGI IMG/M metagenome (GOLD analysis project Ga0102892, IMG submission 84501) | Estuarine microbial communities from the Columbia River estuary - metaG 1553A-3 | ecosystem: Environmental > Aquatic > Marine > Intertidal zone > Estuary | place: USA: Columbia River Estuary...
AGCGAGCCGCCGATATCGGGGATCAGGCCGATGGTGCATTCGGGCATGGCGATCTTCGAGCTTTCGCCGACGATCCGGTGCGAGCCATGACAGCCGACGCCAACGCCGCCGCCCATGGTAAAGCCTTGCATCAGGCTCACCACCGGCTTGGGGAACTCAAAGAGCCGCGCGTTCATCCGGTATTCGTCGCGCCAGAACCTGCGGCCATAGGCATAGTCGCCCTTCGTGCCGGTGGCATACATCTCGGCGATATCGCCGCCCGAACAGAAAGCCCGGTCGCCCTCGGCGTCGATCACCACAAGGGCGACCTCGGGATCCTCGGCCCAATCGCCCAAGATGGCATCGATCGCCATCATCATCTCGTAGGTGAGGGCATTCAGTGCCTTCGGGCGCGTCAGGGTAATCCGGCCCGCGCGGCCGGTCTTGCGGATCGAGATGTCGCTCATTTGCCAACCATCTGCCGCGCGACGATCATCCGCATGATCTCGTTGGTGCCTTCGAGGATCTGATGCACCCGCAGATCGCGGACGATCTTTTCGATGCCATAGTCGGCCAGATAGCCATAGCCGCCGTGCAGTTGCAGGCATTGATCGGCCACGCGGCTGCCTACTTCGGTGGCGTGTTTTTTGGCCATTGCGCAGAATTTGGTGGCGTCAGGTGCGCCGGTGTCGAGCTTCCACGCCGCCTGCCGCAGGAAGGTGCGAGCGGCCTGAAGCTCGATCTCCATATCGGCCAGACGGAATTGCAGAGCCTGAAACTGGTCGAGGCTTTGGCCGAAAGCCTTGCGCTCGGCCATATAGGCCAGCGTGGCATCGAGCGCCGCCTGCGCCCCGCCGATCGAGCAGGCGGCGATATTGAGGCGCCCCCCGTCGAGCCCCTTCATGGCATAGGTAAAGCCCTTGCCTTCCTCGCCCAAAAGATTGGCCTCCGGGATAGCTGCGCCATCCAGCTGGACCTGCCGCGTCGGTTGCGACCGCCAGCCCATCTTGTCTTCAAGCCCGCCAAAGCTCAGGCCCACGGTCCCGTCCTCGATCATGAAGGCCGAGACACCTTTCGGCCCCTCGGCGCCAGTGCGGGCCATGACGATATAGGCGTCCGAATAGCCGCCGCCCGAGATGAAGGCCTTGGTGCCGGTGAGGGCATAGCCCGCGCCCGTCTTCTCGGCGCGGGTCTTGAGGGCGGCCGCGTCCGAGCCTGATCCCGGTTCGGTCAGGCAGTAGGAGAACACCGTCTCCATGGTCAGGGCGGAGGGGAGATACTTGTCGCGCAACTCGTCCGAGGCGAAATCGTCGATCATCTTGGCGCACATGTTGTGGATCGACAGAAACGCCGCGACCGAGGCGCAGGACATCGACAAAGCCTCGAACACGAGGGTCGCATCAAGCCGCGACAGCCCCGAGCCGCCGTGGTCTTCGCAGACATAAAGCCCGCCAAAGCCCAGTGCCGCGATTTCGGGCCAGAGGCCCTTGGGGATCGACCCTTCCGCCTCCCACTCGCGGGCGAAAGGCGCGATGTGTTCCTGCCCGAAGGCATGGGCCATGTCGAAGATGGCCTGTTGTTCCTCAGTCAGAGCGAAGTGCAAGGATTGCCTCCGGCGTGAAATGAACGGTTGTTTAATTATTGGCGAAGAACCTGGTCAACACAAGTGCGCGCTGAGGTTTCCAGAGAGTGTTTTCGCTATCAGCGACCGCCTGTCGCGGCGCAAAATGAAAAGGGCGGCCAAAGCCGCCCCGTTCTGATCAATCCATCGGCTTGAAATTAAACGCCGATCCTTCCTTGATCCCGCTCGGCCAGCGCGAGGTGACCGTTTTGGTGCGGGTGTAGAATTTGAAGGCATCGGGGCCGTGCTGGTTGAGATCGCCAAAGACCGATTTCTTCCAGCCGCCGAAGGTGTGATAGGCCAGCGGCACCGGGATCGGCACGTTGATGCCGACCATGCCGATATTGATCCGGCTCGCGAAATCGCGGGCGGTGTCGCCATCGCGGGTGAAGATCGCGGTGCCGTTGCCATATTCGTGATCCATGGCAAGGCCGATGGCCTCTTCATAGGTCTTGGCGCGGACGGTCGAGAGCACGGGGCCGAAGATCTCTTTGCGATAGATGTCCATGTCTTTGGTGACATGGTCGAAGAGGTGCGGGCCCACGAAGAAGCCGTTCTCATAGCCCTGAAGGCTGAAGCTGCGGCCATCGACGACGAGCTTGGCGCCCTGCTCGACACCGCTCTCGACGAGCTTGAGGATATTGGCCTTGGCGGCAGCGGTGACGACCGGGCCGTAATCCACATCGTTGGCGGCGGTGTAGGGGCCGACTTTCAGCTTTTCGATGCGGGGCACGAGCTTTTCGATCAGGCGGTCGGCGGTTTCATCGCCCACCGGAACCGCGACCGAGATCGCCATGCAGCGCTCGCCAGCGGCGCCATAGCCGGCACCGATGAGCGCATCGGCGGCTTGGTCCATATCGGCGTCGGGCATGATGATCATGTGGTTCTTGGCGCCGCCGAAACACTGGACACGCTTGCCCATCGAACAGCCACGGCCATAGATATATTCGGCAATCGGGGTCGAGCCGACGAAGCCGATCGACTGGATCACCGGATGGTCGATGATCGCGTCCACCGCTTCCTTGTCGCCGTTGACGACCTGCAGGATGCCCTTGGGCAGACCGGCCTCTTCCATCAACTCGGCCAGCATCAGCGGCACTGAGGGGTCACGCTCCGAGGGCTTGAGGATGAAGGCGTTGCCGCAGGCGATGGCGGGGGCAAACATCCACATCGGGATCATCGCGGGGAAGTTGAAGGGCGTGATGCCGGCGGAAACGCCGAGCGGCTGCTTCATCGAATACATGTCGATGCCGGGGCCGGCGCCGTCGGTGTAGTCGCCCTTCAGAAGCTCGGGCGCGCCGATGCAGTATTCGACAACCTCGAGGCCGCGCTGCACATCGCCCTTGGCGTCGGGGAAGGTCTTGCCATGCTCGCGGCTCAAGGCCTCGGCAAGCTTGTCCATGTCGCGGTTGAGAAGATCGACGAACTTCATCATCACGCGGGCGCGGCGCTGCGGGTTGGTGGCGGCCCAGGCGGGCTGGGCGGCAGCGGCGATTTCCACCGCGGCGGCCATCTCGGCAGACGAAGCCAGCGGCACCTTGGCCTGCACTTCGCCGATGGCGGGGTTGAAGACGTCGGCAAAGCGGCCCGAGGTGCCTTTGACATGCTTGCCGCCGATGTAATGTGTGAGTTCCTGCATGGGTCTCTCCCTGATCGCGCCACACGGCGAAAGGGGCCGCGGGCGGGTGAATACACGCCTCTTATAGTCTTGCAATTTTCGCCGTAAAAGCGTCAGTTTATCAAAATCGTTTTGCATTTTTGCAAGGGTAGCCATGACAAACTGGGACGATATGCGGGTGTTTCTAGCCGTGGCGCGGGCGGAAAGCCTTTCCGCCGCCGCACCGCTTCTGAAAATGGATCCTGCTACCGTGGGCCGCCGTATCGCGCGGCTCGAGGATGCCTTGGGCGCGGCGCTCTTCGTCAAAACGCCGCAGGGCTATGCCCTCACAGATCACGGCATCCGCATCCGCCAGCGTGCCGCCGAGGCAGAAGAGGCGCTCGGACTTGCCTTTGACGAGGGGCGGGGGGTCGCGGCGGGCCTCACCGGGCAGATCCGCATCGGCGCGCCGGACGGCTGCGCGAATTTCCTTCTGCCGCAGGTTTGTGCGGCCATTCAGGCCGAGAACCCCGGGCTTGAGGTGCAGGTTCTCGCGCTGCCCCGCGTCGTCAACCTTTCCAAGCGCGAGGCTGATATGGCGATCACCGTCAGCCCGCCGGATGCAGGCCGCCTCACGGTCCAGAAAATCACCGACTATCACCTGCACCTCGCCTGCCACCGGAGCATTGCGCAAGAGATCGCCGGGCGGGACGACCTTCGGGGGCGTCCGGTCGTCGGCTATATCCCCGACATGATCTTCGACAAGGAACTGGATTATCTCGGCCCCCTTGGGGCAGGGGGCGTGCAACTTGCGTCCAACTCGGTCGCGGTGCAGATGCAGATGCTGCGCGCGGGGCAGGGGATCGGCATCGTCCACGATTTCGCGCTGCCCTTCGCGCCCGAGGTGTGCCCGATTCTTCGTAACGAGATCGGCCTCACGCGCTCTTTCTATCTCGTTCGCCACGCCGCCGACCGCCGATCTGACAGGCTCAACCGCTTTGCCACGGCGCTGGTGCAGGGCTTGCGGGCGGAAGTGGCCCGCCTCGAACAGGCCGCTTGACAGCAAAGCCCCTCAGAGAGGACGCTGGGCGCAGGCTATTCAGGGAGGTTGCCATGCTCGTCCAGCAAATCCTCGGCTCCAAGGCCAGCGGCGGAGTGCTTTCTGTGAAACCGACCGACAGCGTCTCTGATGCGATCAAGCTTTTATCGGAGAAACGGATCGGATCGGTTGTTGTATCGGCCAATGGTGAAAGCCTTGACGGTATCCTGTCCGAGCGCGACGTGGTGCGCGAGCTTGGGCGCCGCGGAGCCGCCGTTCTGGCCGAACCCGTGAGCGCCCTGATGACCGCAAAGATCGTCACGTGCAGCGAAACGGACACGGCCGACCAGATCCTTCAGATGATGACCGATGGCCGCTTCCGCCACCTGCCGGTGATGCGCGAGGGCAAGATGATCGGCCTCGTTTCCATCGGTGATGTGGTCAAGGCACGTCTGTCGGAGTTGTCGATGGAGAAGAATGCCCTCGAAGGCATGATCATGGGGCACTGAGCCGGGTTGCATTTCGGGGCGCAATATAGTTGCGTGCCCCCAAGCGACCAAGACCAGCGAGGCATCCATGCGCATCGGCCTATATCCCGGCACTTTCGATCCGATCACGCTCGGCCACACTGACATTATCCAGCGGGCTATGGCGCTTGTGGACCGTTTGGTGATCGGCGTTGCCATCAACCGCGACAAGGGCCCCTTGTTCAACCTTGAAGACCGCGTGGCGATGGTTCAGGCGGAATGTGCGCCGATTATCGCCAAGACGGGCGGCGAGATCGTGGTTCATCCTTTCGAAAACCTGCTGATCGACTGCGCCCGCGACGTGGGCGCGACCGTCATCGTGCGCGGGCTGCGCGCCGTGGCCGATTTCGAATACGAATTCCAGATGGTCGGCATGAACCGCGCTATGGATGACACGGTCGAGACCGTTTTCCTCATGGCCGATGCCCGCCGTCAGGCGATTGCCTCGAAGCTCGTCAAGGAAATCGCCCGCCTCGGCGGAGATGTATCGAAATTCGTGACGCCTGACGTGCGTCAGGCGCTGCACGAGAAATTCGGCCGCGCCTAGATCAGCTTGCCCATCGCCACGGCCGTATCGGCCATGCGGTTGGAAAAGCCCCATTCGTTGTCGTACCAGCTCAGGATGCGGAGCAGGTTGCCCGGCAAGACCTTGGTCTGATCCGCGGCAAAGGTCGATGACGCGCCGTTGTGGTTATAGTCCATCGACACGAGCGGGCGGGTCTCATAGCCAAGAACGCCTTTCAGCGGGCCTTCCGATGCGGCTTTCATCAGCGCATTGACCTCTTCGGCAGTAACGGCTTTTTCGGTGACGACACAGAGATCGACGCAAGAGACATTCGGGGTCGGCACACGGATCGACGAGCCGTCGAGCTTGCCGTCAAGCTCGGGCAGGACCAGACCAAGCGCTTTGGCGGCGCCCGTGGTCGTCGGGATCATACTCATCGCTGCGGCGCGGGCGCGGTAGAGGTCTTTATGCATGGTATCAAGCGTCGGCTGATCGCCTGTGTAGCTGTGAATCGTCGTCATGAAGCCGGTGGTGATGCCGAAGGCATCATTGATCAGCTTGGCGACCGGCGCGAGGCAGTTGGTGGTGCAAGAGCCGTTGGAGACAACGAGATCACCCGAAGTCAGCACATCGTGATTGACCCCAAAGACGATCGTCTTGTCCGCGCCCTTGGACGGTGCCGAGACGAGAACGCGCTTCGATCCGTTTTGCAGGTGGAGTGCAGCTTTCTCGCGGTCGGTGAAGATCCCGGTGCATTCAAACGCGATGTCCACATCGCCCCAAGGTAGCTCGGCCGGGTTCCTGAGCGCCGTGACACGGATCGGGCCGCGGCCCACGTCGATCCAGCTATCGCCCGATGTAACCTCGACCGGAAAACGGCCATGCACCGAATCAAATTGAAGAAGGTGTGCGTTGGTCTCGACAGGCCCGAGATCGTTGATGGCGACCACCTCGAGATCTGTCCGGCCCGATTCAATGATTGCCCGCAGGACGTTGCGGCCAATTCGCCCAAATCCGTTGATGCCAACCTTGATAGCCATCTGATGCCTCTCGCAATACTGCGCTCGTTAGCGCTAACTTGAAATGTTGGCGCTAACATCGCGATTTGTCGGGAAAGGTCAACAGGCGATTTGAAGCTGGCAATCTAGCGCCAGAACGAGAGCCACTCGATCAGGTCAGTCAACTTTCGCACAAGAAAGATGACACCGCCCAGATCGAAATAGAGATCAACCCCGACAGCGGCGGCGATAAGAGCGGCAAGCCAGAGAGAGATCGTGTTGGTCATGGGCAAGCTCTAACTGGTCAGGATCGGACGGGCAAAGAAAAAACCCCGACCGAGGCCGGGGTTCGGGGAGAGTTTCTTGCAAGACACCTCAGTTGATGAGGCGGCCCATGTGCGCAGCAACGTCAGCCATGCGGGTCGAAAAGCCCCACTCGTTGTCGTACCACGCCAGAACACGGACAGTCCGGCCACCGATGACCTTGGTCTGCTCGGGGGCAAAGATCGACGACTGGGTGGTGTGGTTGAAATCGATCGAGACCTTCGGCTCGGGATCGTAGGACATCACCATGCCCATGCTGCCTGCAACAGCCTCGCGGACCACCTCGTTCACATCCTCAACGGTCACGTCCTTGGCCGCCTCGAACACCAGATCAACAGCCGAAACGTTTGGGGTCGGCACACGCATTGCCGAGCCGTCGAGTTTGCCGGCCAGCTCGGGCAGCACTTCGCCAAGCGCCTTGGCAGCGCCTGTCGATGTCGGGATCATCGCCATTGCAGCGGCGCGAGCACGATAAAGGTCGCTGTGGCGGCGATCCAGCGTCGGCTGGTCGCCGGTGTAGCTGTGGATCGTCGTCATGATACCGCGCTCGATACCGATGGCGTCGTTCAAGACCTTGGCGAGCGGGGCGAGGCAATTGGTGGTGCAGGAGCCGTTCGACACCATGCGGTCGTCGCTCCTCAGCAAGCGGTGATTGACCCCGTAGACGACCGTGCGCTGCACGTTCTTGGCGGGGGCAGAGATCAAAACCTTCTTGGCGCCGCGCTCGAGGTGGGCCTTGGCCTTTTCACCGTCATTGAACGCGCCGGTGCATTCGAGAACCACGTCGACACCCGACCAGTCGAGCTCGTCGAGGTTACGGGTCGACATGACCTCCATCGGGCCGCGACCAAGATCCATCTCGTTGCCCGTCACGCGAATTTCATTGGGGAAGCGACCGTGAACGCTGTCGTATTTCAGAAGGTGCGCGTTGGTCTCGATCGGGCCGGTGGCGTTGATCTTGACGACCTGAACATCGTTGCGCCCGCTTTCAGCGATCTGAGCCAAGGTGCAGCGACCAATCCTGCCAAACCCGTTGATACCGATCGTGACGGTCATGCTTTGTCCCCTTCGACTGACATTTGCAGAGTGCCTAGTCGGATTCCGAAACCCGGCAAAGGGAAATATTTATAAGCCGCAATGTGTTAGCGTTAACTTGGGCGCAATGTCGCAGTATAGCGCTAACTGTTTGCGCACACATTCGCGGGGCTTGTCCTCTTGGCTCATACGATTACCTATGGTGCCGAGTTGGATTCTTGGAGAGGCGCATGAGCGGACTTCTGGCACTCTTGGATGACGTGGCCGCCATCGCCAAGGTCGCGGCAACGAGCGTTGACGATATCGCGGCGCAGGCGGCCAAGGCAGGCACCAAGGTTGCGGGCGTTGTGATCGACGATGCGGCGGTGACGCCAAAATACGTCCATGGCTTTGAAGCAAGCCGCGAGTTGCCGATCATCTGGAAAATCACCAAGGGTTCGCTGTTTAACAAGCTCGTGGTGCTTTTGCCAGCGGCACTTTTGCTCAACGCCTTCGCGCCTTGGGTGATCACACCGCTTTTGATGCTGGGCGGGGCCTATCTCTGCTTTGAGGGGGCCGAGAAGGTCTTTCATGCTTTTGTTCCGCACGCCAGCCATGCGGTCGATGAAGATCTCGATGTCGGAGACCCCGCGCACCTTGAAGAGACGCGGGTCAGGGGCGCGATCAAGACGGATTTCATCCTCTCTGCCGAGATCATGACGATCGTTCTTTCGACGCTCGACGCGGGCGACATCTGGGTTACCGCAGGCGCCTTGGCGCTGGCGGGGATTGCGATCACCGCGGCGGTCTATGGCAGCGTGGCGCTCATTGTGAAGATGGACGATATCGGCCTGTTG